>ERZ857629.1676-NODE-1676-length-23169-cov-10.243878_pt1 | contig 23169 bp, 20 predicted proteins | sample MGYA00519700_ERZ857629 | MGnify/ENA primary metagenome ERZ857629 (study PRJEB31778, sample SAMEA3449351) | human gut metagenome | biome: human gut; feature: human-associated habitat; material: faeces | place: United Kingdom | collected 2010/2012 ...
CGCGCAGATCCTTCTTCTTGGGGAAGCCGTCAACGATGGCCTGGGTAGCGGTGGAGGCATGAACGGTGGTCATGAGGCCTTCGATGATGCCGAAGTTGTCGTTGAGGACCTTTGCGATAGGAGCAAGGCAGTTGGTGGTGCAGGATGCGTTGGAGACAAACTGCATATCCTTGGTGTACTTGTCGAGGTTGACGCCGCATACGAACATGGGGGTGTCATCCTTTGCAGGGCCGGACATGACGACGACCTTTGCGCCTGCGTCGATGTGAGCCTGTGCCTTTTCCTTGGTGAGGTAAACGCCGGTGCACTCGAGAACATACTCTACACCCAGCTCGCCCCAGGGAATGAGGGTAGCGTCACGGTAGGTCTTGTCGGACAGAACCTTGACGACCTTGCCGTTGACGGTCACGGTGCTGTCTTCGTCGTTGCCGACGACTTCACCGTCGAAACGACCGTGAACGGTATCATACTTTACGCAGTATGCAATGTGGGAAGCAGGATGGCCGGGAGCGTTGATAGCGACGACCTCGATATCGTCAGACTTGATAGCAGCGCGGAAGGCGAGAGAGCCGATGCGGCCGAAACCATTGATACCAACTTTAATCATTAGAAAATCCTCCAAATTAAGATTTGCTGAAAATATATATACAAAAACCCAAGGGGGAATTTGTCCTTTGCTTAAGCAAAGGTGAGTCGAACCCGCGCCGGTTTTTATCGGGCGGATTTTCACCCATACGTCGTTATTGTCCTTGGCAAGCCTACAAAAGTCAAGGACGATAAGCCCGAAAGAGCCGGACAGTGCCGCCGAAATGCGGCGTCTGTTCAACTCCCCTTTGCTCAACACATTGATTTTAACACATAATGTTGCAAAAATGCAATATTTATCCACATTTTTTTGTTTAAAAATGTGCCAAAATTTATGTCAATTCCAAGCAACTTTATATCGGCGTATTGTGTAATTTGTCGATGTGTGCTAAAATGCAGACAAACACGCGATTGATAGGATTGCATTTGAGGAATTTATTCGCCGCTGCACCATATCATATGCATGGGTACACTGTCCCGAAGTCCGGGGCAAGAGAGTAAAAATAATTTTTTGGGGGAGTTACTATGAGTGAATTTGATCTGGATGTGCTGTCCGTTATAGGTGAGGCAGTGCTGATTGCGCGCGGCGAAAAAATCGTTTTTGCTAATTCTCCCGCCGTGGCGATCCTTGGCGGAAAATGCATCGGCAAACGCGTCTCCACGCTGCTCGGTACGGAGATATCCGGTATGCAGGCGGATGATTTCACCGCAAACACCGGCGTTAACGGCAAAAACTGCATCATACGCGCAACAAAAAGAAACAGGGAGCAGATATTTGTTATCAAGGAAGTGAGCCTTGACAATGTGGCGATCAACGACGCGTTCCTTTATGCGCTGCGCGAATCGCTGATGATCATGTCGATGTCGGCGTCTCGGTTCAGGGCGCAGGGCGAGAAGACCGGAAACACGGATATGCTGGATATGGCGGACTCGCTGAACAAAAGCATCTCCTCGGCCTCAAGGATCATGGCAAACATCACGGTCGTGCGCGGTATCCAGAACGGCACGGTGAACTTCACGCCGGAGCCTGTTGACATAAGCGGTCTGTTCGCAGAGTATACGGATATCGTTTCCGCGCTCATTCCGAACGTGAAGATCGACTATGAAGCGCCCGCGGGGCTTCAGGCAAAGGTCGATCCCGCGCTTATGAAGAACCTGCTTTCAAACCTGATCTCCAATGCCGTGCTCCACGGCAAATGCGCCAGGATACACGTGCGCCTGATCGACAGCAAGGAGACGGTGGTGCTCGCCGTCGATGACGACGGCTGCGGCATTGAAATGGAGCTGCTCTATAACGTATTTGAGCGCTACTGCGGCCCAATGGAGCTGAGTGACATGAGCCGCGGCGCGGGCATCGGCCTTTCGGCGGCCATGGGCATAGCGCGCCTGCACGGCGGCACGATGCTGCTTGAAAGCCGCGTCGGGCGCGGAACGGCGGTTCATGTGTCGCTGTGCAAAAACGGCGGCAAGACAGCGCTGCATACCGCCCTTGCCTCGGCGGAGGACGTCAAGGACTTTATCACCGGCCTTTCGGACTGCGTGGAGCAGGAACGCTTCCGCGAAGTCTACGCCGACAGTTAAAACCGCGCAGTAGATATAAAAAGCTGACCGCTTATCACAGGGTGATAAGCGGTCTTTTTGCATCATATGAACAGCATTTTTTCGGGCAGGAGGTCGATAAATACCGCGCCGCTGCCCTCACCCTGCGGACGGCGGATGCTCATAACGGGGGAATCGGGCGGCGCGCCCTCGGGTCTTATGAGAAGGATATCCCCGCCGAGATCCGTTATCGTGCGCACGGCATGAAACGGCAGCTTCCCGCCCGCGCTTACCGCGGCGTCGGGAATGACAGCGTTTTCAAAGCCGCCGGGGATCTCCGCCGGTATTTCAAGTCCCCAATCGGGGAAGCGAACGCCGCGCTCTGTGCGTTCGGCGCGAAGGATGTTCTTATAGCCCATCAGCTGCGCCTCGGCGGCGGACGCGGGACTTTCGGAGAGCAGTGCCATCGTCGTGACGTTTTTTACAAGCCCCTCTTCCATAACGCAGACGTTTTCACAGTTGCGGCGGCATTCGCCGCGGTCGTGCGACACCCAGAGAACAGGCCCGTCAAAGCCTGAGAGAATGTCCGACAGCTCAAGCTCCAGATTCCACTTGAGAAAGCTGTCAAGCGCGGAAAAAGGCTCGTCAAGCAGGATGCATTCCGGCTCCGACAGCAGGATGCGCGCAAGCGCCGTGCGCTGCTGCTGACCGCCGGACAGCTGTACGGGGTATTTCCTTTCAAGCCCCTCAAGGCGGAAGCGCTTTACCGCCTGCGCGCACAGCCGCCGCTTTTCAGCGCGGCTGCCTGCGCGTATGCCGCACTGTATGTTCTGCTCGACGGTCATGTTCGGGAAAAGCGCGTACTGCTGGAAAAGATAGCCCACGCGGCGCTCCTGCGGCGTGAGGTTTATATGCTTATCGCGGTCGAAGAGCGTCCTCCCGCCGAGGACGATCCTGCCTCTGTCGGGCGTCATTATCCCCGCAATGCACTTGAGCGTCACGCTCTTGCCGCAGCCGGAAGCGCCCAGAAGCGCCGTCGTTGTGTTTCCGGTCTCAAACCGCACGCGCAGCGAGAACTGACCGAGATTTTTTTCTATATCTACAAGCAGACTCATGACGGATTTTTCCTCCCCCTTCCCGCCGTGACAAGAAACTCCTTTTTCTCCAGAAGATTGACCGCAAGCATGATCACGGCGGAGATGGCGATGTTGACCATGACCCATTTCAGCGCCAGAGCGTCGTTGTCGGTGCGCCACATCTGATAGACCGTGGTCGAGATGGTCGCCGTTTTTCCGGGCGTGTACCCGGCGATCATGGACGTCGCCCCGTATTCGCCGAGGGCGCGTGCAAACGACAGCACAGCCCCGGCTATAACGCCTGAGCGGCAGCAGGGCATACGTATGCGCCAGAAAATATATGTGTTGGAAAGCCCGAGCGTCTGCCCGGAGTATGCAAGCGTCTCGTCAAAGGCTTCGAAAGCGCCGCGCACCGTGCGGTACATCAGCGGGAACACCACGACGATGACCGCGAAAACCGCCGACCACCATGTCATGACCAGCCGTATCCCGAAGGTACTCAGCACCCACGCGCCTATCACGCGTTTGGGTCCGAGAAGGCGCAGGAGCAGATACCCCACGACCGTCGGCGGCAGGACAAGCGGCAGAGTCAGTATCACGTCCAGCGCGCCCTTGAGAAGCTTAGGCAGCTTTGCGATATAGTACGCCGCGAAAATGCCCAGAAAGAAGACAGCGGCGGCGGAGATGGCGGCGATACGCAGGGAGTTCCATAGCGGATACCAATCCATAATGACACCTCGTATAATAAGCCGAGGGACAGAGAAGTACCCTGCCCCTCAAAGGAATCGTAAAGAAAAATGTCTGTCAGAACGCCGGAGAGAAGCCTACAGCCTCGAATACGGCGACGGCATCATCGCTCCGGAGATAGGCGAGGAAATCCGCGGCGGCTTCCTGATGCCCGGAAGCGGAAAGCACGGCAGCGGGGTAGATGACCTGACCGCACATATCCTTTTCGGCGCTGTCAACGACGGTGAGCTTTGCGGAGTATGCATCGGTCGCGTATATGATGCCGCAGTCAACGACGCTCTCGGAGACGGCGGTGGCGACTTCCTTGACGTTTGAGCCGTAGGTCAGGCAGGAGGCGATATCCGCCTCGTCGATATCATAATACGCGAAGATCTTCTGAGTGTACTGCCCGACGGGAACATCGCTGTTGCCTATGGCGAGCATCACGCTGCCGCTCCTGAGAAGCTCCGCAAGCTGATCGAAGCTCTCGATATTCTTGGGGTTGCCGTCGGGAACCGCGAGCGTGACCTTGTTCTCCAGCAGGTTGATGCGGCTGTCGGTAACGATCATGTCAAGACCGTCGGGATTCTTGTCCGTGTCGCCTATGAGAGAGCCGTCAAGCGCGTTCATCTGCTTGGGTGCGGCGGAGATGAACAGGTCGCATACCGCGCCCTCCTGGATTTGGGTCTTGAGCGTTCCGGAGGAGTCGAAATTGAAGGTCAGCGTGACATTGGGAGCAACCTCCTTGTACATTTCGGCGATCTCGGTCAGCGTTTCGGTCATGGAAGCGGCGGCGAAAACCACGATCTCAACGTCTTCCGATCCGGCGGCAGAGGCGAAAACGGAGAAGCTGAGAAGCATGACAAGCGCGAGGATGAGGGAGAGCAGTTTTTTCATTGTACTTTTCCTTTCAATATGATATTATTTGTAATGTGCACTCCCGCTTTGCGGGGGGTGCCATTGAAAGACGTAATAAAGCCTTATCTGCCGAAGGGGCAGAGGGGATAGCGGCACGGCTTGCAGCCGAGACACAGCCCGCCCTCGCCGAGGGCGACGACGTCCCCCCTTGTTACAGGCACGCCTGCGGCAAGGCGCGGCAGAAGCAGGTCGAACACCGTCGCGCCCGCATACATCACGCAGCCGGGCAGGCCGCATATCGCCGTGCCGTCGTCAAAATAAGCGACGAGGAACATTGCCCCGGGCAGAACCGGCGCGCCGTAGGTGACTATCCTCGCGCCGCTTGCGCGTATCCCGCCGGGGGTGTTGTCGTCCGGATCGACGCTCATCCCGCCGGTGCAGAATATGAGATCGGGCTTTTTGCCGCGCATTTCAAGGATCGCGTCCCTGACGTTCTCCACGCCGTCGCCGGAGCGGATCGTTGCGATCGTCTCTATCCCGTAGGCTTTGAGCTTTTCAATGACCACGGGCGTGAAGGTGTCGTTTATGACGCCCTTTTTGACCTCGCTGCCGGTGGTCACGATGCAGGCGGTCTTCTTTATAAAAGGGTGCAGCGCCATGAGAGGCTCGTCCCCGGCGGCTTTCTCCGCCTGACGGAGCTTCTCATCCTCAATGATGAGCGGGATGACCCGCATCCCGGCAAGCTTGTCGCCCCTGCGCACGGCAGTGCCGCCCTTGCGCGTGGCGATCATTATATCCTCATGGGAATTGACGGCAAGAAGTCTGCCGCTTTTCACGGTGAAAAGCCCGTCGCAGGCGGCCGTAAGCTCTATCTTGCCCTCCTTGACCTCGCTGCGCAGCAGGTTCTCGTTCGCGCACAGGGCATAAAGCCGCTCCGCCGCGTCGTTTTCATGAACCATGCCGGGCGTCATCTCATATATATACAGGTGCTCCTTGCCCATTGAGAGCAGGACGGGAATATCCTCCTCCGTCACGATATGACCCTTGCGGAACCGTGCGTCCTTATATTCGCCCTTTATGATCTGCGTGAGATCGTGACAGAGTACATGACCCGCCGCATCCTGCGTTTCTATAAGCTTCATACCCGCACCTCGTTTTAATTTAATATTGATTTTTTTGTAAACTGCGACTATTATATTTTTGAAAGTCGGATTTGTCAAGACCTTATCATACTTGAAGCCTGAAAGAGAGACAAGACAATGAAAGATACCTTCGCCCGCGAGATAACGTACCTGCGCATGTCGGTGACGGAGCTGTGCAATCTCCGCTGCCGCTACTGTATGCCGGAGGACGGGGTGTGCAAAAGAGAGCATGAGCAGATGCTGACCGAGGAGGAAATGATAACGGCAGTCGGCGCGGCGGCAAGTCTCGGGATAAAAAAGCTGCGCATAACGGGCGGCGAGCCGCTTGTGAAGAAGAACATCGTCTATATCTGCGAAAAAGCGGCGGCTGTTGACGGGATACGCGACGTTGCCATCACGACCAACGGCGTCGATCTCCCACGGCTTGCAAAGCCGCTCAGAAGCGCGGGAGTGAAGCGGCTCAACATCAGCCTTGACACGCTCAGCGCCGAGAAATACCGCTATATAACCCGCCGCGGCGAGCTGGACGAGGTACTGCGCGGGATAGACGCGGCGCTTGAAGCGGGGTTTGAGAAAATAAAGCTTAACGCGGTGCTTATAGGCGGCTTCAACGACGACGAGATACCCGCCCTTGCGCGGCTTACCGAAAAATACCCGCTGGACGTGCGCTTTATCGAGCTTATGCCGATGTACGACAGCGGCGACTTCGGTCCGGCTGCGTATATCCCGTGCAGCGCCGTGACGGAAAAGCTGCCGGAGCTTATACCGGCACAGGCGGACGGCGGCGTGGCAAAGCTGTACCGACTGCCGGAGGGCATGGGAAACGTCGGGCTTATAAGCCCGGTGAGCGCGCATTTCTGCGCGTCGTGCAGCAGGATACGCCTGACGGCGGACGGGAAAATAAAGCCGTGCCTTCACTCCGACGCCGAGTACTCCGTAAAAGGACTCGGCTATGAGGGGATGAGGACGCAGTTTGAAAGAGCGATACGCGCCAAGCCGCAGTGGCACGGCGTCCTTGACGCTTCAAACCGGAGCGGCGCGGGACGCAACATGAACGAGATAGGGGGATAACGGTGGACGATTTTACGCATTTCAATGAGCAGGGCAGGGCAAAAATGGTGGACGTGGGCGAAAAGCCCGTTTCCGTGCGCACAGCCGCGGCGGCGGCGCGTGTGCTTGTCAATGAGCGCACATTTGAGCTGATACGTTCGGGCGGAATGAAAAAGGGCGATGTGCTCACCGTCGCGCAGATCGCGGGCGTCATGGGCGCAAAGCGCACGCCGGATATCATCCCCATGTGCCATCCAATACTCATCGGCGGGATAAACCTTGAGCTGCATCTTGACGAGGAGCGCAGAAGCGTGGAGATAGAGGCAAGGGTCTCCTGCGACGGGAGAACGGGCGTTGAAATGGAGGCGCTCACGGCGGTCTCGACCGCCGCGCTGACGGTATACGATATGTGCAAGGCGGTACAGAAGGATATGGTCATTACGGACATACGCCTGCTCAGAAAGACGGGCGGCGTACACGGTGATTTTGAAAGGATCGGGGATAAATGAAATATTCGTGCGCGGTCATCACGGAGGGATCGGCAAACTGCGCGGAGGCGGATAAGCCCGAAAAAAAGACCGCCCCGTCGGCGGATGAGTGGCTCAGGGAGGCAAAGACCGACCCGAAGGCGGCGGAATGCGGGGAATATACTGACCCATGCTAAGCCGTCGAACGCCTTGGCATATCAGGGCGTTCGGCAGCAGTATTTTGAACCCATTCAAAATACCCGGCGAAAAGCGCAGTCAAAAAAGTTGGGTACAGCCGACCCGGGAGAGGGCAGCCGTACCCAGCTTTTGCTGTCATATAAGGGAGCGGTATCGGCAAGGGGCGGTGCAAAGATCAGACGGTGATCTCAATGAGATTGTCCTCAAGCGCGGTGATGCAGCTTTCATAGTAGCCGTCGCCCGTCGTCCTCGGCCCGCTGACAAGCGCATAGCCGTCTTCTTTAAGACGTGCGCTCAGCGCATCGACCTTTTCTCTGCTCCCGACGCTGAAAGCGATATGCGCATAGCCGGTGCGTGGAAGGGCTTTCGGCGCATCCTCCGTCCCGGGCTTGCTTGTAAGCTCAAGGCGCGCACCGTCGTCAAACGAAAGAAAATACGACCGGAAGCCCGTTTTCGCGTTGTGATATCCGTCGTTCGGCTTCGCGCCGAAATACCTGACGAAAAAATCTCTGGCCGCTTCCAGATCGTTTACGCACAATGCAATGTGATCAATTTTCATAATCAACACCTCGTCTGAAAATGAGTCATACTCGTATTCATCGTAAATAATATAGAAGTGATACATTGGTATTATAACGCGTATTTTTTCTTGCTGCAACAGCATTTTTTAATTTCACGCACAGTTTTCAAAAGTTTGTGCGTGAATTTTTTGCAACAATTCTTTTTTTCGTGTTATAATAAATCCAAACACACACATATACCCTTCGTGTGCTCAAATTTTACAATGGAAGAAGGTGAGTGGACATTCAAAAGCAAGTAAAAGAAGTTATCATCAATAACGGCGGCATTGCGAAATCTGCCGATTTTGTCGCTGCCGGAATCAGGGCGGCAGATGTTGTAAATCTGTGCAAAGACAGATGATTTCAATGTCGTGCTGAGGACGATAAAAGCATTCTTGACTAAGCCGTTTACGGCTGCGGCAGAGGGGAATAAACATACTAAGCAATGGTCCACTGCCAGTGGCAAATGGATGTAATTAGGAGAACGAGAAAATGGAGTGTAAAGACATTTAAAATTTATTATTATGCTATGCATAGTATTGCTTTGCCTGCTTACAGTCTATCCATATCTTTTGCAAATTCGTTCATACGGACATCCGTGTTAAAGAAATGGAACCCCCAGATTTTGTATTTGTTGTCATCTACAAAGATTTTTGCTGCGACTGCCTTGTCCTCGATTTCAAGCAAGAAGTCCTCTTTCCACTTGTCATCAGCAATGAGGTGTGTTCCTTTTGGTTCAATGAACACTTGCAGCTGCTCATAGCCCGCATCGTTCTGTTTATGTAGAAACAACAGATAGTCTGGCTCAAAGCGTTCACCACCATCAAATGAATAGATGTGCAGCTGGCGTTCATTTCTGACAAGAAACACTTTATCGTACTTCTCTTTCAAGTGGGGTATAAAAGTCTTGAAATAAGCGACAAATGCCTTTTCTTCGCTTGTTCCGAAGTTGTCTTCAAAGGCAAACCAATCTTCCTTTGACAAGTCAATTTTCCACCCATTCGGAACAGACGCATCGTTCTGAGAATAGCCTAAACCGCCGTCATGCACGATGGTATAGTTGCACTTTTTGTCTTTGAACATTTCGCTGATGCGTGCAGGCTTAAATTCTGTCGTGCCGACATAGGTTATTTCAATATCAGAAACAGACTCAGCGACTTTTCCCAGAACATTTACACAAGCAGAGAAAAGAATGGACGGCGTAGGCGTTTCGTACTTTGATGTGATTTCAATCTTAATAGCTCCCAGATAGTTCGGACTGGTTATAAACTCTCTGGTAGACTTCAAATTAGGGAAATAGCTTTTCAGCGTGTTAAACTTGAACACGCTGTATTTGCAAAGTGCCTTATGGACGATTGCGTAATTCATATCGGCAATCGTCTGAATGTCCGTCCGATAGGTGTATGTTGCAACAGCTTTTTCCGTCAGCGCATTACCCGCACCGAAAATGGTATCTTCGCCAGAGCTGCCCGTTGAGAGCTTAACAGCATAGATGTGTTCTCGGACAGACGGAAGCAGTCCGTCAACATCATTTCTGCTTTTTTCAACTCGGTCATTCGTGAAGACAAGCCCCTCACGGTACAACGAATCTGCCTTAAAGGTGTCTTTCAAAACATAGGTACGAACCGTCTGATTCTCAATGTCCACACCGATTTCACGCAGCGCATTATTAAGTTCACCGATATAGCGGCTGTCATTCTGACAATGATAATAAAGTTCCTCGCAGATACGCAGCGGATTGTCAATATCAGTATCGTACTTTCGCTTGTATTTTTCCTGCTCATCGTCAATCTGAAACGGACAATAGCGTGCGCCGCGACCGATTAGCTGTGCTTCTGAAATTGTCGCAGGAGATATTCTTTTACCGCTTGACTGTCGTGTTTCATACAAGCGGACAATATCAAACAGATTGAGAACATCCCAACCCTCATCCAACTTCTTGACCTCAAAAACGGCACGATACGGATTTGCTGCATCTTCCAGAGAGTTTAGCGCAATCTGTCTTGCCGCCGCTTCCTTGTCATCGTTGGCAGAAATACAATGCTCTGCGGAAAAATCATCCCGCAATTCCTGCGCCAACTGCTCAAAACTGATACCGTTCTTCTCAAAATAAGCGTATGCTTCACCCAGCGTTTCATTGTCCGTCAGTTCGGAAACACGGCGCAGCTCATCACCCTTCAGATTCTTCACGGTGTCAATAAAATCTTCCATGAACGCATTGCTGTCCGCAATTTTTGCTGCTTTGAACAGCACAACAGGCTTTACGGACAGGCGATTGTCTTGAAACACTTTCAAACGGTACTGACTCAGCATTATCGCTTGAATCGCCCGTTCCATAACTGACACATCGGAGCGCAGAGTCTTGATTTCTTTGGAGTAGCCGTCTGCTCTGAATTTTGAAAGCGGATAGTCATATACGATTTTGCTTTCGTATTCAGCCCGAATCTGCGGATTGTGTATGTCGCAGGTAGCCGTAAACTCAAGCAGCACATTATCCTTGTTCATTTCAAAGATACGGCGTACTGTATATTCCCAGCTCTTATAATTGTCCTGTTCGTCCTTGTTCTTGGCAAGTGCCTTTGTGTCCACATTCAGATGGTGCGCTTCATCCGAGATAAAAACAACCTTTTTATTTGCGAAATCGTCATCGGACAGGGCGTTTTCCTTTGCCGTCCACATATCCGAATGAAGCCCTTGCGTTGTCGTGAAGCAGATATTGATTGCATCATCGTCTGAATACTGGAAGTTGCTCACTTCCTTGATCTGGACACGCTCACCGTTCAAGCGGATTTCATCGGCAAACAGATATTTGCTTGAAAGAGCGTTCAAGAAATTTTCTCTTGTCTTATTGACGATATTTGACAGGTTTACAAAGAACAAGAAGTTGCGATACCCCTTTTTGTAAAGGTACAGCATCAATCCAGCCATTATCATCGTCTTGCCGGAACCAGTTGCCATGTGAAACAGCGTTTGTGTCGGTTTACGGCACATTTTTTCATTTTCAAAATAAGTGATGAAGTTTTCAAATGCACCTATCTGATACGGGCGCAGCTCGAAACGCTGATTCACATTCTCCTGTATGTACGGCGGAATCTCGGTGTAACTGCCGAAATCCCGCAGTGTGTCAAGCTGTTCGTAAAGGAACGGCATCTCGGTTACACCTCCCCGTAGAAACTCTTTGTAAACGCCTTGTCTTCTTCCGAAATAGCAAAAGTTTCATCTTCCATGTCGCAATAGTTCACATACAGCTGGTTCTTGTCAAGCATTTCCATGAGGAAACGCTTCTTATCGGAAAGCGACAGTTCCGTAAAGTCGGCATCATCCAAATCAATATCCTTCGGATTGACCTTGCAGCTGATGAATCCCGTTTTCAGCATATCCTGCCAGATGGTAACAATCTCGGCATCGGTGGACGCTGCCTGAATATCGTCCACATACTTTTGGTTCAGTTTGGCAAGCTCAAAGTAAACGAAAGAGCCGCCACCTTGCCAGTTGACAATGGCGGATATGCCCCCTTGTTCTCCTGCAATTACCTTATCCAAGCGTGTTACTGCCAATGATTCAATGTAATCCATTTGGTCAATGCCAATATAGTGACGATTCATTTTGTGCGCCACGGCACAGGTTGTACCTGACCCCAAAAAGAAGTCCATCACCAAATCGCCCTCATCGGTAGCTACTTCGAGTATGCTCTTAATGAGATTTTCTGGTTTAGCATAGTCAAATTCATCTCGCCCGAACATAGCGTCTATTTGGGAGTTTCCATCCATGTTTTTGCAATCATAAAGGAGTACTTTAAGGAAGTCCTGCATTGCAAAATCAGAAATTACAGCACTCAGTTTCCCGCTGCTGTCATCGTCGTGCTTGAATTTTCTTGCATATGGCTTTGAAATATTGAGAAAATCATAATCATCTGGGAAAACTATTGCACCAGCGTTGTAATACTGCTCAAATGTATCTTTTGATACCGCCCATGTCCTTTTTTCACTCGCGGGATATTCTTTTCCTGTTTTGGGGTCTACCATTGTAAAGTAAGAATTAGAACGTTTACTTGCTGGTTGTTGAGAAGTTAAATCTGCAATTCTCCAAGGTTTCCCAGGAAAGTCTGGAGTTGTAAAGTATTTTCTTTCGACACGACGCCCTATGACATCTTTATCATCAGAAACATTCGTATAGACAAGAAGCCAATCAAAATCCTGCGATAAGTTAAAGGGAACATCCGACTTTCCGCTTCTGGTTCTACGGGGGATTGTGCCCAAAAAATGTTCTGAACCAAAGATGTCATCTGCCATCACCTTGAGGTAATGCATACCATCTTCACTGATGCTAATCCATATCGTTCCGCCAACTTTCAAGAGTTTCTTCGCAGCAAGAAGTCTGTCTTTCATAAAGACTAACCAACTGGAAAGATGAAAGTTTGAATTATACTTAAAAGTATCTGTTGCGGTGCTTTCTTTGAAAAAATATGGCGGGTCAATATAGATACATTTAATCGCCCCTTGATATTTTGCAAGCAAAGAATTTACTGCAAGTAAATTGTTCCCTTTAATTATAAGGTTATCAGTATCGGAAATAGTAAGTGTGGTTTCCATACCATTTATTGTGTGTCTTTGTGCTTTGGTGAAAACTTTCGGATAAAGAAGCCTGTCAACTTCATCGGGCGCAAGCGTTTCATTATAGAAAATCTCGCTGCGTTTCTGGTCTTCTTTGGTTTGCCCGCCCTCAAGGACACAATCCTTGTACGGAAAAACAAGCTCAACATCGTTCGATGTGGAAATGTAATCGCCGTTCCCATTTACCAAACCGATTTTATTCTTATAGCGTGTATAAGAATCGGGGAGAAATTGACGGTTATTGATGACCCATCCGAATCCGACCTTATCAAAAACAGAAATACCCTCAACATCCGTGAAGAAGCGTTCTCTTGTAATTTCGTTGTTATAGAGAAGCTTCAGCAAGGCACTGTCCATTTTCATGGCAGCTTCATAGACAGCGTTGCTGAGCAGTTCACCCTCTGCCGAAAAGAACCTTTCATCCTGTTTCAGTACGCCGATAACGGTATCAAAAAAATTAGCCATCGTTACGCCCCTCCGCCGTTTTATCTTCGTCAACATACTCGATAATATCACCGTATGAAATACCGAATGTTGCACAGATTTTATTAAGGATAGTCATAGAAACTTCTTCGCCCTTGTTGATTTTTGTCCATGTATTCGGTGAAATGCCGCACTTCTGGCGGCACTGTGCCTTTGTAATATCATGCTCAAGACAATATCGGAAAAGCGGTTTATAGCTAACCATTGGCGGCCTCCTTATGAATACAATACACCATATTAAAAATATAACACAAGGCTCGCTAAACTTCAATAGTTTTTCGCAAAAAATTACGAAGTATTTAGAGCGCTGATAAGAAGATAGTTTTCGGAAAACGGTTTGTCTGGGTCTCGCTGCATACCCACTCCCCAATTTGCCGAATCCAGCAACTTCGGTTTGGACTGCCGCAACAATCCGATTCATTACCCAGACACCGAGGATGATAAAGAATAAAGGAAATGCTCTGACGATTGGGTTCGTCAGAGCATTTCTTGTTTTCGCTGGAGATAAGTTGCGTCAAATTCGCGTCAAAAGGCGATTTTGATAGCATCGAAATCCGCAAAAGCCTTGTATTTCAAGGCTTTTCTGGCTTCTGCAATCATTCCCACTCGATGGTGGCGCTGGGCTTGGGGGTGATGTCCCAGAGGACGCGGTTCACGCCCTTGACCTCATGCGTGATACGTGCAACGATATGCTGCATCATTTTGAAATCAAGCTCTGCCACGTCCGCAGTCACGGCGTCAACGGTGTTGACCGCACGGATAACGACGGGCCAGTCATATGTGCGCTTGCCGTCGGTAATGCCGGTGGACTTGAAATCGGGCACGATGGTGAAATACTGCCACACTTTGCCCTCAAGTCCGTTTGCGGCAAACTCCTCGCGGAGTATCGCGTCGGATTCGCGGACGGCTTCGAGACGGTCGCGGGTGATCGCGCCGACACAGCGCACACCGAGGCCGGGACCGGGGAAGGGCTGACGGTATACCATGCCGTCGGGCAGACCGAGAGCCTTGCCGACAACGCGCACCTCATCCTTATAAAGCAGCCTGACCGGCTCGACAAGCTCAAACTTCAGATCCTCAGGCAGACCGCCGACATTGTGATGCGCCTTGATGCCCTTGGATTCGAGTATATCGGGGTAGATCGTACCCTGCGCGAGGAAGCTTATGCCTTCAAGCTTGTGCGCTTCCTCCGCGAAAACGTCGATAAAGATTTTGCCGATTATCTTGCGCTTGGTCTCCGGCTCGTCCACACCGGCGAGAGCGTCGAGGAAACGGTCAGTCGCGTCAACATAGATGAGGTTTGCGTCCATCTGATTGCGGAACACCTCAATGACCTGCTCCGCCTCACCCTTGCGCAGAAGACCGTGGTTGACGTGAACGCAGGTGAGCTGCTTGCCGACGGCTTTTATGAGCAGCGCCGCCACGACGGAGGAATCAACGCCGCCGGAGAGAGCCAGCAGCACCTTCTTATCGCCTATCTGAGCGCGCAGGGCGGCGATCTGTTCGTCAATAAAGCGCTGTGCAAGCGCGGGGGTGGTTATGCGTTCCATGCTCTCGGGGCGTTTGTTAGGATCCATTTATCTTTCCTCCCAGAATTTTTTTCATGAGCTATTATACATTCTATATTTTCGCGCTTCAAGGTATGTTTTCTACAAAAAGCGCGGCGGCGGGAGCGGGATGCGCTGTATAAATTTATTTAAAGGCGCTTACCGGACGGCGCTTATGCTCCGAGCGTGAGTGATAGCGGTCGATTATGAGCCGGTCCGCCTCTTCCGCCTGACCGGTGAGGATATATCTGTCGATGGCGGCGTAGCTTACGCCCATCTCCTGCTCATCCGTCTGTCCCTCGAAAAGACCGGCGGAGGGGGCCTTGGCAATGATCTGCTCAGGCGCGCCGAGATAGCGCAGAAACTCATAAACCTCCGTGACGGTAAGATCGGCGATCGGGTCAAAATCCGACGCGCCGTCGCCCCACTTGGTGAAGTAGCCCATATATATCTCACTGCGGTTGCCCGTACCGGCGACAAGCCGGTTTTCCGCGGCGGCGATGGCGTAGAGCGTGGTCATGCGCAGGCGCGGCGCAATGTTCGTAAGCGCAGCGGAGCTGAGCGCGGCGGCTTTTTCAAGCGCGGTTATCTCCGCCTCACGCACGGCGGTCAGATCGACGGTGCGCGTTTCTATGCCGAACCTTTCCGCGACAGCCCTGCCGTCATCGGCGTCGACGGTATAATTACGCTTCGAGGCGCAGGGCATTATAACGCCGACGGTGTTTTCACACGCGGCCTTGCAGAGGATGCCGACGAGGGCGCAGTCCTTGCCGCCGGAGTTGCCGAAAACGATGCCGTCGGCATGGCTCTCCGCCAGCAGGGAGCGGATATAGGCAGTCCTTGCTTCAAATTCTTCCTTATAGTTTCGTGACACGGCGCTTCTCTCCTTTTCGGGTTTCTCGTTAAAATCAAGCACAGGGGACAGTCTGCGCTGCCCTCAGTAGCACTTCGGGTCGTTCCAATAGAACGAATATGCGCTGCGGTCGTAATTGTCGAACTGCTCAAGCAGCTTTTCATAGCGCTCATGCTTATAAAGCTCGTATACCTCCGGATTGGGGTTGGAGCCGGTATACCGCCAGCCGCCCTCGGTGGGGTCGTTATAGACAAAGGTGTTTATATTGCACTCGGGAACGATGGAGCGTATCTCGTCTATCTGCTCCTGCGGATAGCTGCTTGACGCGCCGAGCCACAGCCGCTCAAGCTTCGTCATGCCGAACAGGGGAGAGAGGTCGGTTATACCGGCGTTGCGCGCTATGTTAAGGTGCTCAAGATTCACAAGCGGGGCAAGCGCGGAGATGTCCGTGATGGAGTTTGTCTGCAATTCAAGATACTCAAGCTTTGTGCAGGCGGAGAGAGCCGATATATCCGTAAGACCGTCCATCGCCGCGATCAGAACCTCAAGCTCCGGCATATACTGCACGAACGGAATCGCGCCGAGGATCTCGTTATGGCCGATATCCATATATCTGACTTTTGTGCAGTATTTGAGATCGGCGGTGTTTTTCAGCGTGAGATTGCCGCCGCTGGTCGGATTGGAGGCAAGGATACGCTCAACGTCGGTTCGCACGCTGTACGCATCGCCGAACCAGATGCGCCATACCACCTGCACGCCGGAATTTGCATCCCTGATAGCCGCCATCGCCTCGCTTGAAACGCCGCAGCTGTCCATATCGAGATAATCAAGCGCCGACATACACGGCACTATGCGCGCAACCAGCGCGCCCTCGTCGGCAATGGGGATGTGACTGAGATCCATTTCCTTTGCCGAGAGGGAGAAGCTCAGACCGTAGAGAGTGAAATCGTAATCGAAAACGACGTTCGGACAGGCGTTTTCAAGCGCGGCGATATCGTCCCAGGTGAGAGCGCTCGTACTTTCGCCGCCGAGATCGACGGTCCTGAGACGGGACAGCTGTGAAAGCGCGTCTGCGGCGGCCTGAACATCCTGCGAGGACAGCCCGTCAAGAGAAAGCGTCTCGCAGCGGTAATCCACCGGCTGCCCCAAAAGCTCAAAGGAATACGACAGCTCCACGCCGGGGAACGCCTCCTCCAGCGCGGTCAGATCGTCCGATGTCAGTGCGCTTCCCTCAAGCGAAAGACGCTTGAGACCGCTCATAAAGCCGAGAAGGCGCGACACCTCTGGAATGTCGCTGCTTATAAGGCCGGGGAGGGAGAGCGCCTGCGCATCGTTGTCCGCCGTTGTGCCGTCCGGGAAAACGAGAGAAAAGCGCACGTCCACATCGGGATGAGCCTGCGCCCAGCGGAATATCTCCTCATAGCATACGCTGCCGCTCAGATCGGCGGAGCGCAGAGCGGGGAAAAGATCAAGCTTCTCAGTTTCGCCGTCGGTGATAACGGCAGTGACGGCGGTCGAATCCTCACTGAATTTTGCGCCGCCTATTTTTATGCTTTTAGTACAGCCTGCCAGCAGTACGAGCATGAGCGCCGCGCAGAGAAGGACGGCTCTCTTTATTATGGTATTTGTTTTCATGCTGCATTGCCTCCGCGAAAATGCTTATAAATTCAGTATAACAAAAAAGAACCTGAAATACAATCATACATTTTTCGGCACGCTTTTTCGGCACGCAAAGAGCGCCCGCATCCGGTGCGGAAAACCGGCTGCGGGCGGAAAGCGCAGAATAAGAACAGAGAACTGTCAAAAAACCATGTTTTAAAGTCAGACAACAGAGCAGCGGGGGAGCTTGAGGGGGCAAGGCCGCCTCAAATCGGATAAACCGCCGTCGAACCCCTTGATATATCAAGGGGTTCGGTAACAGCATTTTGAACTCTTTCAAAATGCTCGGCGGAAAGCCTGTCAAAAAAGTCCTGTAAGGACTTTTTTGACAAGCTGCGTCAGCGCCGGTACAGACGCCGTGCGCCGGTTTTCCTCGGCATGAGCGTAAGCGCGCCGGGCAGCTTTGCACGCCCGGACACCCTCGCCCACACGGCGGAGAAATTGAGCAGCGCGGCGCGTATCTCGTCATTGCTCAAAGCGTATCCACCTCCCGTATCTATCATATCGCTTCCGCTTGCAATGCGTGAAAAAGTATGCGATAATAAGAAAAAACAATTCCGGAGGATGGGAAGATGCCGAGATTTTTCATGGCTGGGACAAATATCATGGGCGGAATGGCGATCATGCGCGGCAGAGACGCCCAGCATATTCAGGTTTTGCGTATGCGTCCGGGCGAGGACATGATAATCTGCGACGGTCAGGGTACCGACTATAAGTGCCGTCTTGTGAAGGCGGACAAGGAGCAGGCGGAAGCGGAGGTCGTCGAGGTCGTCAGATGCCCGGCGGAGCCGGACGTGAAGGTCACGGTCATGTGCGGTCTGCCGAAAGGCGATAAGACCGATTATATCATACAGAAATGCGTCGAGGCGGGCGCATATGAGATAGTCTTTTTTGAGGCGGACAGATGCGTCGCCAAAAACAGAAAGGACAAGGAAGACAGAAAGCTCGAACGCTGGAACCGCATTTCCGAGGAAGCCGCCAAGCAGTCCGGACGCGGGATAATCCCCAGGGTGAGCTGGGCGGACGATCTGGGAGAGGTGTTTGACACCGCCGTTCATAAGGAGCTTGCGATGTTTATGTACGAAACCGGTGAGCGGGAGAGCATGGACAAGGTGCTTGACGCGAACAGGGGCATCGAATCCGCCGCGATAATTACGGGACCCGAGGGCGGCTTTGCCCCGTTCGAGGCAGATCTTGCAAAGGCCGTGGGGCTGCATATCTGCTCAATGGGCGAGCGCATCCTCCGCTGTGAGACGGCTCCCGTCGTTGCGCTGACCGCCGTGATGTACGCAACGGGAAATCTCGGATAACGGTACAAAATACAGCTTGTCAAAAAGCCTCGCAGAGTTTTTTGCCCGCAGGCAAAAAATAGTTTTAATCGTTTTCTCCGGCGGCGTGTACGTCGGAGAAAACTCTTCTCACGGAGCGAGTGTCGAATTGTTCGCCTGCGGCGAACAACCGAGGCACAGAGCGCAGTGCAGCCTTTTTGTCAAAGAACCTCAATGAGGTTCTTTGACAAGCCGAGCAGTCTGCTTGTCTTTATATTTTTCTGCGCGCCTTTCCTATTATATATACGGCGGGGAGAAGCACGAAGGCAAAGATCAGGTTTGCATACGGAATTATCGTCTCCGACCACAGCTCCATGCTTTCAAGATCGGGGGCGAAGACAAGGGCGAACGCCGCCGCAAAGGCGCAGCACAGCCAGATGATCCAGCGGCCGTTCCTCATGTCGAGCATTTTTTCGCCTGCATAATTACAGCGCTTGCCCATGCACCCGCGCAGTATCCTCTGCGCGGCGGAGATGCACACCGCCACAAGGATAAAATCGGAAAATACCCACAGCGATACTACCAGCGCCTCTATCCGCTCCAGCGAGCGGAACAGGACAAGAGTTCTAACCAGCGCGAAAAAAGGATGTGAAAGCTCCGCGGTGAGCGCCGCGCCGAACGAGCCGACGACGCACAGCTCCATTGTGAAAAGCAGCAGCGTTATTCCGGCGAGCCATATCGCATATGAGCGGAAATGCCCGTCCGGGCTGCTCCTTTCGTCGCCCAGAAACAGCGTCAGATACATCGGCAGCACCGTCACGTCCACGGTGGCCGCGGCGCCCTTGAGCGAGCAGAGCACCTCGAAGGAGGTCAGCGGCAGAAGATTTTCGCTCTTTATATCCTGCACCGCGGAGACAAGCACCAGCAGCAGTACCATCATCATCAGCGGCGCGACGAGCTTTGCCGTGCGCATTATCGCCTGCTCCGACGAAAGCGCCGCCGCCAGAGCAAGAACCGCCATCGTGACGACGAATACGGCGGGCGAAGCGTCGTTGTAGATCGTCGTTATCATCCTTTCCGCGCCGGAACGGAGGATGAAAGCGCAGTATACCATCAGCCACAGCGCCGTCACAAGCAGCACGGCGTTGCCCGGACGGCCGCCCAGACAGCGGCGCACTATCGCGTCCGCGCCCTCTCCCGCGCCGCGGCTTTCGGTGAACCGGCACAGAAACAGCGCGTATATGAGCAGCACCGGCAGCGCCGCGGGCACCGCAAGCCATGCGCTTCTCCCCGCAAGCTCCGCCGAGCGCACCGGCACGAGCCGCAGCGCCGGAGAGAGAAGTATCACAAGGCAGGCGTAGAGCAGCTGAAGCCGGTTATATGAATAATCCCTGTTCATGCGTCCCTCCCGTTCCCCTGCAAAACACCGCCGTCAAGATCGTTTGGGTGGTTTATGGTTCCGCTTACGCTCAGCTGCACCTCAAGCGCGGGAAGAAGCTCCCCGAACGGCCGGTCAAGCAGACGGTATCTTTCCGGATCAAAGCGCTCAACGCGTTCGCCGAGACCGAGAAAGTCCGCGCCGAGGGAGGCGGACAGGCGAAGCACGGAATTGATCATTTCCGAAACGCTTCCTTCAAGCCGACCGGTAAGCTGCTGGACGTATGCGGCGTTGTCAAGATCTGCTCCGGCGGAGATCTCGCTCACGGTCGCCTTGACGGAGGCGGAGATGTTCACGCGCACTATCGAGCCGTCCTCGCCCCAGACCGGTGCGACCCTTGTGCCGCCGCCGGTTATGTCGAGCGCGGCTTTGCCGCCGCGGCCGTCGTCCACGGTGACGCTGCAAACGCCGCTGTCGCCCGTGAGAAAGCCCACGCCTATCGCCTGCTCCCGCGAGAGAAAGCCGGAGAGCTTACCGCCCTTGATTATCGCGTAGCCGCCTGCGACTGCCGTTTTCCCGTCCGCGGCATCGGAGGGGACGGTAAGCTCCAGCGCGCTCACAAGGGCGCTGCCGCGGCTCAGAATGTTGCGCATGACTTCGGCTGCGGTCGTTACGGCGCAGTCGCCGCGCTGCTCGCCGCTCTGCACGATGCCGGCCATCACTTCGCTTATGCCGGCCGGAGCGCCGCCGCACTCCTCGATGAGCGTCTTTGCACCGTCCCCGCGCACGATGTACAGAGGCGTGTCTATACGTATCAGCGGTGAGCGCCCTACAAACGCAAGATAGTCGCCGATGCCGGCTTTTGCAGAACTCTCTCCTATTATAATATACTGCGTCTGATGACAGAAAAGCTCCCTGTCGCCGGAGCGCCGGCGTATATTGTCGATCGCGGTCTCGATGCTGTCGCCGCTTCCGGAAAAAACCGGAGCGCCGTCCTCGTCGGAGCGGGATGACGCGGCAAAGCACAGACTCACCCCGCCGGGGATGCGGTCGATACCCATCGTGTCAACGACGGTCAGCCGCTCTATCTCTCTGAAATTTTCATATATTCCCGTGCAGCCGCCGAGGAAAAGCGCCGGAACGCACAGAACAAAGCACAATACCTTTTTCATGCCTGCCTCCTTTTGTCCGGCGTTTTCAGCAGCGGGTCACGGTATTTTACGCTCTTTTTCGGAACGCTGACAAGAAGCCTGAACAGACCGAACGCCCTGCCGTCGCTCAGCGGCGCGGTGTAGTCCGCACCGAAGCAGTCTATCCGCGCAAGGTGCAGGAAGACAAGACAGCACACCGCTGCAATGCCGAAAAGCCCCGTGAATATTGCCGCAAGCAGCAGCAGTATCCGGCAGGCGCGCAGCGCGTAGCCCATGTCCTGGCTCGGCAGGGTGTAGCAGGCGATGCCCGATACCGCCACGACGATGATCGCGATCGGCGATACGAGGCTCGCGTCCACCGCCGACTGCCCTACTATGAGCGCCCCGATTATCGACACCGTGTCGCCGATCGGGTCGGGCAGGCGCAGTCCGGCCTCCTGCAAAAATGAAAACGCTATCATCATGCCTATTATCTCAAGCGCCGTCGAAAACGGTACGCCGCGCTTTGCTTCTATTATGGAAAGCAGCAGCTTTGTCGGTATCATTTCCTGGTGATACATTGCTATCGCAACGTAAAACGCTGGCAGCAGCAGTCCTATCAGCATTGCGATGTAGCGCAGCACGGTAAGCCCGCCCGCAATAATGTAATGCATACTGCTGTCCCCCGTCACCTTCATGAACTCCGCAAAGGTAACGGGCGTGATAAGTCCCACCGGTATCCCGTCTATCAGCAGCCCCACGCGCCCGTCCGCCAGGTGCATGGCAAAGCGGTCGGGGCGCTCCGTGTGTACGAACTGCGGAAAGGGCGAGGCCGGGCAGTCGCACACCGCCTCCTCGATAATGCCCGTCGCCAGCACTGCGTCGATATCCACCCGGTCGAGACGCCTTACAAGCTCCTCCACCGTCTCCGGCGCTGCGATCCCGTCGAGGAACATGATGCTCACCTTTGTGCGGCTCCTGCGCCCGACGGTGCTTTCTATGGTCTTGAGCTGCGGCGTGCAGAGCCTTCTGCGTACAAGCGAGGTGTTGGTCCGCAGCGCCTCGACAAAGGAATCCTTGCCGCCCTTGAGCGATTTTTCAAGCGTCGGCTCGGATACGGAGCGGTTCTGGCTCGTCCTGACCTCAAAGCACAGCGCAAGGGAGAGCGTGTCAAAAATGACCGCGCAGGAGCCGTGCGTGATATCGGTGACGACGTCGGCGGCGTCCTCACGCTCGGAGACGGAACGGCTGTATACCCCGCCGCCGAGTATGACGCCGTATGCACTCTCCTCGTCGGCGCATGAGCCGTATCTGAAATATTCGGTCAGCGGCTTTATGATGCACTCCGAAACGTCCGCACCGGAGACGATTCCGTCCAGCCATAGAACCGACAGGCACACATGCCCCTCAAGCCCGAGGGAGACGCTGCGCTCTTCAAAGTCGGCGCAGCCCGAAAAAACCTCGCGCAGGTACCGTGAGGACAAAATCGGGCTGCGGCCGAACTGCGGGGGCGATACGTATCTTCTGTTGTCGTCAGATGAAAAATTATACATATTGGGTATTATGTACCGTTAGCGGCGCAATATGTAGTCGCAAAAAAATAATTACAAATTAATCTGAAAAAACAGTCGAAAAAATACAAAAAAGTGTTGACAAACGCCTTTTGTGGTGGTATCTTAGGCAAGCTGACTTACGGAGCAGCGCAAAAGAGTAAAAAAGAGTTTCAAAAGATTTCAAAAAATCAGAAAAAACTCTTGACAAATGCTTCTCCGGGAGTTATACTAATCAAGCTGTCGCTGGAAGGCGGGAGCGAAGGATGTACCTTGAAAATTGAACAATGTAAGAAAAAAGCTTAAGCAAAATAAGCACCAGAAAAGGGTTCAAGTGTTAAAAGACACTTAAAACGAAAATTTCTATTGAGAGCAGATAAGCTTGAATAGATTGAGTTAAGCATCCGGTAAGGATGATTAAATACAATTTATTGAGAGTTTGATCCTGGCTCAGGATGAACGCTGGCGGCGTGCCTAACACATGCAA
>ERZ857629.1677-NODE-1677-length-23158-cov-3.525386_pt1 | contig 23158 bp, 22 predicted proteins | sample MGYA00519700_ERZ857629 | MGnify/ENA primary metagenome ERZ857629 (study PRJEB31778, sample SAMEA3449351) | human gut metagenome | biome: human gut; feature: human-associated habitat; material: faeces | place: United Kingdom | collected 2010/2012 ...
TGCTTTGTAATTGTGTGTTTAATTTTGTTATGTGTATTTTGTTTTTTCTAGGTATTATTTTTATAAATTAGACAATGAAGTTGAGCTTAAATACTTATGCCTTTATAGGATTGGTAAGGAATTTCAATTTTATTTTAATGATATTAATTTGTATATTCAGATATATAAATTAGCAATATTACAAAGAAAAATGTTCATATAAAACGGATTTATATGGATGAGATAATTTTATTAGCAATAAAGGGGGTTAATAATAGAGAAAATAATATTTCTACACTTAATATAAATAATTAATAAAGTAATAACAAAAGGGGGAAAATATTAATGAAAAAGAAAATGATATCAGTATTAACATTAGCTTTAACTGGAATGTTAGTACTTGGTGGATGTAAAAAAGTAGAAACACCACCTACAACAACGGAAAATACAGAAAGTGCTGTGGAAGGATATATTAAAGCTTCTGATCCTAGTAAGAATCCAGTATCAGAAAGAAAAGATACATTAGTTATTGGTATAGATGCTCCAGAAGAGGTATTTAATCCACTATATGCAGAATCAGCATATGATGTATATGTAACTAGCACTATATTTGAAGGAATGCTAACTGCTGATGAAAATGGTATGCCTATAGAAGCTCTTGCTGAAAAATATTCAATATCAGATGATGGATTAAAATACACATTTACATTAAAAGAAGGTTTAAAATTCTCTGATGGTTCACCATTAACTACAGAGGATGTTGCTTTTACATATACAGTTGGATCAGATGCAACTTATGATGGTCCGACAGATTTTGTAAACTCAACAAAGATTAAAGGTGCTAAAGCATATAAAGAAGGAACTGCATCAACTATTGAAGGTATAAATATAGTAGATGATAAAACTATTGAGTTTACACTAGAAGAACCAAATGCAGACGCAATATATGATTTTGGTGCAGGTATTTTATCTAAAGCATATTATGGTAAAGATTATAAACAAGGTAACTTAGATTATATAAAAGGATTCCACAAGACTCCACTTGGAGCAGGACAATATAAATTAGTTAAAACTGTAGCTGGTCAAGAAGTTGATTTAGTGGCGAATGAAAACTATCATAAAGGAGAACCAAAAATACCGAATTTAATTTATAAAGTTACTTCTGAAGAAACAAGAATGCAAATGCTTCAAACTGGAGAAATTGACATGGATATGGTAACAGTTAACCAAGACAATGTTCAAGCTCTAAAGGATGCTCAATTTATAGATTTACATATATTCCCTACAAATGGATATGGATATATTGGATTTAACTTTAAAAATCCTAAATTCCAAGATCAAAAAGTAAGACAAGCATTAGCATATGGATTAAACAGAAAAGAAGTTGTTGATGCAGTTTATGCTGGTGGATTTGCAGATGTTATTAATGTCCCTCAATCAAAATTATCATGGGCGTACTATAAAGGTGACAATGCTTATGAATTTAATAAAGATAAGGCTATTGAATTATTAGAAGAAGCAGGCTGGAAAGTTGGAGCTGATGGAATAAGAGAAAAAGATGGCGTTAAACTTGAAATTAAATTTACTGCAAGTAGCCCAAATCCTGTTAATGATGCATTAATTCCTGTTGCTCAAGCTAACTATAAAGAAATAGGTGTTAAGTTTGAAGCAGAACAAATGGACTTTAATGCTGTTCTAGAAAAAGTTGACAATGGCAGTGTTGAAATGTACTTCATGGCTTGGGGATTAACACCTGCAGCAGATTCTACTGGAATATTTGGTACTGAAGGAGCACAAAATAAGATTTCATATTCAAATGCTAAGGTTGATGAATTATTAGCTAAGGGACTAAGAGAAACAGATATTGAAAAGAGAAAAGAAATATATAAAGAATTATATACAGTTCTAAATGAAGATCTTCCATATATCTTCTTATATCAAAGAAGAGATATGTGGGCTGTTAACTCAAGAGTTAAGGGATTTGAAGATCAAATAACTCCTTATAAAGATTTCACTCAAAGTCTTTATAAATTAACTTTAGAATAAATTTAAATAGTGCTTGGTCTTTAAGAGGCTAAGCACTATTAATATGGAAAGGAGAAAAAATGATTACTTATATAGTTAGAAGATTTCTTCAAATGATAATAGTCTTGATTGGAGTATCTGTAATCGTATTTTTTATAATTGCAAAGGCTCCTGGAGATTATGTTAGTAGTAAAGGAAATGCAAATATGACTGAAGCAAAAAAACAAGAGCTTAGAGAAAGTATGGGTTTAGATCAACCTGTAGTAACTAGATATTTTACATGGATGAAAAACTCTGCAACTGGAAACTTTGGTGATTCATTAAAGTTTAAACAACCTGTTGTTAGTGTAATAAATACTTATGTATGGAACTCATTTTTTCTAGCTTTAGCATCTTTAATTGCTAGTATTATAATTGCAGTTCCAATAGGAGTTGTTTCAGCAACAAAACAATATTCATTTGTGGATGGTTTTTTCACGGTTTTGGCATTAATTGGTATTTCACTTCCTTCTTTTTTCTTAGGACTTATGTTCATAAAACTATTAGCTTTTGATTTTAAAATTTTCCCGGTAGGTGGAATGACCACTACTGGAAGTTCTGCTACAGGAATCAAATATTTTCTTGATGTATTATATCATATGGCATTGCCATTCTTAGTACTTACAGTTACACAAGTAGGTTCACTAGTTAGGTACACAAGAACAAGTATGTTAGAAGTTATAAGACAAGATTATATAAGAACAGCAAGAGCTAAGGGATTAAAGGAATCTGTAGTTATTTACAAACACGCATTAAGGAATGCATTAATTCCGATTGTAACAATATTAGGATTATCATTGCCAGGTTTATTTACCGGAGCTATGATAACAGAAACAATATTTGCTTGGCCAGGAATTGGAAAAATAGCTTTTGATTGTTTGAATGCAAGAGATTTTCCGTTTTTAATGGCTTTTAATATGTTAGTTGCGTTACTTACTTTAGTAGGAAGCTTAATTGCTGATATTTCTTATGCATTAGTAGATCCGAGAATTAGATTGAAATAGGGGGTAATGTTTATGAGTACTAAATTAGAAAAAAATAAGCTGGAAGAAGTAGTTATAGATAAATCACAATCATTATCTCCGTGGAGATTGGTTATTAGAAGACTTAAAAAAAATAAGTTAGCAATGGTTGGACTTGGAATATTAATTTTTATGGTTTTATTTTCATTTTTAGGACCATTTTTTACTCCGTATACTTCTGATACAATGAATTTTGCTATGAAAAAACAACCTCCTAGTTCTTATTATTTATTAGGAACTGACATATTAGGTAGAGATATATTAACTAGACTTATGTATGCAGGAAGAATATCTTTGTTAGTTGGTTTTGTAGCTGTTATTATAGAAATAATTATAGGTGGAGCTTTAGGTGCTATAGCCGGATATTATGGAGGCTGGGTTGATACAATAATTATGAGGGTAGTTGATATTTTCTTATGTATACCATTTTTACCTATATTAATCATATTAGGAGCTATAATGTCAGATTTAAATATAGGAGCAGATATAAGAATATTTTATGTTATGTTAATAATTGGAGTTTTATCATGGCCAGGAATAGCTAGACTTGTTAGAGGACAAATTTTATCATTAAGGGAACAAGAATTTATGCAGGCTGCAGAGGCCTTAGGGCTTAGAGACTCAAGACAAATATTTAAGCATTTAATTCCAAATGTAATACCACAAATAATAGTATCAGCAACATTAAGCATAGGTTCTGCTATAATGACAGAATCAGCATTAAGTTATTTAGGAATGGGAGTAACGCCACCAGCTGCTTCTTGGGGAAACATGATACAATCTGTAAATAATTTTATAGATTTAATGCAAAGACCTTGGCTTTGGGTACCACCAGGAGTATGTATTTTCTTAACTGTTATGGCTATAAACTTATTAGGCGATGGTTTAAGAGATGCTCTTGATCCAAAACTAAAGAAGTAGTGGAGGGAGATTATGAAGGATTTAATAGAATTTAAGAATTTAAAAACTTATTTTTATACAGAAGCTGGTACAGTTAAGGCAGTTAATGATGTAAGTTTTAAGATTAAAAAAGGTGAAGTAGTTTGCGTTGTTGGAGAATCAGGATGTGGGAAAAGTGTTACTGCTATGAGCTTAATGAGGCTTGTTGAGTCTCCAGGCAAAATAGTTGATGGCGAGATTATCTATAATGGAAAAGATATATTAAAACTTTCAGATGATGAAATTAGAAGTATAAGAGGAAATGAAATATCAATGATATTTCAAGAACCTATGACTTCTTTAAACCCAGTATTTACTGTTGGTAAACAAATAATGGAATCAGTAATGCTACATAGAAAGGTTAATAAAGAAGAAGCAAAAAAAGTAGCTATTGAAATGATATCTTTAGTAGGAATATCTGATGCTGAAAAAGTTGTTGATAGATATCCTCATGAGCTAAGTGGAGGAATGAGACAAAGAATAATGATAGCTATGGCATTAAGTTGTAATCCGAAATTATTGTTAGCAGATGAGCCAACAACTGCATTAGATGTTACAATTCAAGCTCAAATTTTAGACTTAATGAGAGACATAAAAGAAAAAATGGATACAGCAATATTATTGATAACTCATGATTTAGGTGTTGTTGCTGAAATGGCTGATTATGTTGTTGTAATGTATGCTGGAAAAGTTATAGAAGAAGGACCTGTAAATGCTATATTTAGTAATCCAAGTCATCCATATACAGTTGGGCTATTAAAATCAAAACCTATATTAAATCAGTATCAAGATAGACTTTATTCAATTCCTGGACAAGTTCCGAGTCCTATAGGGATGCCTGAAAATTGTTATTTTAGTGAACGATGTGAATTTTGTTTTGATAAATGTAAATCAGGTCAACCTGCGTTAAAACTTATAGAAGATGGCCATAAAGTAGCATGTTTTAAATATGAGGGGGAATAAGAATGAATGAAGAAATTTTAAGAGTTGAATCTTTAAAGAAATATTTCCCTATTAAGGGTGGAATAATGCAAAAAACAATTGGTAATGTTAAGGCTGTTGATGGTGTAAGCTTTTCTATTAAAAAAGGAGAAACTCTAGGAATTGTAGGAGAATCTGGTTGTGGAAAAAGTACAACAGGAAGAGTAATACTAAGACTTTTGGATAAAACTGCAGGAAATGTATTCTATAAAGGACAGGATATACATGCTTTAAAGAAAAATGACTTGAGAAAATTAAGGACAGATATGCAAATTGTCTTTCAAGATCCATATTCATCATTAAATCCTAGAATGCCAGTTGGTGAATCAATTGGAGAAGCACTTATTCATCATGGGATTGTTTCTAAAAAAGATATTAGAGATGTGGTACTTGAAACTATGAAGATATGTGGTTTGGCTGAATATCAAATAGATAGATATCCACATGAATTTTCAGGCGGACAAAGACAAAGAATTGGTATTGCAAGAGCATTAGCATTAAATCCATCTTTTATGGTTTTAGATGAACCAGTATCAGCTTTAGATGTATCTATTCAAGCTCAAATTATAAATCTTTTATCTGATTTACAAGAAAAGAAGGACTTAACTTATATGTTTATTTCTCATGACTTAGGAGTTGTTGAACATTTAAGTACATCAGTTGGAGTAATGTATCTTGGAAATCTAGTTGAAAAGGCTCCGAAAGAAGAAATATATAAGAATCCATTACATCCATATACAAAAGCATTATTTTCTGCTATACCTATACCAAATCCAACAGTTAAGAGGAATAGAATAATACTTACAGGTGATATACCAAGTCCTTCAAATCCGCCAAAGGGATGTAAATTCCATACAAGATGTCCATATGCAGAAAAAAGATGCATGGAAATAGAACCAGAATATAAAAATGTTGGTGGAGAACATTTTGTAGCTTGTCATTTAGTGTAAATGAAGGAGAAAGAATGTTTAGACTTAATAATAAAAAAGAAAATATAAATAAAGCAGCAAGACAAAATAAAGAGAATGAATTTAATGAAAAACCTAGGTTTAAAGATTTAGTTTCCATAATGATTTCTCAATATCTTGTTATACTACCAGTTGTATTTGTTACTATGATAGTATTGATGTTGATTGCTAAATTACTATTATTTATATGGGGAAATTAAAAATGAAATAAATAGTATCTATAACCTTTTAAAGAAATATTATATATCTCTTGTTGAAATAATAATTTTCCTATGGTATAATAACTCCAAGGTGGAGAAAAATAATATTATTAAAATAAAGAGGTAAATTAAAATGAATGATAAAATTAAAACGTGGTTATATATTGTTGGCTCTATATTAGTAATTGGTATAGTGGGATATTTAGCAATTAGTCTTTTAGTTTATTTAATTCCAGTTTTAGTAGTAATTTATATAATTTTTAAAGTTAAAGGTTATATAGATAGAAGGAAAAGTACTAACTCCAATAGTAAGTATACTAATGAATATAAATCAAACTATGATAGTAAAATAAGTGATATTGATAATACTATTGGAGAAGTTATTGATGTTGAATATGAAGATGTAAATAAATAAATTAAATAAATTTAGTAAAAACTCAGCCTTTGCTGAGTTTTTACTATATAAAGAGGTAAACAAAACATGAATTTTCGAAAGCTTAAGATATTTTATGAAACTGCTAAGTATTTAAATATGACAAAGGTTGCAAAAGAAATGTATATTAGCCAGCCTTCAATAAGTCAAAGTATAAATGAATTAGAATTAGAATTAGAAGTAAAATTATTTGATAGAATAGGGAAAAAATTATACTTAACTCATGAGGGAGAAGCTTTTTTAAATTATACTAGAAGAATATTAAATTTATATGATGAAAGTGTAAAAACTATTAGAGATATAAATTTAAATGAAAAAGGAAAATTAACAATAGGTGCAAGCACAACCATAGGTATATACATACTACCAGAAATAATAAAGGAATTTTCAAGCAAATTTAAGGATATAGAAATATCATTAATTATTGAAAATACAAAACATATTGAACAGTTAATATTAGAAAATAAAGTTGATTTCGCCTTTGTTGAAGGGGAGATTAATTCTGAAGAAATATCAAAAGAAGTTATATGGAAGGATGAATTAGTATTTATTTGTGGAGAAAAAAATAGCCTAAAGAAATATAAAGAAATTCAAGGAAAAGAAATTGAAAAGCAAAAATTAATTATGAGAGAAGTTGGAAGTGGAACAAGAGAACACACAGAGCAATTTCTTAAGAGAAATAAAATAAAGTTTAATACTTTTCTAGAATTAGGAAGCACTGAAGCAATTAAGAAAACTGTAGAAGCAAACTTAGGTATAGGATGTCTTTCATATACTGTAGTAAAAGATAAAGTTAAAAGTAAAGAGCTTTATATGTTTAGGTTAAATGAAGGTAGGATAGAAAGGGATTTATTTTTAATTTTACATAGTGATAAATTTGTTTCAAATAATATGAAGGCCTTTATTGAATATTCAAAGAAATATATAAGTAAATAGTTATTATAATTATAATATAATAATATTTTTCTTTTAAGCAAATAATATATATAATAATTTTCAGGTAAATAATTGATAAATAAAGAGGTGTTTAGTTTGAATAAAATAAGGAATGTTTTACCTGGTATAATTGTTTGTATTATTATTGGAATAGTAGCTGAAGTACTAGGAAATAATTTTTCAACAGTTGGTGCTGCAAGTTTTGCAATATTTATAGGAATATTTCTTGGAAATACTTTCTTTAAAGAAAAAAAGTATGATAAAGGAACTAAATTTGCAGAAAAGGATCTTTTAAACTACTCAATAGTTTTAATGGGAGCAAATATAAATTTAAGTGAAATATTATCACTAGGATTTAGTGGTCTTATTTTTATTATTTTACAAATGACATTAACGCTATTATTAGCTTATTGGGTGGGAAGAAAGTTAAGTTTCAATAAAGAATATTGTTTGCTTATGGCTTCTGGAAATGCAGTTTGTGGATCTTCTGCCATAGGAGCTACTGCACCTGTAATAAAGGCAAAAGACTCTGATAAAGTTATTTCTATAACTATAGTAAATGTTGTTGGAACAATACTTATGATTTTATTGCCAACAATTACATTAGCATTATATAATCATGAAACTTTACAAACATCTGCAATGATGGGAGGAGTCCTTCAATCTGTAGGTCAAGTAATAGGATCAGCAAAATTTGTTTCTGATGATGTAGTGAAGTTAGCTACTGTTTTTAAAATAATAAGAATAATAATGCTTGTGGCAGTAGTTTTAGTATATGAAAAAATATATTTAAATAGTACTAAAGAAATAAAAGAAAGTGATAATAAAATTAAAGTTAATAAAAAAAGAAAAATAAATATTCCATGGTTTATAACTGGATTCTTTATTATTTGTGTATTATATACAGTTGGACTAATTCCACAACCAATTTCAAAAGGATTTAAGTGGATTAGTGGGAATTTTGAAATAATAGCTCTTGCTGGTATTGGAATGAGAGTTAAAATTTCAGATTTGGTAAAAGAAGGACCTAAAGCTATGGCTTATGGTGGAATAGTTGGAGTTGCTCAGATTACTTTTGCAATAATTCTTATTAGTATATTCTTTTAGAATGTAAAAGATAATTGTAAAAGACTATCTTATAAGGTATAATTTATTTAACAAAAAAGTTAAATAAGGGGGCTAATAATGGAAAAGATTAAAATGATAAATCCATTAGTTGAAATGGATGGAGATGAAATGACAAGAATCTTATGGGTCATTATAAAAGAGGAATTGTTATATCCATTTATTGATTTAAAAACTGAGTACTTTGATTTGGGATTAGAGTATAGAAACGAAACCAATGATGAAGTTACTATTTTAGCTGCAGAAGCTATAAAGAAATATGGAGTAGGAGTGAAATGTGCAACTATTACTCCAAATTCTGCTAGAATGAAAGAATATAATTTAAAAGAAATGTGGAAAAGTCCAAATGGAACTATAAGATCTATTTTAGATGGTACAGTTTTTAGAGCACCTATTATAGTTGACTCTATTAAACCGTATGTTAGAACTTGGGAAAAGCCAATAACAATAGCAAGACATGCTTATGGAGATGTTTATAAGGATGTAGAAATGAAAATTGAAGGTAAAGGGAAAGCAGAACTTGTATTTACAAATGAAGATGGTGAAGAAAAGAGAGAGCTAATCCATAACTTCAATGGAGATGGAGTAGTCTTAGGAATGCATAACTTAAATAAATCTATTGAAAGCTTTGCAAGAAGTTGTTTTAATTTTGCATTAGATACTAAACAAGATTTATGGTTTGCAACAAAGGATACTATTTCAAAAAAATATGATCACACTTTTAAAGATATTTTCCAAGAAATATTTGATAAAGAATATAAAGAGAAGTTTGAAGAGCTTAATATAGAATATTTCTATACATTAATAGATGATGCTATAGCTAGAGTTATAAAATCAAAGGGTGGTTACATATGGGCTTGCAAAAATTACGATGGTGATGTAATGAGTGATATGGTAGCTACTGCTTTTGGATCTTTAGCTATGATGACTTCAGTTTTAGTTTCCCCAGAAGGTTATTATGAATACGAAGCTGCTCATGGAACAGTTCAAAGACATTATTATAATCATTTAGAAGGCAAAGAAACCTCAACTAATTCTATTGCAACTATATTTGCATGGTCAGGAGCTTTGAGAAAAAGAGGAGAACTTGATAATAATAGTGAGTTAATTGAATTTGCAAATAATTTAGAAAAGGCTTCTATACAAACAATTAATGAAGGAGTTATGACTAAAGATTTAGCTTTATTATCTGAATTAGATAATATTAAGGTAAGTAATTCAGCTGAATTTATAAAAGAAATAAGAAATAGATTAGAAAAAATCTATAATATCTAATGGAAGAGCTGTAACAACAGTAACTTTTTCCTAGAATAAAAAATACCTTATCAATTAAAACTATAATTGGAGGTGTTTTTATGTCTCATAAAAATAATAAAAATTCAAAGAAAAATAAGAAAGCTGGACAAAAGACAAAAGCAGAATTAAAAAAGATGAAAGTAGAAACAGCTGATGAAGTTGGTTATTCAAAGGAATCTAGGAAATTAGGAAAAAATAATCCAAGAAGTGAAGACAATTAATTATAAAGTTAAGAGTCAAAAATTTAATATTTAGTTAATGAATAACCTCCTTGAAAAAATTATATTAATAATGTTTTCGGGAGGTTTTATTTTATAAGTAGAAAGTCCAAAAAACAATTGAATGAATTTAAATTGCCTATAACTTAAGAATTATCTATATTGTGATAATGGGGGAATATTATATGTATTTATCTAAGTTTACTTATTATTCATTTAGAGTTTTAATTTGTTTAGCAAAGAATAGAAATAAATTTTTTAGAGTAGAAGATTTATCCAATGAATTAGAAATACCTATTAGTCATTTAAGAAAGGTAGTCTGGAAACTGGCGAAAAGTGGAGTGATTCTATCCACGAAGGGAAGATATGGTGGGATTATCCTTAACATAGAGCCAGAAGATATAAATATATATGATATAGTTAAAATAACAGAAAAAAACTTAAGTATATTTGAGTGTTTTGATAAAGATGAGGTATGCCAGTATATGATATCTGAGTGTAAGATAAAAAGAATAATGAATAATGCACAAAATAAGTTTATTAATGAGTTTTCAAAATATACATTAGAAGATTTAATATAAATTAATATATTGTAGATTCATATAAATAAAAACATTATAAGAAAATATATAAGAAACTACCATAGGAGTTTCTTATATATTTTTACATTTTTATTACTCAATTTAGGGCTTATAGTAGTTTTTTAGTTAATTAGAATGCCCAATTACCCTTAGTAAATATCTTCATTTCCTTATTATCTGAAGTAATACCTGTAATATCTAAATCTTTTGTACCTATCATAAAGTCAACATGAATAATTGAGTCATTAGCTCCTTTATTAATTAACTCTTCAGTAGTTAAATTATCACCATTAACTATACATGTTGGATATGCTTTACCAAAAGCTAAATGACAAGCTGCATTTTCATCAAATAAAGTATTATAGAAAATTATATTTGAATTAGATATAGGAGAGTCAAAAGGTACTAAAGCAACTTCACCTAGATACTTTGAACCTTCATCACTTTCTAATAATTCTTTTAAGGTATCATAGCCTTCCTCAGCTTTATAATCAACTACTTTACCATCTTTAAAAGTTAATGAGAAATTATTAATTAAATTACCACTATAACTTAATGGCTTAGAGGATGTAACAGTACCATTAACACCATTCTTTTTAGGTAATGTAAATACTTCTTCAGTAGGCATATTAGCGTTAAACTCTATTCCAGAATTGCATTTTTCAGAACCACCAAGCCATATGTGATCTTCTGGAAGTTCAATAGTTAAATCTGTTCCTTGTGAGTTTGTATAATGTAATTTTTTAAACTTATATTTGTTTAGGAATTCTAATTTTTTTGCTATGTTATTATTATGTTCTTCCCATGCTTTTATTGGATCATCATTATTTAATCTTACAACATCAAAGATTACGTTCCATAATTTATCTACAGCTTCTTTAGAATTTGAATCTTTAAAAACTTTTAGTGCCCAAGCTTCTGTTGGAACTGAAACAACAGTCCAACGAATTTTATTTGACATTGAATAATCATAGTAATCTTTTAAAGCTAATTGTCTGCTTTTTTGGAAAGCTGATATTTTTTCCATTGGAATTCCTTTATAAGCATCAGGATCTGATGCAGAAACTGAAATTACGCAACAGCCTTCTCTTACATAAGAGTTGTAAGATTCAGCTACCCAATTAGGCACTTCTTTTAATGTATCAATAGATGCATTTTCTAATTTAAGTCTTTGAAGACTTTGATCTCCATAGTGAACAACAACTTCTTTTGCTCCTTCTTCATATCCAGCCTTAGCAATAGCTCTTGCAAAATCTACACATTCAATAGGTGCATTTACTAATAAAACTTGATTCTTTTGCAAGTTAACACCTTTTTTTACAGCTAGTTTAGCATATTTTTCTAACATTTTTGTCATATCCATCGAAATCACCTCATATTATATTATTTATTAGTATTTTTTATATATTTATTCTTACATAATATAGTAAATTAGTCTAGTTAAAATAAATAAGTATAAATTTTCTTGTGTATCATAATAATTATTAATATAATATATATTGCTATAAACGAAAGATAATAAGAGGTGAAATTTAATGTTTAGTTTATTAAATACACTAGTAGAAAAGAATAGAGTATATGGAAAAGAAGGGAATGTTGCATCATATATACCAGCATTGTCAAAGGCAAATGCTGATGACCTTGGAATATATGTTGTAGATTCAAAAGGTAAAGAATATTATTCAGGAGACTATGATAAAAAGTTTACTATGCAAAGTATTTCTAAAATAGTTTCTTTAATTTTGGCTATAAGAGATAATGGAAGATTTAATGTATTTAAAAAAGTTGATGTGGAGCCAACTGGAATGGGCTTTAATTCTATAGTTAATTTAGAAGCTAGTGATAGTGGAAAGCCATATAATCCAATGATTAATGCAGGTGCAATAGTTACAACTTCATTAATAGATGGTAGAAATGTAGAAGAAAAATTAGAAAAAATACTTGATTTTATGAGGACAGTAACTAATAACAAATATATAGATGTAAACGAAGAAGTATATTTATCTGAAAAAGAAACTGGAAATAGGAATAGAGCTTTAGCATATTTTATGAAAAGTACAGGAGTTTTAGAAGGAAATGTGGAAGAAATTCTAGAATTATATTTTAAGCAATGTTCTATAGAATTAACAGCTAAGGACTTAGCTAGATTTGGTGCTGTATTAGCAAATGATGGAGTAATTCCTTGGACAAATGAAAAAATAATACCGAAGGAAGTTTGTAGAATAGTAAAAACTATAATGGTTACTTGTGGAATGTATGATGCATCAGGTGAATTTGCTGTAAATGTAGGTATTCCAGCAAAATCAGGAGTAGGTGGTGGCATAATTGCAACTGTTCCAAGAAAGTTTGGAATTGGGATTTACGGACCATCATTAGATGAAAAAGGAAATAGTATTGCAGGACTTAAATTAATTAAAGACTTTTCTAATGAATTGGATTTAAGTATTTTCTAAATTCATATATTAATTAAAATGTAATGATTTATTTTCTTAATAATAGTATAATTTATATAAAAAATAGCTTTAAGGAAATAATTCCTTAATTTGGAGGAAAAAATGGAGAGATTATTGATTTTAGATTCAAATTCCCTTTTAAATAGAGCATTTTATGCAATTCCAGAGCTTACAACTTCTGAAGGGATTCACACAAATGCAGTTTATGGCTTTGTGAATATGCTATTTAAAATGAGAGATGAATTAAAGCCAAACTATATAGTAGCAGCTTTTGATAAGAAAGGCCCTACTTTTAGACATAAAGAATATCAAGAATATAAAGCTGGTAGGAAGAAAATGCCACCGGAACTTGCTGAACAATTTCCAATAATAAAAGAAATTTTAAATTTATTATCAATAACTATATATGAATTAGATGGATTTGAAGCTGATGATATTATTGGATCTTTAGCTAAGCATGCAGAAAGAAATAATATAGAAGTATTTATAGTTACTGGAGATAGAGATGCTCTTCAATTGGCTTCAGATAATATAAATGTAGTTATAACTAAAAAAGGAGTATCAGAAACAGCTACATATAATTATAATGGCTTTATTGAAGAATTTGGAGTAACCCCAACTCAATTTATAGATGTAAAAGGTCTTATGGGAGATAAGTCAGATAATATTCCTGGTGTTCCTGGAATTGGAGAAAAAACTGCCTATAAATTAATCCAAACTTATGGTTCTATAGAAGAAGTATTAAACAATATAGATAGTATTAGTGGTAAAAAGTTAAAAGATAATTTAGAGACATATAAGGAACAAGCAATTTTTAGCAAAAAGCTAGCAACCATAATGACTGAAGTTCCAATAGAGTTTGATTTAGATGATATAAAAAGTCAAGAATCCTTTAATAAAGATGGACTTAAAAAGATGTTTTTTAAATTACAAATGAAAACATTATTAGATAAGTTTTTCAATGGAGAAGAAGAGGATGATAAGGACTATGAGGAAATAAATATTAAATATATAGATAATTCAAATTCATTTTTACAACTTTCTAATGAATTAGAAGATACTATATATATTTCTTTCGAAGTTAATAATAGTGAAAAGTATTCTGAAATATCATTAAATAACCTTTATATTTCATGTAATAAAGAAAATTATTTTATTAAGTTTAGTGAAATTAGTAGTGGTGATGAGAATTCTGCTAATCTAGCATTAAAGAATATAATGGAGAATAATAAATTAAAGAAAGTTATTCACGAAGGGAAACCTTTAATTACTATATTGAACAAATTAGGAATATCAATTGCAGGTTTTGAATTTGATACTTCAATAGCAGCATATTTAATAAATTCTGCAAGAAACTCTTATGATCTTCTATCTTTAGTAAATGAATATTTAGGGGAAGATGTTAAGGGAAATGAAGATGATATTAAGTGCAAGGTAAATAGTAAGTTAGAAGATATTTATAATATACTTAATGAAAAAATCAAAGAAGAAAATATGGAAGAATTATATTATAAGGTAGAGCATCCTCTAATTTTTGTTTTATCTTCAATGGAATCCTTAGGTTTTAATGTTAATAAAGAAATGTTAGATGATTTAGAAGTAAAATTTAAAGAAGAGATTAGAAGAACAGAAAAAGAAATATTTAAGCTAGCTGAAGAAGAATTTAATATAAATTCACCAAAACAGTTAGGTAAAATTCTTTTTGAAAAACTTGATTTGCCTGTTATAAAGAAAACTAAAACAGGATATTCAACTAATGCAGAAGTTTTAGAGAAGCTTCAAGATAAGCATGAAATAATACCTAAAATTACTTATTATAGACAAATAACAAAACTTAATTCAACTTATGTTGAAGGTTTAAAAAATGTTATTGATGTTGATGGAAAGATACATTCAACTTTTAATCAAACTGTAACAACTACAGGAAGGTTATCTAGCACAGAGCCCAACCTTCAAAACATTCCTATAAAATATGAAATGGGAAGAGAAATTAGAAAAGTATTTATACCTGATGAGCAAGGAGATATATTATTATCCTGTGACTATTCACAAATTGAGCTTAGAGTACTAGCACAGATGTCACAAGATGAAAAAATGATTGATGCTTTTAAACATCATAGTGATATTCATAGGAAAACAGCTTCGGAAGTATTTAAGGTTCCAATAGAAGAAGTAACACCATTAATGAGAAGTAGAGCAAAAGCTGTTAACTTTGGAATAGTATATGGTATTAGTGATTTTAGTTTATCTCAAGATTTACACATAACTAAGAAGGAAGCTTCAGAATATATGGAAATATATTTCGATAGATATCCTAATATAAAAGGTTATTTAGATAGTTTAATTGAAGAAGCAAAGGAAAAAGGCTTTGTTATAACTATATTAAATAGAAGAAGATTTATTCCAGAAATAAAATCTTCTAATAGGATAGTTAAAGCTTTAGGAGAAAGATTAGCCATGAATGCACCTATTCAAGGAAGTGCTGCTGATATAATTAAATTAGCAATGGTTAATGTATATAATAAGCTAAATGAACTTCAGTTAAAGAGTAAGATAATATTACAAGTTCATGATGAGCTTATATTAAATGTTAAGCAAGATGAATTAGAACAAGTTAAAACTTTAGTAAAAGATGAAATGGAAAATGTACTTAAGATGGATGTACCTTTAGAGGTAGATATTAATATTGGTAATACATGGTATGAAGCAAAATAGGGAGGCCTAACATAATGATAAAGATAGGGTTAACTGGAGGAATTGGTTCTGGAAAGAGTACTGTTTCAAAAATGCTAATAGATAAAGGCTTTAAAGTTATCGATGCAGATAATATAGCAAAAGAAGTTTTAGTAAAGTATCCAGAAATAATAGATAAGATTAAAATAGAATTTGGAACAGGATTTTTTGATTGGAGAGGTGAATTTAGAAGAAGGGAATTTGGAAATCATATTTTTAGATTCCCAAAACAAAGGAAAAAATATGAAGAGATTATAATGCCTTATATAAAAAATGAGATTTTTAATGAAATTGAAAATTATGAAAAGGCAGGAGAAAGTATAGTAATACTTGATGCTCCAACTTTAATAGAAAATGATCTTCATAAATTTATGGATTATATAATAGTTGTTTGGGTTGATAATAATACTCAAATTGTTAGATTAAAAAATAGAGATAGGTTATCAAGAGAAGAAGCAATAAATAGAATGAACGCTCAATTATCTTTAGATAAAAAAAGAGATTATGCTCATATAATTATTGATAATAATGGAGATTTATTAAAAACAAAGGAGCAAGTAGATGAGGTAATGGGTTTTCTAAAGGTAATTAATAAGTAAGGAGAAAGTAATGAAGTTTAAACGTATAATAACTATTTTAGTTGCAATACTTATATTTTATTTTGGGTTTATGTTTGCAATGAAAAAGTATGTGTATCCTTACAAATATGCAGAATATGTAAATAAATATAGTGAGGAATATGAATTAGATCCATATCTAGTATTAGCAGTAATTAAAACAGAAAGCGATTTTGATAAAACTGCAGTATCTAAAAAAGATGCTAAAGGATTAATGCAAATAATGGATACAACAGGTGAGTGGGTAGCTAAAGAGATAGGAATTAATTACTTTATGACATCAATGATGTTTGATCCAGAGTTAAATATAAAGATTGGATGCTGGTATCTAAAAAACTTAAAAGAGGAATTTAATAATAATTTAGATTTAGTCTTGGCAGCATATAATGGTGGAAGTGGAAACGTAAATAAATGGTTAAGTCATGAAGAATATTCTACAGACGGAGAAAATTTAGATTATATTCCTTTTCCTGAAACCAAGAAATATGTAAATAAGGTGAAGGTTAATTACAATATTTATAGATACTTATATGATAAATAAGGAGCTGTTTTTAAAAACAGCTCCTTATTTATGTCTTTTAATTAAATATTGCAGTAATCCATTCGTTACTTTGATATTTATCTGTTAATTTAAATCCATGGTTTTCAATAATTGCTTGAACCTTATCAAAACTCCATTCAACGAGACCAGATACTAGTAATTTACCATCTGGTAATAAATGTTCTTTTATGAAGTCCATAAACAATTCAGTTTCTTCTCCGCCTATATTAATATATATCCAATCAAATTTATCCTCTATTTTAACTTCACCATTTAGAGCATCACCTACTAAGGTTTGTATATTATAAACACCATTGAGAGAAGAATTAAGCTCAACTTCATCTCTAACATCTCTAATATCTAGTGCAGTTACCTTTGATGCACCTATAATTGCAGAGGCAATAGAGAGTATGCCAGAGCCTGTGCCTATATCTAAGACTTTTTTGTTATGCAAATCTATTTTAGTTAAGATTATATTTAATAAATCTTTAGTTGTTTCATGTAAACCAGTACCAAAAGCTCCTTGAGATATAAAAGATATTTTATTAATGTTTTTATCACAAATATCTTCATCAGGAGATGCTAGTACCCAATTTTCATTAATATTTATGGTTGGAAAGTCGTATGTATCATAATTATAATTGATTTCTTCAAGAGAAATACACTGACTATTTAGTAATGAAGAGATTTTGTCTTTAAATAAATTTAAATTTTCAAATTGTTCATCATAAGCAATTTTAATATCAATTGTATCAACTTCTTTTTCTAAATATCCATATCCATACTCATCAGTAGTGATTTCTAAAGGACTTTCATAAAAAACATTAAATATATCATTAATTTGCAATAACTCTATTATGTTATCTAAATCACTAAATTTCACATTATAAGTTAATATATACATCTTAAATCCCCCAAATTAATTGATTGTAACATTATTGAGTATAGTTAGATTCTTTATATATGTCAAGAAATTATTAAATTTATTTTTTCTTTCTTTTCTTCTTTATTGAATAACCAAAGGAACCTAAAGGTTTAGCATTTAATCCATAGTATTCTCCATGATTATAGCAAATTAAATTAGCTTTATTAAAACAGATTTTGCCATTTTCATCTATTATATCTTCATTTACTTTAACATTAATTACATCTAATAAAAAAAGATCATGAGTACCAAGAGGAGTAATACTTTTTACTTTACATTCAAGAGCAACTGGAGATAAATCTATTGAAGGAGTACTTATAGATACGCCTTTAGATAATTTATATCCAAAGTGCTTAATTTTATCTATTTTTCTGCCAGAAGTAACACCACAGTAATCAACGAATTTAACCATATCTCTTGAAGGAAGATTAATAACACATTCTCCACTTTCCTTTATGTAATCATATGAAAGACGTTCAGGTCTTACGCCCATGGCTAATACAGGCTCTTTTGTACAAACTGTACTAATCCAGCCTACAGTAAATGCATTAACTTTCTCTTCTTTATTTTTACAAGTAACTATAACAACTGGAGTTGGGTTTAGCATTACACTACCTTTAAAATTTTGTTTTTTCATAATAAATCCTTTCTTTAATAAATTTTTAGTAATAATAATGGAGCTGCCTAAGCAACCCCAAATTTAAAATTTATAATATAAAATGTAGAATTATAGAAGCAAATTTATATTTTTAATTATTAATTTTATGTTTTAATATAGGCTAATTAGTATTAATAATATCTTCTTCTACGGTTTCTCTTGTTAGTACTAATAATTTTTATTAGAAGTATAACTAATATTAAAACTATCACTAAAATAAGAAGTGATAATAAGTATAATGGTAAGTTAGCTTTTACTAACTCCATAGCAGAAACTTTTATAGTTCCCAATACATCTTGTGAGTAGCCAGGAGTTGAATAAGTTAAAGTAACTTCTTTATTTCCACTAAACTTCCATGCATTATTAACTTCACCATTATATGAAATTGATGCATATTTATCATTAAAATCATTTTTATAATACTGAACATCTTGATTTAGATATATAGGAGCAGTTATTTGCTTTTCAGCACCAAAAAATCCAAAAGTCTTATAAGTTAAATCTACAGTTCCAACTTCATCTCCAGAATTTTTGTAGGTTTCTTTTTGGGATGAATAGCTATAATCTGCTACTTTTTCAGTATCTTTAAATACATTAGTACCGTCCACACCATATTCAGATTTTAAAACAACAGTAACTAAATCTCTACCATCTTTTTCAAAAAATCCAACAAAGCAATGACCAGCTAATACTTCAGTACCAGTTTTTCCACCTATATTATTATATTTACCAAGTATTTTATTCCTAGATTCTAGTTCCATTGGATTACCTGATAATGTTATAGATGTTTTAATATTTTTAGCAGAAATAGTATCTTTTACCCATTCATTTTTAAAAGCAGCTATACCTATTTTAGCTAAATCATATGCTGTAGTTTGATTTATGTTGGTATTGCTTGGGTTTAAAGGATCTATTTCTAATCCAGATGGATTTTCAAAATGAGTATCTGTTAAACCTAACTCCTTAGCTTTTTCATTCATCATATTAACAAAATTATCTACAGTTCCACCTACAGATTCAGCCATTAAATATGCAGCATCATTTGCAGAGAAAATAAGAACAGCTTTCATTGTATCTTCAGCAGAAATTTTATCTCCGGCCTTTACAGATCCATAATTATTTAAAGCAGTTTCTGTTACTTTTAATGATGTATCAGAAAAACTTAATGTATCTGTTCTATTTTTATTTTCTGCAAATAATAGTGCAGTCATTAATTTTGTGGTACTTGCTGGTGAAAGTTTTAAATCTGCATTCTTAGAATAAATAACTTCTCCTGTATCTATATCCATAGTTATTGATGCTTCACCAATAATTTCTGGAGCTTGAATGTTTATATCTTCTGCACTAACTTTATTAGCTAAAGGAGCTAATAATGAAACTGAAAGAGCAAGTGCTAGTGTTTTAAATAAGTTTTTTGCTTTCAAGTTCATATCCCCATTTCCTTAGAATTTATTTATTATTGTTTAATTTGTTAATCATTATATTTTTAGCTTTAAGTTCTAATTCATCATCAAGTTTTTCAAGCTTAATATCACCATATTTTTTACTTAAAGCAATATTTAAGAATCTATCAGCTAATTCAGGATTCTTAGATAGAAGAGAACCATGGAAGTAACTACAATAGGTGTTCTTATAAATACATCCTTCATAACCATCTTCACCATTATTTCCATAACCGTGAATGCATTTACCTAGAGGTTTCAATCCATTAATATAAGTTCTTCCTGAATGATTTTCAAATCCAACGTAAGTTTCATCAAATTCTTCATTATATATTACTGTATTTCCGATGAAACGAGTATCTCCACCTTCAGTATATATATCTAAGATACCTAAACCTTGGATTTTTTCACCATTTGGTGCTATATAGTATTTACCTAGAAGCTGATAACCACCACAAATTGCAATAACTAATTTACCATCCTCAATATATTTTTCAAGAGAAGGCTTTTTTAAAGTCTTTAAATCATCAGACACTATAGACTGTTCAAAATCTTGACCTCCACCGAAAAATAGTATATCAGTGTTATCAGAATCAAATTCATCATTTAATGATATATTTATTAAGTTAACCTTTATTCCTCTTTCTTCGGCTCTATGTTTAAGTATTAATATATTTCCAACATCTCCATATACATTAAGTAAGTCAGGATAAAGATGACAGATGTTTAATTCCATATATAGGCCTCCTTTCTTACCAAAGCTTTTTTATATAGCCTTTTGAATATAAGTGTTTTCTATAATTTATCATAGCAGTATAAGTAGCTAAAATATAAATTTTATTATTATTACTAGATTTAATTTTTTCTGTTAAGGCATCAAAGTTTTCTTCAATAATAAATTTCTCTTTATTTAATCCAGCAATTTTAAGCCTTACTGCCATATCATAACATCTAATACCAGAAATAAATATTTCATCTATGTTTAAATTATGAAGTTTTTCAAAATCAACATCCCAAATCCAAGATACATCAGTACCATCTGCATAATTGTCATTTAAAAGAAAGGCAGCAGAAAACTTATCTTTATTTAAGCAAAGAGTATCTAAAGCTTGATTATAACCAGCTGGATTCTTAACTAGTATAATTTTAACTTCTTTTCCTTCAATATTTAATGCTTCTTGTCTACCAAAGCTTGAATCTTGATTTTGTAAAGATTTTTGAATAGCTTCATCTTTAATTCCAAGTTCTTTAGCAATAGAATAAGCACATAATGCATTATAAATATTATAAACACCAGATTGACTTATTGTTACTACTAAATCATTAAATTTAACAGTAGAACTATCTGGAGTTAATTCTAATATTTCATTTACAGCATATTTAAGTTGTGCTCTTTTAAAGCCACAGCCTGTACAGTAAAAATCACCTAAATGATTATATGTAATATGATTATATTCATAAGGAGACTTACAGAACTTACAGAATTTCGCATCTGCATTAACATCAATATTTTTATTATCACTAATTTTAGCATTAAAGCCATAAAATACAGTCTTATTAGGTAAATCTAGATTTCCTAAAAGAGATTCATCACCATTTAAGACCAAAGTAGTACTTGGAGATAGAGTTATACCTTCTAAAATTTTGGAAAGAGTAGTATACACTTCACCATATCTATCTAATTGATCCCTAAAGAGATTAGTTACTGTAATTATTTCCGGAGAAATATATTTAGCAATGTATTTTAAATTTGCTTCATCTACTTCAATTATTGCATAGGAATCCTTAGTAGGACTAAAGAATTTGTAATTATCAATAAATGTTGTCACTATTCCAGGAAAAAGGTTTGCACCAGTATTGTTTGTAATTACTTTTTTTCCACTTGCCTTTGCAATATTGTAGATCATGCTAGTTGTAGTAGTTTTACCATTAGTTCCTGTAACTAAAACTACTTTGTAGCCTTGTGATACTTTTTCAAGTATATTTTTATCTATTTTTAAGGCTACTTTTCCAGGGAAGGTAGTTCCCCCTTTTAGTATTGTTTTTGTAAGAAAAATTGTAAATTTTGAAGCTATAATGCTTATTATAGATTTAATACTAATCTTATTCACCACCCTATAATATTTATTCATATTATTAACAATAATATGAATAGATAATCAAATCTTAATATAAATTTTAAATTTTACAATGAATAGTATATCATAACTTTATATACATAAAAATAAAGATATGATAAGATTTTATTAATATTTATTAGAAAGGGGAGTCATTTTTTGGATAAATATAATTTTACTAACAAAGAAGGTTCAAAGATAACATATTATAAATGGGGAAATATTGAAAATCCTAAGGCAATAGTTCAAATAGTTCATGGAATGTCAGAATGGGCAGGTAGATATGATTACTTTGCTGAAAAGTTAGTAGAAGAAGGGTATTTAGTTTATAGTCACGACCATAGTGGTCATGGTAATAGTAGTAAAGGTTATGATGGATTAGGATACATAGGGAATAATAATAGATTTTATTTGATGTTAGATGATATAAAAGAGTTAAATAGTATTATTAAAAAAGAAAATAAAGATGTACCTATAGTATTATTTGGACATAGTATGGGATCTTTTTTAAGCCAAAGGTATTTGCAGGAATATGGTGACACAATTGATGGATTAATTTTATCAGGAAGCAATGGCAAACCAAAATCTTTTACTAAGGCAGGTTTATTGGTATGTAAAATGGAAAATCTAATAAAGGGAAGTGGAAATAGAAGCAAACTTATGGATAAATTATCTTTTGGAGGATTTAATTCCACTGTAAAGAACCCAAAAACAGATTTTGATTGGTTATGTAGTGATGCAAATGAGGTAAATAAATATATAGAAGATGAGTTTTGTGGATTTATATATCCAACAGAATTTTACTTTGATTTAATTAATGGACTTTGGGATATACACAAACAAGAAAATTTAAATAAGATTAAGAAATTAAATATACCAATTTATATATTTGCAGGAGATAAAGATCCAGTTGGGTATATGGGAAAAGGA
>ERZ857629.1678-NODE-1678-length-23157-cov-114.806380_pt1 | contig 23157 bp, 19 predicted proteins | sample MGYA00519700_ERZ857629 | MGnify/ENA primary metagenome ERZ857629 (study PRJEB31778, sample SAMEA3449351) | human gut metagenome | biome: human gut; feature: human-associated habitat; material: faeces | place: United Kingdom | collected 2010/2012 ...
CGGAACCTATCATAATTGCAGATGAAATCTGGGATGTCAGCCCCATTGTCGCAAAAGCTTGTGCCCCTGTAATGTATCCGATGATTTTCCCATCCTTTTCAAGGAAGTCCTTTACTATTTCTGAAACAGGCGGCTTTGTTCTTCCCAGAAGAGTCTCTTTGGGCTTATAATACTTTCCTTTTGAAACTTTGCACAACTCTCCGGAAGTAGTCATTCGGCTCAGGGCTTTCGCTAATGCGCGGTCATTGCTCGGGTCAAAGCCGAAGTCAGAGATTGTGAATACTACCCCTGTGGGAAAAGAATCAATTTTCCGTTTTATTTTTTCACCTATTATCATAAATAGCATTTCTAATATTGCAAAGATACAAAAGTCAAGTTATTTTCGCAAAAAACTTGACAAATGCGTTTCTGCGGCAGCAGATGGGCTGTTGTTTTGATACTTTTCTCTATGCTTTAGGTCTTTGCATGATTATTCCTGGTTAGGTCTGCTACCTTGCAGATGGTCCTTTGAAGTTCCAATAAATCATGCCAGTTTGATAGCCTCTTGATGTTCCTGTTGACACGAAATCTTCCATATCCTTCTCGCAAAAGGTGGAATTAAGGACTATGTCTATGATTCGAAGTCCTTTGGGCTTCTTGAATGGTTCAAATCTCTGTCGTCCTCTGACACATATTGCGATGTGTTCTTTGGTGTCTTTGTCTGCCCGATAAATCAGAAGGTCTGACTTGAATCCTCTGAATTTAGTATTCACCTCACAGGTGTCATAACCATATTGCTTGATGTCAAATGTCTTATATCCAAGTTCTGAGCATCCTCCGATATAGAACGGGCCTTTATCAAAGATATCTTTCAGGCGGTCGCGTGCCTTGTCATATAATGGATTCCGCACATATCCACCATCTCCTTTAGGATTGACTGGCGTAGCTTTAGGCTTTACCCATTCTCGATCTTCTGTTGAGTCTGTGAGAAAGCGTTTCAGTTCCTCTCTGTCAAGCTCCTGGTAGTTGATATCAATCTCGATACACAAAAGATTGTTGTCAAGGATAATGCCTCTTTTCTTTCCGTCTACTTTGTGACTGAAGAAGAACTCTATTAACAGCCTTTGTCCATTATCTAGAATTCCTTCTGCATCAGGACGAATACCGTATTGGTCATCCCATTTCTCAATTTCAATATTATGAATCTTTACAAGGCCGGATGGTTTGGAATGACCCTCAGACTCTGGAAGCATTATGCACCCTGTGCTTTGCAGGATCTCCTTTGCGAGACGATGCATTGATGATTCGTAAGCTCCTTCACATTCAGCACCGTGTTCGTGAGCAAAGTGGTGCTCGCGTATGGTACCGCCATTCTTTGCGTAGAGTTTTGCTCCACAATGAGGGCAGAAGCAACCACATTTGAGACCTTTGGGTACATCGTCCACATGAACAAGAGCCTGGCTCCCGTCCATTGCATAAGTAAGCAGTGACATAACTAGAACTTACGTTTGATGTATTTGAGAAGATCTCCTTCAAGGTGCTTGACGCCCTGAGGCGCACGGAGGAATCCATGTTCCATAAGATTTTTCTCTGTCAGTTTTCCCGACTTAGAAATACCTTCAAGACGGAGTAGGGCATATTTGGTTTTGGATTCGTCCATATCAATGCGAGAGTGGTCTACCAAGAACTCCTCTTCTTTGCCCATCCATCGATCGTAAGGTTTGTTGGACTCAACAACGGTCATCTTGTATTTGATGGCATGGTCTTCTGATACGTAGATATAGACTGTGTCTCCAGTGTGAATATTGAACCTGGTCTGCTGCCAATGGTACTCACCATATTTCTGAAGACATTCTTCAAGACGGAATGTGCTTCGCTTTGCGGTTATGAGAATATCTTGATGTTCGTATTCCAACACAGGCTGCGGCAAGCTATAAACAGTGTTGCTGTCTGGCACAAACTCGATGGTACAGTTTAGAGCTGCGGCAATCTTGCAGAGTATATCCAAGCCAGCAGAATACTTTCCTTTCTCTATGCGGCTAAGGTTGGAGGCGTCCAAATCTGCAAGAATAGCGAGATCCTTGGCATCCATTTTTCTCTGCTCGCGTAATGAACGAATTTGAGCTCCGATACGTTCTCTTTCAGCATTACGATCAGGACCATACCAGTTAATCTGTGACCAGCCACCACGAATTAGCAATTCGCGATAGATTGGTCCCATAATGACAGCAGGGTCTCCTTTGTAGTACTTCTCGAATAACTGGGCAATGACAGCAGCATCCTGCTGTTGTAAGACAAGAGGGACAGCATTAGATAGTCCTAATGTGAAACGATCTCCTTGAGATGTTTGCACTGCAACCTTTGTAGGGCTGACGAATTTTACGATTGTTTCCATAACGACGCTACAGGACGAAGCCTTAAAATCTGTTGTTATGGTGCAAATATAGCGATAATATATTAATTGGCAAATTTGTCAATCGAATTATATCTTGACGGAATCTACTGTGCTATATACGTAGGCATTGTTTTCGGCTAAATATAGATATTCCGGGGGAGGATAGTCGGCCACCGATTCCGGTGATGCTCGGCCGCTACTCTGTATCTCAGTGGAATGTTATGATAAAAATGCTTACCTTTGCTAGTGTTGTAGCGTTGTTACGAAAAATGCTGCATCATTGTTACCTAAAATGATGTATCCCTGTTACCGAAAACGCTGCACATCTACTTACCGAAAATGCTGCACGTGCAGTTACCGTTAACATTATGAAAAAGAAAGCGCCAAACATTTTCTCGTTCGCTACATCAGAGCTATCTCAAGACGCCATGTTCGCCTGGTTGATAAGCTGGTCTGCCCCCGAGTACGCCGAGGCAGACCCTGAGCTGCATCGTATAGGACAGTGCTTCGTTAGACTTCTTGCCGGGAAGAATCCTGATTTTAAGATAGTCAGCGTCGATGTCGGACGCCAGTGGGAGAATATCGACATTTGGGCAGAGATTAACGACAATACGTTCTTGGTTGTTGAAGACAAGACCGGTACATCCATCCACGACGACCAGCTGGAGAGGTACAAAGCATCGGTAGAGAAGGAGTATACCGGGAAGCGGACAGATCTCTGCTATGCTTATGTAAAGACTGCAGAAGAATCGGGTTCTGTACTCAAGAGTATCGAGCAATATGGCTTCCGAACCATCAACCGCACCGACATCCTTAAATGCTTGGAGGAATATAAGGGATCAGACTCTATACTGGTTTCTTACAGAGAACATCTGAGGGAGATAGATGCGCGTGTTAACTCATTCAGATCCCGTCCAGAGAAAGAATGGGGCTGGGATGCCTGGCAGGGCTTTTACAAGGAATTGGAGTCCAGGGTTGATATCGACTCCTGGAGCTATGTCGCCAATCCGGCCGGTGGATTCCTTGGCGCTTGGTGGCACTTCGTTAAGGTGGAGGAGGATTGCACAATGTATCTCCAGTTCGAGCAGGGGAAACTGTGCTTCAAAATCTCTTATGAGGGTGAGGAGAACTTCTCTGAAGTCAGATACCGCAACTACTCCAAACTAATGGCACTAGCGAAAGACCAGTATCCTGAAATCCGCCGGCCGAACAGGTTTGGAGTCGGTACATATATGACTATTGCCGCGGTAGATGAAGTGAGCATCTTCGGCGGAGGGTTGGTGAATTTTGCCGAACTTACTTACAAGCTCCAACAGTATGAGAAATTGATAGACGAGTGTTGCAATTCAAAAGTGAGGAAAGAATAGCGAAATAAAACAAAAAAGCGTATTTTGTAATCTACACTTATGTGACTAATACATAATTTTATGGATAAACAGAGTGTATGCTATATAAGGATTGTCGTTTAATGTTTTCAATCTATACACATTCCGGAGCATCTTCGTTCACTTTTCCCTGTCTTTCGTTTATCTTTGTTATCCAATCCTTTGAAATCGAAGAAAGACAGATCTGGCAAGACAAAGGGCCTATGCAAATAAACTGCACAGGTTTTTACGAATATTGCGGGCCCTTTCAAGAAAAATTGTTAAATTTGTTTGATTTTAGCAAAAGATACTAATGGCCAGCAATAAACACGCACAAATACGCTATAAAGTCCTGGACGATTGTTTCAGTAACTTCAGGCGTAAATTCTATTTCGATGATCTGATGGGTCGTTGTAATGATGCCTTGTGCGAATTGTACGGTTCGGAGCACACAGGAATTAAAACCCGCACTCTCAGATCCGATATTAGTTATATGCGTGACCGTGCCGGTGCAGAAGGAGTGGAAATCGAAGCGATTGACGATGGCAATGGTTACTACTATCGCTATTCCGAACCAGACTTCTCCATCTTTAAACGTGGTCTTGGTGAAGATGATCTTGCCCAACTGAAGGAAACCATCTTGATGCTTCAAAGATTCAAAGGTATGCCCAGCTTTGATTGGATGTCTGAACTCGTAGTAAAGTTGGAGGATCGTTTGGACTTGCGTGGTGCATCACATAGCGTTGTGGGGTATGACGATAATGAATCATACACAGGTCTTGATTGGTTTCAAGACCTCTTTGATGCAATTATAAACAAAGCGGTGCTACGCATCCAATATAGGACATTCTATGATGTTTCCCACGATTGGATAATCCACCCGTATTATATCAAAGAATACAACAATCGCTGGTTCCTCTTCGGCCTAAACGAGGAAAACCATTCCATACACAATATCGCCCTAGATCGTATAGAGGAGATTGAGCAGGTCAATAAGGAATACATACCGACAGACATTGATTTTGAAAGGTATCTGGACGATGTTGTCGGAGTAAGTGTTTCCGCAAGTGAAAAACTTACTATCCGTCTACAGTTTTCTGAGCATAGGTTCCCGTATGTTCTTACCAAGGCTCTCCACCGATCTCAACGCGTGGTCGATCTTGATAACCGTATAGTTGAAATAAACGTCATTCCTAATAACGAATTGGAAGCACTTATCCTATCTTACGGAAAAGATGTTGAAGTGCTTTCTCCGCCGGAATACAAGAATCAGATTCGAGAAGTTATTAGAGAATCTTACGAGCATTATTTACCTGTGTAAATTGATTGCATAGGCCATATATACCTTTGTGTCGCGAAACGAAATAAAGACTACCGAATCATATGAATCAGATTGGATTTAAGAACTTCAGAAGGTTTAAGGAACTTCAGCCTAAGGACTTGGGGGACATCACTATTTTAGTCGGTGCCAATAATGCCGGTAAGTCCACCCTCGTCAAAGGATTGCTGTTGATTCTGGATAATTTACGCACTCTCAAAATAGGAGGAGATTCTCCCATTTTCCAACAGCCCGAGTTCCGTTTTGACGCGAACGATTATCATGATCTTGGCATAGGCACTTTTGGTCGTGCTCTCTTTAACAAGGCTTCAAAGGACATGATTAGCTTTGCTGTTCGCTTGACTCGTGACCTTAACCTTATGGATGATTCTGGAAACACCTTTAAGCGGAAAGCTGACTTCAGCATTCTCATTGGCGTCACTGGAGACAAATCAACCGACCAGACTACCGGGACAATCTCTCGTATATTGGTCTCAGACAACAATCGTGGCATTAAGTTCGACTTTGATTACGATGCTCATAAGACTGTGATTGAGTTTGCTACTAAGAAATCGAGTTCTTCTGATATGAGGAAAAATCTTCAATCTAGGATTGTCCAGTTGGAAGAAGAACTTAAGATGTATTATGAAGAAAACCAGAAACTTAAAGTTCAGATTTCCGAAAGGCAAAAAACCTTTAAGGAGGCTGCTATTATTGAGGTTGAATTGAATGATAGGCTGGCTCATCTTAGCAGAGAGCGTGCCGAATTGGCTGCTCGAATGGCGTCCATTGATGCAAGTGTTCCTAGTGCTCTTCGCGAGCTGGAAGGTATTAGTGCACAGATGGAAATCCTTAAGCGTCAACAGCGTGAATTGAGAAATCAAATGGCGCATAGGGAAGATCTTTACATCAAAGAAGAACTTGCTCGTTTGAATTTGATGAGTAATAGCACTTTGATGAAGATAGCCGATCGTAATGCAGAGCTTGATAAACTGCGTAAATCCTTAGAGATTCTCTCTCAAGAGGGAACAGAGCAGGCTAAATCAACTAAAATAGAGTTGGGCATTAACACTTTTCTCGATAAGTCTGGTGTCAACTTCATCGTCAACCAGATTAATAGCGTCATTTCATACTCGAATATGACAGAAGTCTTATCTGACGAGGATAAGGCTGATCCTGAAAGGTTAAGGGAGTGGCAAAACAAAGAATCCGACAAGGCTTACATTCATGAACGGTCTGGTATGCTGACGGAGCTCTCTGAGGATCTTTTCTTTACAATTAATGGTATATCCGCCGAATACATCTATGCCCATTCTGCGTCCCAGAATGTTTTCTATAATACTGCCGACAAGAATGATTATATGGCTAAAGCTATTCACCGCTATTATCGCGAAAAGATTGAGGTCGGTTCTACTGCAAACTCATTTGTAAAGAAGTGGATGAAAGTATTTGAAATTGGCGACGAATTCAAAATTGAGCCATTGGGAGGGGAGGCATACCGCTTTTACATTTATGATGGTAAAGAGAAGATGGATCTTGCAGATAAGGGCATGGGGTCTAATCAGCTTATGATTTTGCTTATTAGCCTTGCTTCAATGATTAAAAAATATGAACATTCTAATATGAAGCCCTTTATTATTATTGAGGAACCCGAACAGAATCTTCATCCTAATTTTCAAAGAATATTAACCGAGTTAATAACTGAGGTTAACAGGCAGTTTGGCTTTAAATTCATTATAGAGACTCACTCTGAGTATATAATTAGAAGAGCCCAAGTATTTGTATCGCAAGGTGGCTATAAAGATGATAAAGATGCCCAGATGAATAGTCCTTATACTATTTATTTCTTTCCCAATGATGATGAACCCTATCTCATGAAATTTCGCAAGAACGGAAAATTCTCAAATGAGTTCCGTCCAGGCTTTTTTGACGAAGCAGCTAATTTGGCATTTGAAATTTTTTAGAGATGCTAGCGTATTTCGATATAGAGAACCTCTCCTCGTTTGTAAGTTCATCGGCTTCTTCTAAGTTTGCCGATTGTAACCGTATGCTACGTCGTCATTTTGACATACATTTCAACTTTCCGAAAGAAGAGTTAAAGAAGCATCCTGATATTCTGAGCTGGATTAAAGTGATGAATGACGGCATTTTAGGAGAAGACCCTGTTTTTTCCACTACTGTTTTTCCTCCGAGACCACTTAAGTCAAATACTCATAAGGACTTTGATCTCGCGCAGCTGTCTGCAGTGTATCTTCTAAATGACGATAGAATGGGGATGCTAATGAATAACGGCTTGATAATGTACTCGGAAGTTGGTACTGAGGTTGAGGTTTTGTCTAGCTTAATCCGTGATGATGTCGATTATGGGTTTGTTAAGCAACTGGAGGTGAAAAAAATGAAGAATTGGGATAACCTCGATTCTCATATGACACCAGCAACCGACGTCATTATTGTAGATCAATATCTGTTTTCTGACAATAGCATATATGAAAATAATGCATACACTTTGATCGCCAAAGTCTGTCAAAGAATTAGAAACGCACCGGCGAATATTGTTTTCTTTACTCCGCCGGACTTTTACAATCGGACGACTAAGAACACTTTTACACCAAACTGGGGGATTATTAAGTCTTCTATTAAACAAAAAGTCAAATCCGTAACTGGGCAAGATCCGAAAATAACTTTTGTCTTTTCAAGAAATCTTGAAGAGCATGATAGAACCATATTCACCAACTATCAGTATTTGGTGAGTGGGGATTCTTTCAATTATTTTGACTCACAATGGCGGATAATAACAAATGGACGGTATTTAAATTTACATAGTGTTGCTCATCGCGAACACTATACAACGGCCATGAACTTCATTGCAGATATGCAAGTCATCCTGGATAATGTGAAAAGACTAAACTCAGACAATATAAAATACGATAAAGAGAGTTGTTATTTGAAGTTTTAAGGTTCTGTGCATTTATGTTGCACATCTCATGCTTACCTTTGCATTGTCAAACGAAAAGAATAAAAACAATATATGGATAATAACAAGAAACCTGATGTAAGTTTTGTTTGGAAGATAACAGACGACGTTCTTAGAGATACTTTCAAAAAGAACGAGATTGGTGATGTCATCCTGCCTTTCGTGGTGATTCGCCGCATCGACTGTATTCTTAAGCCTTACAATGAAACCGTCAGAAAGAACTACGAGCAGTTTAAGGATAAGATTGCCGACCAGAACCTGGAGAGAGTTCTCTTCAAAGCTGCTGGTGGAAAGAGATTCTACAATACTTCCAAGCACTCTCTCATCACTCTTTTGGATGACGCCCGGAACTGCGAGATCAATTTCAAGAACTATCTCAATGGTTTCAATAAGGAGGTCCGAGATATTCTGACCAATTTCCAGTTTGACAAGGTGATCGCTAAACTCATACGCAATGGTCTCCTGTACCAAATGATTCAGGAGATTTGCGAGTTGGACTTCTCACCGGAGAAGATCGATAACCACGATATGGGCTACATCTTTGAGGAACTCATCCGCATTTCAAATGAAAACAGCAACGAGACTGCCGGTGAGCATTTCACTCCCCGCGATGTGATTCGCCTGATGAGCGCCATTATGTTCACCCCGGATAAAGCTATTCTCAATAAGAGCGATATAATCCGTACTATTTACGACCCCGCTTGTGGTACCGGTGGCATGGTAAACGTAGGCAAGAACTACATTCTGGAGAACATCTGCACGGAGGGTAATACCCCGACAATCCGCACATATGGTCAGGAACTCAACGAACAGTCTTATGCTATCGCCAAGTCAGAAGCCCTGATCACCGGTGAGAACGCCGACAATATAAAACTCGGCAACTCTTTTACTCAGGATCAGTTCAAATCGAACCGTTTCCACTACATCATGGCAAATCCTCCTTATGGTGTCACCTGGAAAAAAGATCAGGATTTCATCCTCAACGAATCCCTGAATCCGGACGGCCGCTTCTATGCTGGAACCCCTCGTGTAAGCGATGGTCAGCTGCTTTTTATCCAGCATATGATTTCCAAGATGGAACCCGATGGCGCCCGTCTGGGTGTCGTAACCAATGGTTCGCCACTGTTCTCCGGTGGAGCAGGTAGTGGTGAGAGCAATATCCGCAAATGGATTATCGAAAACGACTGGCTGGAATGCATAGTTGCTCTTCCTAAAGACCTCTTCTACAACACTGGTATCTTTACTTACATCTGGTTCATTACGAATAAAAAAAGTGCAGAACGTAAGGGTAAAGTCCAGCTGATTAATGCTGTGGATTTCTGTGCACCTGCCTCGAAGAGTTTAGGTAATAAGAGAAATGACATTCGCCCCGAGGATATTGAAAAGATTCTTAGTCTTTATCGGGAATTCCGTGAATCTGATAACTCGAAGGTCTTCGACAACGAAGAGTTCGGTCGCCTTACAATTGTCATTGAGCAACCCAAACGAGATGAGAATGGCAATTTAATTACAAAAAGAGGTCAAATACAGGCAGACCCCGCAAAAAGAGATGTCGAGAGTCTACCTCTTTCTGTGAACTACGAAGACTATTTCCAAGAAGAAGTGCTCCCTTACATAGATAAGGATTCATGGATCGATTTTGCAAAGACCCGAATCAATTATGAAATAAATTTCACGAAGTATTTCTATCAACGAACTTCGTATCAGTCAGCGACTATCCTAAAAGAGGTAATCGTGGATAGAAACAAAACGATTCAGAGAATTATGAATGAATTGTTTTAGCAGTGTATTTTCGTATTGAGTTTGAAAGTATTATCCTGAGATTTTTGCTCGCAATGAATAATTGGGAATCTGTAAAATTACGTTATTTTCTTTCTTTAGAGAAAGGTAGCAAGCCAGTTGAGTTAAGCTCAACTCCAAATGGCAATTTACCTTATTTGACAATGGACAACCTCAGAGGAAGAAATAATCAAGTCCCTCAGTATCCGGTGGAAACTGATGGGTTGGTCCTTGTCCACGCGGATGATATTTTAGTTCTGTGGGATGGCGCTAATGCTGGTGAAATTGTTTTGGGAAAAGATGGCTATCTTTCTTCTACAATGGCCAAAATAGATTATGATAAAAATAAGTTTGACAGAGAGTATCTGTACTTCTTTCTTAAGTATCTAGAATCATCCTTTAAGACTTTTTCATCAGGGACGACTATTCCTCACTTTGATGCTTCAATACTGCTTGATGAGGTCTATTCTATCCCTTCATTTGAGGAACAAAAGAGCATCGTCTCGTTTTTGCACAAAAGAGTAAATGACATTGGCAGTGCTATTGATGAGCATTCTAAGTTATTAGAGGATATCATTAGGTATAAAATAGCAACGGTTAGTGAAATTGTATGCAGGGGAACAAGAGAAGTTGCTAATTATGTAAAAGATAATGGAGGAATGAATGATTTATTCCCTTCACATTGGGCGTGTGCTCCATTAAAATACTTTCTGAGCGAAAATATGACATATGGTGCCAATGAATCTGCAGAGAGTGATGATAGAACATATCCAAGATATATTCGCATAACTGACATTACTGACGATGGAGATCTTTGGGATGAAACTTTCAAATCCCTATCTCCTGAAAAAGCCAAGGATTATATGTTAAACCCTGGTGACATTTTATTCGCGCGGAGTGGTGCTACCGTAGGAAAGACTTATTTATACCGCGGTGGGTTTGATGCTTGCTATGCAGGGTATTTGATCCGTGCTCGTTGTGGAGAGAAACTCTTGCCGGAGTTCTTATTTCTCTATACGAAGACTTCGATGTATGAGGCATGGAAGAATAGCGTGTATATCCAAGCGACAATACCTAACATCGGTGCAGACAAGTATTCGGAGCTTCGGGTTCTTGTTCCTCCTATTGAGGAGCAGAGAGAAATCATTGAAGAGGCCAACAAGAAGTGTGAATCAATTAACAATCTTCAAAGAGAACTGAAGACGCAGATTGAGGATTTGTACAAGTATAGAGAAGCGATTATTTCAGAGGCAGTTACAGGGCAAATAGATTGCCGTGAATAGTCAAGTTTCATTAAGAATTAAATACATATATGCCAGGAACACCCGACGAATTGTATATGGAAGGCCAGATAGAGCAGTATCTGACCCACCGATTCATACAAGAGGCAGATGGTTCATTTACCGACGTGCCGGAGTATCACTCAGTCGATCCAAGAGCCTTTGACAAGAAGCTCTGCATTATCCCTGATGAGGTGATTACTTTCCTTCAGGATTCTCAGCCTGACACCTATAAGGAACTTGTGGCGGCGACTGGAAGCGATGCGGCTGCGCGTAAATCAATACTCAGTCGTCTTGACTCTGAACTGAAGCGTGGCCCTCTCCATCTCTTCCAGGGAAACGCAAAGTTTGAAGCCGGTTACGGGGCTCGTTTTAATATGGTGTTCTATAAGCCTGCAAGCGGCCTTACTCCTGAGCATGAACTTCTGTATGAAAAGAACAGACTGGCTGTTGTACGTCAGCTTCGCTATTCGGAGAAGAACGACAACGAAATTGATATGGTTCTCTTTGTGAACGGAATTCCGGTCGTGACAATGGAGCTTAAGAATTCGTTGACTGGACAGCGTCATATCAATGCCATCCGCCAGTATATGTGTGACCGACCGGTAGAAGGGGAGAAGTTCCTGGAGTTTAAGCGGTGTTTGGTTCACTTTGCTGTTGGCTCCGAGCAGGTATTTATGACCACCAAGTTAGCTGGCGAGAAAACTCGTTTCTTCCCGTTCAATAAGACATATGCTAACGAGAGGACTGAGTCTATCGGTTATAAAACTTCTTATCTTTGGATGGATGTTCTCTCCAGAGACAATCTTCTGGATCTACTGCAGAACTTTATCAATCTGCAGACGGTTGAAGAAAAATACTACAATGAGCGTACAGGAAAGATTGAAACAAAATCGGATGCTCGCCTTATTTTCCCGCGTTACCATCAGCGCCGTGCTGTTCTCCATATAGTCGGTGATGTGAAAGAGAAAGGTGCTGGGCATCGCTACCTTATCCAGCACTCTGCCGGCTCAGGTAAGAGCAATACCATCACTTGGCTTGCTTTTCGTCTTTCCAATCTCTATAGGACCGTCGAGGATGAGAAGCCCATTTTTGACAGCGTGCTGGTTGTTACAGACCGCCGTGTCCTGGACCGCCAACTCCAGAACAATCTCCGTCAGTTCCAGATAACTGAAGGTGAGGTCAAGTATATCGACAACAAGTGCAACTCTCAAGACCTGAAAAGAGCCATCGAAGACCGAAAGCGTATCATTGTAACAACGCTCCAGAAGTTCCCGGTCATATCTGATACTATCCGGCTATTCCCGGATCGCAAGTATGCAGTCATCATAGACGAGGCTCATAGCTCACAGTCCGGCGAAGCTGCTCGCCAGATGAGAAAAGCACTCTCACTGGAGGAAGCAGAAGCCTTCGATGCCGAGGATGTAAAAGGTGCAGATTCGGAAGACCTCCTGAACAATATCATCGAGAGTGAGATTGAACGCAAAGGGTTTAAGCATAATATATCGTTCTTCGCTTTCACTGCCACGCCAAAGCAGAAGACTATCGAGCTCTTCTGCGAACGCGAGAATGGGCAGAAAAAACCATTTGATGAGTACACAATGGAAGAGGCCATCAAGGAGGGCTTCATCCTGGATGTGCTCGAAAACTACATATCCTTCAAGAGGTATTACAAACTTGTCCGTGACCTCAAGTTTCCTGACAAAGAGTACGAGAAAAAGAAGGCCGTAAAGTTGCTGAGCAGCTATGTGGACCTTCAGGATGTCGCCATTGAGCGCAAATCCCGTATCATGCTGGAGCACTTTGTAACGCAGACCAGCAACCAGATTCAGGGCAAAGCCCGTGCTATGGTCGTAACCCGTTCTCGACTTCACGCCGTTCGTTACAAGCGTAAGTTCGATGAGCTGATGCGTGAGATGCGCCTTCCTTACGGTGCGCTCGTTGCGTTCTCTGGTTCCGTGTATGATGAGGATACTGGAGAAACCTACACCGAGACCTCTATGAACAACCTGGAGGGTAATGTTGATATTCCCGAGGCTTTCAAGATGCCAAAGTACCGGATTCTTATCGTCGCAGAGAAGTTCCAGACAGGATTTGACGAGCCTCTTCTGCACACGATGTTCGTAGACAAGAAACTCGCGGCGGAGAGTGCTGTTCAGACGCTCAGCCGCCTTAACCGAACTTGTGCCGGGAAGGACTCTACGATGGTCCTCGACTTTGTTAATGACCCCGAAATCATTAAAAAAGGATTCCAGGATTACTATGGCGGACTCTATATGAACGAAGAGGATGAAACCGATCCTAACAGTCTCTATGACCTTAAGAGCCGCCTCCAAGAGTTCAATGCATTCGACCAGATTGACGTTGACAATTTTGCTAGTTATTACTATCCTGACAAGGTCAATAAAGAACTCATATATGGCGTTCTCTACACCGCTGTAGACAAGGTAAAGAGCCGACTGAATGAAGAGGACCTGTATAAGTTTAAGAAAACCTGCAGGCAGTATACAAACCTGTACAAGTTCCTTTCCCAGATTATCACGTTCAAGGACATTGAACTTGACAAACTGTATGTGTTCCTGATTGCCCTTGCCAAGCTCCTCCCTTACCAGAAGGATGAAATGCCCAAGGATATTCTGAACGAAACGGAGCTCGATAGCTACAAGGTTCAGTATCAGTTTACCAAGAAGCTTAATCTTGACAGTGGCGATACTGGAGTAACAGGTATGCGTCCAGGCCAGGTGACAGGCCCCGATGAACCAGAAATGGATTTCTTGAGCAATATTATCAAGCAACTCAACAATACCTTCGGCCTTGAACTGACCGAGGATGACCGGGTAGACATTCAGAAGATGAAGGAGCATGTGATGGCCAACGAAGAGCTGATGTCATTCTTCAATAAGGACAATACTCGTGACAACATCCAAGAAAAGTTCTTCGAAGAAGTTGATAATGAGCTGATGACATTCATCAACACAAAGCTCGAGCTCTACAACAAACTCACCGAAGACAGGGCAAATGAAATGTTCAAGCGTCTGTGGTTCAACGAGATTTATGACAGATTGGTGCGGGGCTTCAAATAGATCTATCCCTTGCTGATGCGGATGTGAATTGCGTATTCCGGAGCATACCAGTTCATTTGCAAAATTCAGAGCCGATGCAACAGACAATAATTGACTATCTTTGCAAGCATTTTTGAAACAAAATTATGACAACATCAAAGCAAAGGCGCACCGGACATATATCTCTTCTTCTTTGTAATACTGTTTGGGGAGCGGCGGTTCCCGTTTCGAAATTTATTCTGATTGGCGGGATTATTTCTTCGACAGTGCTGGCTGACATCCGGGATTTGTCGGGAACAATCCTGTTTTGGCTGGTTTCGCTTGCGATTCCTTCGGAGCGGGCGGCGAAAGTGGATAAAAAGGACTACTGGAAGCTTTTTCTTGCGGCTTTTTTCTCGACGGTTTTGGTGCAGCTTTTCTATATGAAGGGAATTTCACTTTCTTCACCTGTCGAGGCTTCTATGTAAGCATTCGAGGAAGTACGTGCGTCGATAAAGTTTGACTGCAACTTGCATCAGTGTGATGCCGGTTGCAGTCTTTTTATGGGAGTGTGATATTGGTTCGAGTTACTTTGCGGACAAGGCGCGCCAGTTTGCGGGAAGAAGGTCTGCGTAGTCTTTCCCTGCCTGTTCGTATTCCGGGATCCGGCGCAGGACATCCTCAAGCCACGCCCGTTCATTAACGCCGTGTGCCTTGCAGGTGGCAAGCAGGGAGTAGACCACGGCTGCCCTCTGTGCGGCGTCGTCGTCACCGCAGAACAGATAGTTCTTGCGCCCTTATGTTGGCAATACAATAATGTTGGCATTGTAAGATATGTTATTGTACATAGCAGATACCATCTATCTCTATATTGCTTGAGCATGTAAGGATAGGCGATGATTTCCTGCGCACTCTCGGCGTCAAACTTCCGGTATGTGATGGAAACGACTTTCTTGTTTGTTATGGCAGAGAAGAACCATCCCAAGTATTCCTTATTCTGAAGGAACTCGTTTGAGCTGAAACTTATCACCTTTCTCTGAGGGGTTCCGCTCCCAGTGTCAAACTCGCTTCCTCCGAAAGACACCTGATTCCCCAACTTCGTTTTAAGGTCATCCAGCCACACGAAATTATCCAGTCCAGAGAACTGTCCGAGCGTACTTAACACTTCATTGAGAAGCATCTTCTCATCGTCCGACAGAGGCTTTGAGAAGATGGATCTCGTCTGGTCGGCATACCGGATTATTTTCTTTCCGTTGATAATCTTGCTCTCATCAAGGTCAATCTGGAAAATATCTTCCATATCCCTCAAGTCCATTTCTATCGTTCGCTTGCTCACTTGCAGTGCTTCGTCAATGCCTTTTAGGGAATCGTTCACTGCATTCAATAATTGGGTACGGGTATAGTAGTGGTGCTGGTCCGACAGCATCCTATCCAGAATAATATATCTTACAACGGCGTTTTTGTTTGCTGGCATACTTGTTCTAATTGGTTACGGAAACAAAGATACGGATATTTTGCGAAACGTATCTTCGCAAAGAGCCCCGTCATTCCTGACAAGGCTCTCAAGTATTCAGTTGGCTTTATTTGCTCGGATTCATATCCGCCATAAGCCAATCGCTGTCTGGACGTGTAATTAAGCGAGCGTTCGAATATGCCATCTGCAAGGTGAAAATCGTCCGACCAACGTAGTTGTTGATTTTTTTCTCCTTGTTGACTTTATGCTCGACAACAAGAGCTACGTCAATAACGTCCTTTTTCTCAAGTGCCAGTGGAAGCAGCAATGAGAGCTGATGTTTTTCAACATAATACACTGGAATTGCTGTCTTATAGTTCCAAGCAACACGGCTGAGAGTGATATTCAAGGCATTCTTAAACTTTGTCGTCAAGAACTGCATCCAGTCATCATCCTCGAAGATGTCTTCAGCCATCTTTTTGAAATAGGCCTGGCGCTGGGGTCGGGGCAGAGAATCAGGATCGTCATAAAAAGGATAACCTTCCGGTGCGCCCTTTTTCACGAAGCCAAGAGGTAGCCGCTCTATGTTGTCCTTGATGAAGTGCTCCCAGTTAAGCGTTGGAATGGCAGCATTCGTGTCGTAGAAAAGATCACTTGAGTCTGTGAAATACTGGGCCCTCTTGGGGCGATAGGGGAAATCAGTTATGATATTCTGATAGTAGCTGTTTGCTGTTCCGAACGCGATAAATATCCAGGGCTGCGATATAACTGGATTTGAACCGTCGTTTTTCTTGAAGAAAGCATAGATGGGCTCATAAATGTTGTTGACCAGTCCTGTATTGAACAGTGCATGCTCTTCATTAACGAGTATCTTAAGGATGGCATCTCTGTTCTCCTCGGCGGCTTTACGTGTTTCTTCCGCGTCCTCAAACTGGAGGCGCTCAAACGTATAGCTTAGGTAATTCTTGAGGATGGGCTTCTTTTGCTTGTCCTCTTCAGAATAGTACCACCTTTCCTCGAGAGCAAGGTTCGTTGCTAATTCGTTGATGGCCGCATCCCAGCCATAGGTGGTAGAGTTTTTGGGGCGAGGGAAATAAGCGAAGGCATCAATGGCATCCCCAATAAAGGAACCCTGTTTCGGTTTTTTTCTTACGCGTTCTTGCTTCACACCAGAAAAAGCAGACGTTACATCCGATGGCGTACTCGATTCTTTCTTATCTCTTATAAGCACAGGCGCTTCGTGCTTGGTCGGATCTCCTGAACGAAATTCAAAGCGACCTCGGAACAGACATTCCACTGCCTGACGGATACCAATAAATCCCATCGCAAGAATCTCTGGCTTGAGCCCCTTGGCTCCAATCACGGCGAAGTTCTTCCAACCATCAGAATCACCAGAGGCCTCGCGTAAGATCGCTTCAATCTTTTTTTTCAGGTCTCTCTGTATGACCAATTTGTTGGGGGAAATCCGAAAAGCGCGGAAAACGTCTTCCGAGCCTTGCAGCTGATACTGCTCCATGAAGGAAGAATCCGGATATAACTCCGAGAGAACTTTTTCGACATCAACGGGGATGTCGCTATGGGAGGCAATGAGTTCGTTGAACTTCTCGCGGAACTCGTCATACTTGAGCCAGAACCCTGGAAGAGTTGGGGTCTGAGCATAGGCGCCTTCGATGAGGGCCTTGATGTCAAAATTTGTCATAAAACTTTAATTTTTATTTGTTTATGGTTATCTGCGATAACCTTCGCAGCTTCAAAATCAAATACCGTTCCTGTCATTTTCTTCTGCCATTTTGTCTGTTGACATAGAACGGCGCTGTTTATCTTGAGGCAAAGATATTTCAATTGCGCGAAGCCATTTTTCGCAAAGATGAAAAAATGCCATCTTGACCAAACAACTTTGACCACCGGTAGACGGAGTGGACAGGGTGGACATTGGTGGACAAGGAAGTGAAGGATGCTCGGCGGGGCCGGGCATTTTTCGTTAGTGGATTCCGAGGTAGAAGTTGATGCCGGTGACGTGGAGGTTGACGAGGTTGGCCTGGCCAATGTCGCTGAGAAGGTATTCCACGTCGGCCTGGTTGTCCATGAAGAGGTTTTCGGTGAGGACTGTGGGGCAGCTGGTGTGTCGAAGGAGGTAGAAGGAGGCCTCGATGTCGGGATCGCCGTCGGTGAGGTCCATCCGGAGGCGCTGGTCGGGGATGTGGATCTGGGCAGCGTTGTTGAGGCAGGTGGCGAGGCGGTCGGCTGGAGTGTCCTTGGGAGTGGTGTAGGCGCACCAGCCGGTGGCGTTGTACCAGCGGTCGCCTTTGCCAGCAGCGTTGCAATGGATGGAGACGAGGATGACGTTCTCTTTGCCGAGGGCGTAGCAGAAGCGGTTGACGCGGTCGCAGCGCTGGAAGAGGCTGACATCGTTTTCTTCCGGTACCAGAAATTCGGCGTCGTGGCTCTGGGCCTTGAGGGCGGAGACTATGCGGCCGGCGAGAAGCCGGTTTTCGGCGTATTCCAGAAGGTGTCCATCGGGGCTCCGCTTTCCCTTTGTGTCCACTCCGTGGCCGTTGTCGATCAAGATTTTCATAGTTGGTTTTGTGCTTAGGTTTCTGACTGTAAGTTACGAATCATCAAGGACAAATCAAAGGATTTAATCGATTGATTATGAATTAATTTTGATGCTATTTGCGTGATGGTAACATGGGGTTTATTTGAGTATTTTTAAGTAAAATGTGCATGTCGTTTATGGGCCTCTCGAAGAATATCAGTAATTTTGTATGTTGTTCGAATGAACGCCGATGACATTCATGAGAATGCTCATATCGCACCGCTTGCCGGAGAAAGACCCACCCAGTACGCTGAGAGGGTCGGCAAAGGGTATGCTGAGGCATCTATCCAGAAGGATAAGAAGCATAAGGGGCAGTTCTTTACACCGCTGGCCATCTCGGCGTTTATGGGTGGGTTGGCAACCCCGTCAGGAAAGAAGGACATATCCGTCCTCGATCCTGGTTGCGGCCTTGCCATTCTTTCCTGCGCATTGATTGAGCATTTAGTCAAGACGGGAACGCCGGAGCATATCAGCCTGGCACTCTATGAGACCGATAAGAAAGTAGTGCCACTCACTGAGCGTGTTCTGTCCTATTTGAAGTCTTGGTGTGGCGAAAGGAAAGTGAAGCTTGATTACCAGCTGAATGAATCAGACTTCGTCCAGGAGAAATGTGGGTGTCTGGACGGCGCCGACACCATCTTTGGCGATTTGTCCGGATCGGAGAGGTTTGATTACATCATTTCCAATCCGCCTTATTTCAAGTTGTCCAAGGACGATATTCACACGCGCTCCTGTGCCAGCATCGTCGATGGGCAGACAAACATCTACGCTCTGTTCATGGCCATCTGCACCAAACTGGTCGCGGAAGACGGACAGATGATCTTCATCACGCCGAGAAGCTTTGCGTCCGGACGGTATTTCCACTCATTCCGGGATTTCCTTTTCTAGCACGTCAGCATTGACCTTATCCACCTGTTCAATACCCGTAAGGATACGTTCGCCAAGGATGAGGTGCTGCAGGAATTGGTCATTATTCGGATGGTTCCTGCCGGTAATTGCAAGCGGATTACCGTATCCTACAGCCAAGGCATTTCCGATTTGGACCATCCGTATCAGAAGAAGTACGCCGCTTCGGAGATTGTGGACGTAAGCAGTGAAGAGAAGGTCGTTTATCTGCCCGTTGATGGCCGGGATGAGGCGATATTGAGCCTGTTCCGGTCCTGGGACGGAAATATGGAGAAGTCCTGAGCCCTTTCGGACAAATGGACCGCGAGAGGAAGAAATGGATTGTGTCGCCAAAAGTTTGAAGAAGGCTGCGGAAGAACTGAAGGTCCCTATAATTGTTCTGTCACAATTGCAGCGTGGACCGGATCGTCCCCAAATGGACGATATCAGCGATTCCAAGGAACTTAAGGAACTAGCGGATGTCATCATTCTGATGCACAATAGAATAGGTTGGGACAAGATTGACGGACAGATAATCGGCGAATTTATTATAGCAAAAAACACACGCGGTAATATTGGTACAGTAGAGTTGACTTGCGATCTTGAGCAAGGCAAGTTCTACGAGGAGATAATTAGCGATGGAGTTACAATGAAAGCATTTAGGATAACGCCCAAAAGAATCAGACGTTCAAACGGGCAGGTGCTGACACCGGAGATGTCAGTTGTTGTTTCGACGAATCTGTCGAATCCGTTCAACAATGGGGCAAAAGAGGTCGCGGAGGCGTATATGCGCATCTACGGCTTTGACTACAAGCGGTCTTGCTGCTGCAAGACGGACTTTGACTGCGTGCTGTTGGGGTAGTGCGGTAGTGCGCGCCTTCCGGCCATGCGGCTTCCTTTTTACAAAACGCCTTCAGCGCGATTGCCGATTCTGATGGCTGTGCTTGGGATGAGGCTGAAATACTCCTGGGTAAAGGCAATAGTTTTTCAGCCGGATGCCGCTTCTGGGCCGTTCCGGAGGCTGCCGGGCTGAAGGCTTTTCGTAAGGAAGTCTCCTCTCGGAGTCACTTGTCGGTATTAAGCGTGGCGATTCTGCGGCAAGAACAAAAAGCACCCGATCCCGCTCCATAATATTCATAAAGACCAGTCCGTCACTGCTGTAAAACAGCAGCGTGGCAGCCTATCTTTGCGAAAAACAAGTTTATGGAGCAAACACGGGACATCTTCTTTATGGTGGCGGCGAAGTTCATCATCACGAATAAAACCGCATCGATAACGGCTCTGCAGAAGCTCTTAGGAAAGCCAAGGCGATGTTCAAAGACCAAGGAATATGAGAATAATTCACATATCGGACACCCACAACATGCACCGGCAGCTGACGAATCTGCCAGAGGGGGATGTGATCGTGCATTCAGGGGATTTCACGATGATGGGAACCGAAGGGGAGGCTTTGGACTTTATGGAATGGTTCTGCGATCTGCCCCACAGGCACAAGGTCTTCATCGCCGGCAATCACGACTTTTGTCTTCGGGGAGCGAGGCTTGAGGGGCTTGACGAGAATTGCCACTATCTCTGTAATTCCGGAGTCCAGATTGATGGGGTCAAATTCTACGGCGTGCCGATGTTCTTCGAGGATGCGATTAACAGGCGTGCGGAGAATGATTTTATGAATATACCTCCGGACACGGACGTTCTTGTCACCCATCAGCCGCCCGAGGATATTCTTGACCTTTCTGATGAGATCCACTACGGCGATCCCTTTCTGAGGCAACGCGTGATGCAGGTCCACCCCAGACTTCACTTGTTCGGGCATATTCATAAAGCCGCGGGAGTGGAGGAGCGGAACGGGATTGTCTTCTCCAACGGGGCGGTCCTCGATGAGGTCTATGACCTTGCGAACACGACTATTAACGTCCTGACGATCTGAGGTGGCCCGTGAACGGCGGTGCCATTTAGGATTATTTGCTTGTAATATGTTAATATTTAATAATATGGAAAAAGAAAACACTTTTGCTGACTACCAGCTGCCCCCTTTGGATTTGCTTGATGAATATATTCCCGAAGACAAAGTGTCGGAAGATAAGATCGCCAATGGCCGCCGAGCGGTGGTGCGTATGCGTTCGGTCCTGAGTGATGACGCATTCCGGAACAGCGGGGCAGAACTGCCGGTGGCTATCGGGCGGACTTTCGGGAACGAAACCGTGGTCTTTGATCTGGCCAAGGCTCCTCAACTGCTCATCGCAGGAGCCACAAAGCAGGGTAAGACGGTGGCGATCAATGCCGTAGTCGCCTCGCTACTATATTCAAAGCACCCGTCGGAACTGAAATTTGTGTTCATCGATCCAAAGGGCTGCGAGTTTTCAGCCTACAGCCGTCTTGGCGGACATTATCTGGCCACCTTGTCCGGTGAGAATCCTATCGTGCAGACGAAGGATCAGGCAGGCAAAACCCTTGAGGCACTCTGTGAGGAAATGGAAGCCCGCTATTCGCACCTCAGCGTAGGCAGCATCAGCAACATCGTGGAATACAATAAGCAAGCATCCACTCCTCAAGAACGTTGGCCTTACATCGTCACCATCATTGATGAATATGCCGACCTTACCATTCCTGCAGGCCGTGAAGAGGAGTCCAGATATATTTCACGTGAAATCACAGAGTCCATCATCCGCTTGGCGCAGAAGGGCAGAGCCGTCGGCATCCACATCATCCTTGCCACCCAGCGACCATCCAAGAAAGTCATCACGGATTCTATCAAGGCAACCTTCCCGACCAGAATCGCTGTCAGAACCATGACTAGAACCGACTCCAGAGTAATCCTTGACTCTCCGGGAGCGGAGAACCTTGCCGGAGGAGGAGATATGATTTTCAAGATCGACACAGAGACCGAGCGCATCCAAGGCTCGTACATCAGCCCCGAGGAAATCAACCGCCTGACGACCTACGTGGAGTCACAAAGTTGCAAGAAGACTCCATATACTCTCCCGGAACCGGATTCTACCCCGAAAGCCTGATCTTGCCGATCTTGGAATATTCATAAAAACAGCAGCGAGGCGGACGTCCCTACCTCGCTGTTGTCGTTCTGTAGAATACGTTTTTAACACAGGCAGATTTGTTTCTTGATCTCTTTCTCCTTCTTCTCGACCATTTCTCTCCAGAGCCTCGAGTCCTTGAAGTCGCAGGCCGGGATCCTGTCGGAATATTCCCGGATGAACTCTTCGGTCGCCAGTTTCTCGCAGCAACTCCAGTTGTTGATCAGAGCCTTCCAGTTGATGTAGTCGGCGAACTGGTCGATGAGCTCAGGAGTGAGGCAGTTGTTGTCAGAGAGCTCCTCCCAGTTCCAGTTGTCCTTGAACTTTTCCAGCAGCTCGGCCGAAACGTTCTCCTCCTGCAGGCAGCGGGACAGGGCCGTCCAGTCGATTCTTCTCTTGAACTTCTCCAACATCTGGACGCTCCAGAAAATGTTGGTGTTGCCGGAGACCTCTTTCCAGTCAAGCTTGTCGGCATATTTCTCCAGTTGAGCCTCGCTGAAAGGGAAGTCCCCTGAAACATTGCCCCACGCCTCTGTGTCCATCATCTGGGCGACTACGCCCTCGCATAAATTGATCTTTTCCATACTCGTTTTGTTTTGTTGATGCAAAGTAACAACCTTTTGCTGCTAAAACACGGCAGTGGAGCGAAATTCGCTATCTATGAATGTCCTAACGCTTTCCCTTAGGTCGGTTTGCGCTAAAGAGACCACATCAGATTATTGTAAGTCAATATATTGCCACCCACCGGCTGATACAAAGCGAGTGGCGGACAAATGCTTATCAATGAATATGTTAGCGCATCCCCTTTAGCTGAATCATCCTAAAGGCAAAAGGCTTGATGATTGATATTCATATAGTTGTGCTTTACAATCCTTCAACAAGTCTGGCTGTGGAGACTAATGGGGCTGTCTGCATGGTGAACATGCCTGTTCCTCGCATGATCTGACAAGAGGCAGCCTTGGTGTCAACCAGAGGTCGCTACAATATTTTCATCGCGATGGCGGCGCATGCCTCGGCATCGGCCAGAGCGTGATGGTGATTCGTGAGGTCGTACCCGCAGGCAG
>ERZ857629.1680-NODE-1680-length-23141-cov-7.528502_pt1 | contig 23141 bp, 29 predicted proteins | sample MGYA00519700_ERZ857629 | MGnify/ENA primary metagenome ERZ857629 (study PRJEB31778, sample SAMEA3449351) | human gut metagenome | biome: human gut; feature: human-associated habitat; material: faeces | place: United Kingdom | collected 2010/2012 ...
TTATAACACTAAATTTTTACACATACTTAAAGTTTACTTTTGCAAATTACTATTTATCGAAATAACCTATACAAATATATTATATCACAAAAAAGCACAATACTTCTATTAGACTATTTATTTTTCAGTGAAATATCGGCACTAATATAAATAATATAACCATAATTAAAAATATGGAAACATATAGCAATATAATAAAAGTATCTGATTAAAAAAAGCATCTATTTTTCTTTTTAGAAATCTATATTGGAATTATTAGTAACAATAGTATTCCATAAAATATTTTATACTCTGATTTAATTCATTTTCAAAATAATAATTATTATTATCTAATACCTTTCTTAACTTTTTAAATATATTTCTTTTTTCATGACACTGCTACATTATCTTATCGTCATAATTGAATAGCTTACTAAATTCTTGAGACGCTTGTTCTAATTTATAATTTATATTTTTGAATGCTTTTTCCATTTCTGATTTACAAGGAAATTTACTAATTTTATCATTATATTTAAAATAATTATCTAAAATATGTTTTCTCATATCTTTATCATTTAAATATTTCTTTTTACTATTTTGAAATGCGATCTCTTGAATTAAATCATCAATGGTAATAACATCATTGTATTTTTTATTTTTAACTATATATGCTATATGTTCATATTTATAAATAGCATGATTTACAATAGAATTATAAATATAATTATCTATATAATCTTGTTTTTTATTTGTAATACTATTATCTTTTATTATTTCACTAACATTATTATTTTTATTTAAATTATCAAAATAATCATTAAGTTTTTTTATATCATTATTAATATCATTACGACTATTATATAACTCTGAAGATTCATCATTAAATAAATATTTTTTTATCTTTTTAGTCAATATCTTTATTTCTTTACCAATCTTATCATCTTTTATTGAATTATACTTAATTTTTGAAGATAATTGATTATGATTTTCACGATATTTTTTTAGTAATTCTCCAAGTTTTAAAATATCTTCTTCAAGGTATATATCATTAATATTATTTAAAATATAATTTTTCTCTGTAGGTTTAAAGTATGATTTTAAATAGTCAATATCTTCATTTGTTTTTTTCAAACAAGGAGTATAATACTTTTCTCTTTCAATAACCAGTTCTACTAATCTTTTTAAATAATTTTGTTCATCAAGATTTATTTTTCCTTTTCTTCTATAATTTATTCTATTATCACAATATAGAAAATTTGCTTTCTTTTCTATGAAAGCAAAATGAATATGAGGTTGATGCTTCCTATTTGTATGAATTGAAAAAACATAACTCATATTTTTAATATCTTTAAATCCACAATATTTTAAAAATTGAGGCAAGACTTCTTTAGCAATTTTATCTTCCAGTGTTTTTAAATCTATATTTTCATCAAGATATTCTTTCTTAAAGCTTATAACACCTTTCCATAAATTTGAATTTTCTATATATTTTTTATATTCATTTTTTATTCGTTTAATATCCTTTTTTGTTGCATAACTTCCATTTTCTAATACTAAATTATATTTTTCGCCTCGAGTATGTCCCATAAAATATTCAAACATATTAACTGCTCTTTTTCTTTCATCCGAAAAATAATCTATCATATCATCGACATCTTTTAGTCTTTGCTCTTTATAATTTAATGAAGAATTATTGTTATCTCTAGAGGTTAATGCTAAACAAAATTTACTTTTAAATATTACATTGGGACTTTTTTTACTCATTCAAATGATCCTTATTATCTAAAATTTCCTTTAAACATTTATCTTCTTTTATATTTGCATTTGATAAATAACCAAAATTTGCAAAATGCTGTTGAGACAATTTAAAATGAATATATTGTCTTTTAGATATTTTTTCAATTTGATTATAGATATTATCTAATTTTAGATTTAACTCCTTTAGATAATTAATTTCTCTAGGTTGATTAATATATTTTTCCAAAATTGCATTTATAATTTTGTTTGTAGAGGTAGAATTTTCTTTTGAAACAAGAGATAATCTATCATAAATATAATCATCAACTCTAACGGTTATCTTTTTCATTTCTTTTTCTTATGACTCTATATTCTAAAGTACCATTATCTTTCTTTGAAATTACAAATGCTAAAAAATTTGGATCATTTAATGTTTTACTTAAATATGGATTATCATTTTTATCTTCTGCTTTATATGAATATTTATTTTTTTCATTAAAGTAATCTTCTCCGAACATTTTATATTTTTTTACCCAAGAACATAATCGTCTTTGAGGAGTACGATCATCTAATATTTTCATATCAAAACCTGCTTTTTCAAATATTTCTCTTGCAGTTTTTTCTGGGGATGAAATCTTTTCTTTGACAGCCGAAAGTTTGAAACTATTTTTATAAATTATATGACATTTATTGTTTACACTATCTATATTTTTATTACTTAATAATTTTTTTATTTCTTCGTCATTATATACTCTAATTTTTTTCATTAACATCTCTTTCCATTTCATTGTTTTCAAATTTTTTAATGTATGAATTATATCCTAATTCAATTAAATAGATTACCATTTTATTAAAACTAAAATTATTTTTTATAGCTAACAATTCTATTCTAGTTTTTAAATTATTATCAATTCTTAAAGTTGTTCTTACTAAACCTTTTATCAATTATTACCATCCTCTCTTAATTTTTAAGTAGCCACTTTTAGCATTTTCAATCTATTTTTTTAATAAAAATACTGCATATTTTTAAAGAGCATAAGAAGAACGACACCACATAATCTTTTTTCTACCACAAAATCAAGATAAATTAATGGTGTCTTACAATTTTTGCACTTGCAAAAATGACCACTTATAAATTTTAAAGTGGCTACTTATCATTCAAAATCCTTTTTATAAAAGATAAATTTTGACTTCTATCTTATTTAAAAGTGGCTACTTAAAAAAATATTGCCATTAAATATGCTTCCTCATATTTTATCTTTTTTAATCAATTATGTTTACTAAATATATAGATATTTCTTATATTGGACTTTCCATAGTAAAATCTATAAATTTCATACCATCTAATTTTTCTCTATTTGAGTTTTCTACTTGATAGTGAAGATGATTACCAGTGGAATATCCAGTTGTTCCTACGCTTGCAATTTCAGTCCAGTGAGTAACTTCATCTCCTTCTTTTACTTTTGAACTATTTGGATAAAGATGTGCAAACGTTACATAAAAAGTATCTTCATAATCTTTATCACATTTTATAGTTATAAGATTTCCCGTTTTATTTTTGCTTTGATCATATGGTATATTTTCATTTTGAGTAAACACAATTTTTTCAACTACACCATTACATACTGAATACACTGGAGTTTGAGCAGGTACTGTAAAATCCCATCCACTATGTACATTATTTTCATCATATATAATTCTTTGTTCATTAAAAAAACTAGTAATTATAAATTTTTTAGTAAGTGGAAAATTAAAATAACTATTGCTTACTAATAAATAATCTAAATTTTCTTCAATAGTATTTTCGGAACAGGCAGTCATATTTTTTACTCTTTGATCTTCACATACCTCATTAATTTCTTTAGCAGTTTTCTGCATTTCATTTTGATTCATTTTATATAAAATGTTTATTGATAAACTTGGATCTTCAAGATGAAAATATAAAAGTCGTTGTAATGGCACATACCCATCACTTAAATACTTGTTTATTGCACTCTTATAAGCATCGGCATACTCTGCATTATTTTGTATTTGTTCTTTTGTCAATACCACACCAAAAAAGTCAAATAATATAAGCATACATATTAATACAATCATCCCAAATGTGATTGATAAAAATGAACTGCTTACAATTAATTTTAATATTTTTCTGTGCTTCTTCATTTTATTTATACTTATAGAAAAGTGATGAATAATATTTTTCGCCTTTATCTATAATATTTGCTAATACATTAATTGGAATTAAATCTAATAAAAAATCCATAAAAGATTCATTTGAATCTTCAAATTCATCTTTATAAATATCTTTAAATTTTTTCCTTATTTGTTTTGTTTTATTATTTCTCATACTTTAATTTTCTCCCATCAATTCTTTTTCTAGTGGAGTCGCTATTATTTTTACTCTTATTCTATTTTTAGAATTAATTGTAAGTAAAAATTCTCCCATTTCGGCTTGGCTTAAAAATTCTCTTTGTGTATCAGTAAGAGGATTTTGATAAAATAATTTTAAATAAGTTGTTAAATCATCTTCTTTAAGCATACCAATTAGTTGATACTGACAATTATTAAATATTGCAGTTGCACTTCTAACACTATCATCATCTCCTAAAAAATCATGAATACTTTGAGTTGCTGGTATAAATGCACCAGAGTATTTTCTGATTCTACGAGCAATTTGTTCAAATGTTAAAAGCACCTCACTGTCAGTATTTTTTAAATATAGATGAAATTCATCTACTATAATTGCAATATTCTTGTTCACTTTCTTATCTAAATCGTTAATTATTTTATTTTTAACAATAATATTATTTAAATAAGTTAATAAATTAACCAGCTGTGTTGTTATAATTCTTTTATTTTTACTATATAATAAATCTTTTAAATTAAATGCAATTAAATCAGATTGTAAATTGACTGATGTATATCCATTAAATAACATTGCATCAGTACCTACCTTAAATCTATCTAATAATATTTCAAGTTTATCTACAATTTTTATTTGTTCCGAATTAGTTATCATTTTTCGATATTCTGGCAAGAAATTAATTAAATCAGTAAAAATAGGATAATCAGTATTTTCGTATTTTTCTAATGTAGATATTTTTGTGTTTTTAGTTATACCAAATACTTTATATAATTTTTCTATCATATCAAGCATTACTACAACTTCACTTTCTGTTATTTCTTCAAATGCACATTTAATAAACGTTTCAAGAGATCCTAAATGCTTGGCAAGTGGACATTCATCATAATTTATTTCATATATATTATCTTCAGTGCTTAATTCCTTATCGCTAGGTAAAAATCTAATTTGGAGAGGATTTATTATTCCTCCACTTGTGGAATACATATCAATATATTCTCCTTTGTTCTTTTTTACTAATTTTTCATATTCTCCTTCAGCATCAAATAAAAAGCATTTATTTCCACGATATATTTCATTTATAATAATTTTTTTCAATGTAAAGCTTTTCCCTCCACCTGTTGAAGCAATTATTGCTAGATTACTTGAAGGTCTCGTTGCATCTTTATGAAATAAATCAAATATGGTCGGAAGTGCCGTATGAATATCAGATCCAATTATATAACCAGTTTCATCATTAAAATGTGTAATAGTTAATGGAAAAGAAGCTGAAAGCGTTAATGTTGGTAAATAATTATGATAATCATTAAATCCATTTTTTGAAATATCAAATGCTTGCCATGCTTCCATTTGCCTCATTCTAGGTATATCTAATTTAATATGAAAAACATCTGATATCTTCTTAAGTTCCTGTAACTTTTCATTTCTTTCTTGTTTAGATCCATTTATAACAATAATAAAATCTACTTCTTTTATTTTTTCATCTCCTGTTTTTATTTGAGACATTAACAACTGAAAATTTTCTCTTTCAGTTTCCATTTGAGTTGCATCAGATAATTTTCTTGTAGTATTTCTTTCGGAAAGTAAAAATTCATAATTACTATCCAATCTTTTTATTAATTCATCAGTCGATATAGTATCTTTTATATGAATACAACACCTAGTATTTGATACATTAAACAACTCTTCAAAAAATAATTCATCAATAAATGGTGGTAATTCTTTAATAGCAACTATTTGGATTTCTTCTTCATCTAGTTTTAATGAATCAATATTTTCTTGTATATAAAACGGTGATATTAATTCGGTCAAGTCGCTCCACATTAATTGCTCTAAACTTACATTAGAAATATATAAATTTTTAAGAAACTGGTATATTTCTAATTTGTTTGTCATTAATTTTATATTTAATTTTGGAGTCATATTGCAACATTGCATTTTGAACTCTTCAGTCATATGTTCTAATGCTTTATCATTTTCATTAACTAATACAAAATAATATCTACTTGTTGTGGTTAAGTTAGATTCCTCTAGTAAATTTAACCGATCATAACTTTCTTTTAAAAATTTTACTTTTTCTTCATCATTAGAAAAATCATTTATTAAACTTGCATAATAATCTTTATTAACATTAAGATCGATTTTATCATCTAACTTATATATTCGTAAATTTAAATCTTTTAATTGATATAAATATTTTAATTGATGAAAAAAATTGTTTCTTTGATTATTTGATGTTAATGATAGGTCAATTGCATCAACAGAAAAAACTGTAGCAAAACTCTTATCACGAAGATTAATTATGCCATTATCATTTACAATTTTTGAATTTAAAAATGTTTGTGCATTTTTATATTTTGACTTTAACATTCCTTTAGATATGTAATTATCACTTAATGAATTCTTTTTTAATATAAATTGTTTTATATTATTCTTTTCTTTTAATTTACTTTTCAGATTTATACACCTTTCTTTCTATAAACATATTTACGTTCTCTAAACAAAAAATTAAATATTAAAATTATTACTTTATACATTCTATTTTTTTTGCTAATAGTTATTGGGAGTAAACAAAATACTCCTATTAATAATCCGATTAGTGATAAAATTTTTAACCTTGTAAAGCAAAAAAATACTATAAAAATTATTATTAAGGGAAAAGAAATTAAAATATCTGATATTTCAATTCCTTTAAATCCTAAATTTCTTTTTATTGACTTTAATGTTATATACATTTTTCCTCCTACATAAAATTCTTTCTTCGATAATATGAAGCATTATAACTCGAACGTGGAACAACTTTTCTAATAGCACCTGATAAGCTATTTGCACCAGCATTAATGAAAGCATCGCTTGTACTTTGCTTGTTTAAATCTAGTTTTTTATTCATTTTTTGTCCTGCAACATACATTTTAGATCCCATAGTTTGAGCAAATTTTTGAAGTCTAGTTTGATCTTGATTACCATTATTTATACCAAGTGTTCCTAATGCAATTCCTGCTTGTGATAAAACTTGAGATCCAATTATTTTACCGCCTTTCATTGCACCACCAGTTGCTAATAATCCAGCACCTAATGCAGTTCCTGTACCAATTGTTGCACCTATACCAGCCGTTTTTCCATATCCCATCAATGACATTAATTGCTCTCTACCACTTGATGCACTTACATTAGTTCCAATAAATCTATTTATAATTTGACTACCAGTCAAAATGAATGTCGCACAGCCTAAATATAGTAAAGATTTTGTTGTTAAATTTAAAAAATCATTGGTAAAAAATATTGTAGAATTTATTTCTTGCATTATCATAATAGTTAAATTAACTATTAACATAACTACTGCACTTTGAAGCGATAATGATACTAATTGTTCTATTACTGCTCCTCTTCTTTGCTTATTACATATGCTTGTTGCGAATACTACAGGAGATATTAAAAATAGAAATAAAAATTCTATTTGTTTTCTCCCTAATAATATTCCTGAAAAAAATAATGAATATAGAAAAAATCCACCACTCAAAATTGCCATAATCCAATTTATATCATATTTATAATCCTTATTGTCTGATAGAATCACTCTTGATTTAGTTACAAATTTTGCTAAATACAATTCTTCATTATCAAATGTTCCGTCATGAATTAGTTCATCAATACTTTTTGATTCACTAAATTTATCACTATTTTTATAACTATCCTTATAAGAAATAAACATAGATAACATATTATCACTTATTTTTGTATTATTACTATTTTCAAAAATGCTACTTGTATAATTTGATAATGTAATAGAAAAATTTGACACTTGAATAAATAAAAAAGTGGACATCATTATAAAAGTTCCACATTTTAATATTTCTAACATTATATTTTTAATTGTATTTTCATCATCGGGATTTAACATTTTATTTATAAATCTCCAAATAATAAATAATGCAAAAAGTGTTAATGATATTGTCAATATTCCTGTATAAAATTTATTGAATGCTTTATTGTTTGATAATGTGTTAATAATATCAACTGCATTTAATTTTTTTATAATTTCTAAAATTCCATCTATCAAATTATATATAAAATTAATTAAATACCAACCTAGACTTCTTAATAAATCAAATACTTTTATCATCATAATACAATTCCTATGCAAACATTTTAATAATTATATTGACGAGTGAAATAGCCATTATAATTCCAAATATTCCTAACAATGTTTGTACTATTCTAGTTTTAACTCTAGGTTTTTGATCAACATCTACAACCGCATACATAATAAAACTAATAACAAGAGCAACACCAGCAACTGATATTCCTATTGCTAATGCCCAATCAGTTATTTGTTTTATTACTTTTAAAATTGTATCTATCGTGTAAGTCCCACCATCTAATTGATTTATTGCTAACAAATTAAATAAATATTTCATTGTTTCTATCCTTTCTATACATTAAATATAATTATTTTTCTAATTCTTTATAAGATTCTTCTAGCTGATTAACCATATGATTATTTAAGTGCAAATTTACTTTTTCTTTATCATAAATAATATCTTCAATACTTACTATGTCATTATTACAAGCAATAAAACGTTTACCATTAAAGGAATTATCTTCATTTGTTAAATTTCTTTCAAATATTAACGGAACAGTATTTTCACAATTAGAATGATATATTGCAAATACACCACATTGTTTAGAATTAAAAATTCCATCAACATATATATCATTTTCAACAATAAAGCCAATTATTTCGTAATATTGATTAAATTCTTTACTGAATGCTTGTCCTCTTACTAATGGTCCAATTTTATTAGGCTTTAATTTTAAATCAGAAGTATTAGAGTTTTCTATGATATTTAAACACCTTGTTATCATTTCTTCTATTGAAGCATTTTCTAACTCATCCGTTGATTGATAATACCATGTGCAATGTTCAATAATATTAGATTTTTCTTCTAAAATTTCTTTAATAAAAATATTGTTTTTAGTAATATATTCCTGATTTTTCCATAATTCATGAGTAGTAAAAAAAACTTGATTATCATAATCAAATCCTAAAAAATAATATTTATTACCATCCAATCCAATAAATGCTTGTCCCTTTTTTAATTTATCTTTCATTTTGATTATATTCCTTTACTCTATCATCATTAAATCTAGTTTGTAATCCACCATATCCACAAATTATATATTCATTATCATTTATAGTTAAATAATCATTTAAATTATATTTTTCTATTTCATCTTGTAAAGTTAAAATATCATTATCTGAAAAAGAATATTCATTTTTTAAATCTTTCCAATCATTGTTGTCAATGTGACACATATTAGATTCACTTTCACAAACAAAATTATATACATATTTTAATAAAGGACTTAATTCACTTACTTTCGGTAAATTAAATTCTATTCCTTTATTGCGTTCTATCAATTTCAACAATGAATGCTCAATTTCTTCTAATGATGCACTATTATAACTGCAATCTAAATCAGATATATTAAAATAATTAATTGCGTTCGCCGTATTTCCCGTTGCTAAATTTTCTACTTTATAATTGACATACAATATATCATTGTCATTCCAAAAATTTATTATCTTATAATTCATATTTATCTTTCTATTTCATTCATTACAAATTTTTGATTTGTTTTATCATGAACTTGACCATCAGAAGTATAAATCTTATTATTTTTTCTATCAGTAATTTCAAATCCGAGTATGTCAATACTTTTTTCTTTGTATGTCTTATCATTGTTAATAATATCTTTTGTATATGTAGAAATTCTTCCTTTTATCGTTATCCAATCTCCTTTTTTGATTTTATTTCCATATGAATTAACCAATTCTCCTTTTATTACAATTGGAACATATTGTGTAATTCCATTATTGTTTTGAGCTAAATCAAATCTTAATATTTTTTTATTATTTTGTCCAACATAAATATCGCTGATATTTGCTACATTTCCTTCTAATTCAAATTTATTTCTTGAATTTCTTAAATCTTTTTCTTTTTCATTATTCATACTATTTTCCTTCTTTCATTAAACTTTGATTGTTTCACATCTTTCTGATTCATTACCTGCATTATCTATTGCATAAGCACAAAATGTTCTTCCACTTGCTTCTTCTAAATATAATACATTCTTAAGAATTCTATCATTTCCATCTTTTCTTGATGCACCAGAACCACTTCCATATGGTTTTAACCAAGTTTGATATTTATTGATACCTGTTCCATTATCATATCCTTCAATAAATACTCTTATATTCCATCCTTTATCTGCTCCATATTTCGGATCATAATATCCTAAATTAGTAACACTAAAAGATGTAATTGTTGGTGGAATATCATCATACCATTCTGGTCTAATATCTAAATTTTCTTTTACAATCCATGTATTTTCTCTAAAAGTCTTTAAACTATATCCATCTCTATCATAAACATAAATTTTTAACTTAGTTCCATATTCTATCTCTGAATTATAATAATCTGTAACATGATCAGCAACTAAATTATCATTAATCCATATAGAAAATGTAAAACCATCTATTCCCGAACTATACAAATTATTTTGAATAACTGGATTTACATCAACGTAATATTTTGGTGTATTCCAATTAGCTGTATAATTTAAATTTCCTGTTGTTCCTTTTGGTATTTGAACATTAGTGTTTGGAACACCTCCATTACTTCCAGTCCAACCTATAAAAGTACTACCATCCTTTGTTGGTATGGATAAAGAAAATGCTTCTTCTACTGTATAAGAGTTTTTTATAGAATTTAAAACGCCACCATTAAGATTATAATTAATAGAATAATTAACTATAGACCATTTAGCATATAATTGCTTATTATTAATCATTTCAGCATTTTTTATTTGATTAGTAAAATCAACTGACTCAGTAGTTTTATCACTATACCCTAGAAATGTGTAGCCATTTCTTACTGGTATCGGTAAAATTGTTTGATTATTATTAATTACTAACTGATCTATATTTTCATATTTACCTTCTCCAGCATTTAATAAAAAGAAATATTTATTTGTATTAAATAAAGACTTTTTAGAAACGGAGGTAGTAAAATATGAATATGTACTATATAACGTAATTAATAGGGCAATAATAAAAGGAGAAATTTTAAGAATCTTTTTCATTCACCTTTCTCCTTTCACTATTTGTTAAATACAAATCAATTGTTATTAATCCTACTGCTATTACTATTAAATACTTATGATTATAGATAAAATCAGCATAATATCCTAAATATGGAATTGACCAATTTGTTCCTTTACCAATTACTTGTGGTTTTAATACCTCATAAGTATCTAATGACAAATTATTATCTCCCTTTGTAATAAAACCATTTTCAGTAATTTCTTCAATTCGATGTGATATTGTGTGATTATTTAACTGATAAACTAAAATATCTCCTTTATTAAATTTATCTATTTCAATATTTTCATAATATAAAATACCTCCAACTTTAAGTGTTGGCTCCATACTTCCAGATATAATGACAAGTGGTTTTTTGCCCCAAATTGCTGGAATAAATATTAATAAATAAATTACAATTAGAATATATATAATTTTTAATATTATATTTTTTAGTTTATTTATCATATCAATTTCCTTTCCAATTTATTTTTTAACTTTTATTTCCAAAAATTATTTGCTTGATCGTATTGTACTGTATCAATTCTAATAGTTAGTGTATAAGTTGCATTATCGTATCCGTTACCTGTTGACGTATAAGTAATTGTTTTACCATCATCACTAATTTTTTCTTTTAAAGTTGCTTCAGTATTTTCATTAAATTTAACACTTTTTATAAATGAAGAACTTGTTTTATTTGGTGCTAATGATGTTTTATTATCTTTTGAGCCATAGTAATAAAATCCATCATTATCCTTTTTCCAATCATCAGCAAAAGAAATTATAGCAACTTGATTTCCTTTTGAATCTTTTAAACTTAATTCTTTTCCATTTGCACTTACCCATTTTTCAGTATAACTTGCTCTTAAAGCCATTGGAATACTGCCTGTATTAGTAACTGCAATAGTCTTTGTTGTTGTAGTACTAGGGGTCCAATTTGATGGTGACTCGAATACTTCTACAATTTCATTTTGATATAAACCTGCTTTAAATTTATTTGTAATATTTGTACTAGTTGTAAAATATGCAAGTGTACCTCCTAATATAGTAAGCATTCCTAGTGCTCCTACTACTAATAATCTCTTTTTATTCTTATTTTCTTTTTCATTTTGAATTTTTTTCATTTTTCTTCTCCTCCTATTATTAATTCAAAAATAAACACTAATTGTTTATTAGTGCCTTGCTTACAAGTGATTAAAGTTAAAGTATTAATATCACTATTCTTTTTAATAAAAACTTTTCCATTCTTAAGAACTTCATATACATTTATTAATTTATAATCGTATCTTTTATTGTCATAATATATTGTTGCAATATCATTCTCACTTAATTTATTTAAATGCTTAAAAAAAGAAATATTACTATTTCCCGAATGACTAGCTAATATGATATTTCCATTTCTAACATCTGGCATATCAGATTCTTTTACTAATAATATATTTTTATTAATATTGTTTAGATATGAATCTAACTTATAAAATCCACGATATAAATTTATTTTTTTAATTTCTAATACTCCCAAATATTTTTCTAGATGCAAAATATTTTTATTAACATTTATAGTTGTATTAACATTAATTTCATCTACCTGTTTTTCTTCTTCAGTTTTATTAAAGAAGATATCTATATTTAATTTGTTTATTTTATTAATTTTATAATTATTAATTTCTATTATAATCAATATAAATAAACAACTAAATACCATTATAAAACAACCAATAATTATAAATTGATTGTTATTTCTTTTTATTTTTTCTAACTTTTTCATATAATATAATTCCACTTGAAACAATTATACTTATCATCAATATTGGTACTAAATAATTATTATTTTCAGTATTTGGTACTTCAATTTCTATTTTTTCATTAGTCATATCGGCTTTTACAACCTCATTATTTTCTTTGATTTCAAAATATATCTTATCATTAGTCAATCTATATCCAGTAGATGGTTTTGTTTCAATAATATAATATTTTCCAAGTGGTAATTTTTTTATTGTTACTTTTCCATAATCATCTGTAATACCTGAAAAAATTAACTCATCTTTATCCGTATATATTTCTATTTTTGTATTTGGTATAGCCTCTGATGTTGCAAAGTCAGTTTTTGTAAACTCCAACTCGCCATGTTTTAACAAATTATATACTTTTAATTCATAACTTATAATCTCTGTATATTGATCTTGATACTCTAAATTTATCTCATATACTTGATCATTTTTTACGTAATCATTTAATAAACTAATTTCTTTTATATAATATTTTCCTAAATGTAAATCAGCGAATAGTATTTTACCATCTTGATCAGTTTGTTTTATACTAATTAATTCATCTTTTTTATAAATTAATTTTCCTGTACCATCAAAGATATCTTCTCTAGCATATAAGCCAAATTTTATATTGGGTAATACTTTATTATAAAAGAACAAATTATTATCTTTTATTTCAAATTGTTCTCCATACTTAATAAGTTTTATATTTGATTTTACAGCCTTATTTTCAAACTTTGTTTCAAATATAACATTATTACCATCATTATAAAAATTGCTATTTTCATCTATAGTAAATCTAACTGATTCCTTATTCCATAGATATCCATCAATTATAGAATCTACTTCTTCCAAAGAATAATTACCATGTCCTAGTGGATATTTGGTAATCATTATTCCCTCTTCGTTTGTATAGAAAATTTCACTATTATCTTGATTTACATATTCATTTAAATCTAAATTTTTTATTTTAAATTTTATATTTTTTCTTTTGATTTGATTACCAGTATCCTTATCAATCTTAATAACCTTTAACTTTGCTGATATTTCTTCATTAATTATTTTTTTATCAATTACTTGATTATTTGTATTTATTTCAAAAATATAATTTTGAGAAAATTTATAACCATTTGTTGTTGTCAATTGTTTTAAAACATATTTTCCATAAGGTAACTCAATATTTATTTTTCCACTTTCATTAGTAATAAGTTCTTTTATTAATTCATTATCCTCATTATATAAACCAAATTTTACATTTGGCTCTGGTACGGTTATTTCAGTATTAACATTTTTTAAAACTTTTTGTATATTAATTTTACCTTTTATCACTTTTTCATATACATTAATAGTCTTAAAAGTATTATTTTCGTCTATAATAAAAGAATATACTTCATCATCTAAATTATAACCTGTGCTTGGCTCTAATTCCTTTATTGTATATTCTCCAAAATAAGGTAAATAATTACTTACTGCATGACCTTTTTCATCAGTAGTAAGTACTTCTATTAATTTTCCATCTTTGTCATAAATTCCATATTTTGCATTTGATAATGTTGCATTTCCACTAGAATTATTACAATTACAATCAAAGTCTAATTTATTAATTTCAACTTTTCCACCAACAATTTCTAAATTCAATTCTAGTTTAAGCGGATCGTATCGTCCTGATTTCATTAAATTTTGACTAACTGGATCATAATATAGTATTGCTGGAGATAAATTTCTTTTATCACTTTTAGTTAAAGTTATTTTTGAACTTCCAATATTATTTGGCTTAATAACTAAATCGTTGCCATCAATATAAACATTTGAAATATCATTACTATTAACATTCCATGAAGAAAGAACTTGATTATTATCTTTTATTCTAATTTCATTTGCTATATTAATTTTTAAATCATTTGTATTAAAATTAGGAACTTTGTAATGATTGGCAATTAATTCTTCTATTTCATTAATTTCATTTGTATATTTAGTTATTCTTTTACCATTTAATTTATCAGTAAAATAAATATCATAACCGTTAGGACTAACTTGCCAAATCATAAATTGAGTTACTGAATACCATTTTAATGCAGTATGATCAACGTTATTACCTGAATAACCATATCCGTAATATGAAATTAATAAAATTTTATTCCATTGTTCCTCAGTCATATTAGATAAATAAGGTTGATTTACATCGGAGCCTATATATACTTTATTTTTATCTATTGAAACTCCTGGCTCAACGCAATATACAAATTGTTTATCACTTTCACGTACAATAACAGATAATTGTTGATATTTCTTAATACTTCCCTTTTGTTTTATGATAAAATCATTTGGTATCCATTTATATCTTTCTATGAATTTATCACTATATTCACTTGCATTCGCAAAAATTGTTGGAACGATTAAGAAAAATAATAACATAATTTTTAATATTTTTTTCATTTCTTTTTCTCCCATTAAAAAAATACCTTTTAGGGCATTTGTACATTATGATAATCGAAAAGATTACCGTTAGAATCAAATAATGTTAACATATAATATCGCTTCCCACATAAATCTTCATAATCATCACAATAATATCCATAACTATTAGAATATTTATCGCCTACTTTTACACATTCATCAAATGTTTCAAAATCGGCTCTAACCCAACTAAAAATAAATTTTTTAGATTCACATTGTTGTTTGGTTGTAGTAGTTCTTGTAGTAGTTGTATTATTAGATGATTTTGTTTGTTTAGTAGTTGTTTTTACTTCAGTTCTTTTTTCCGTAGTTTTACTTGAATTTGTTGTACTAGGATTCGAACTATGCGTAGTAATAATATTAGTTGTTACTTCATTATTTTCTTTCTCTTTTGTTATTGTAGTTGTTAAATTGCTTGTTGTTCTTATAGTAGTTATCATGTCATTTTTTTGATATTTTTTCCTATTATCAATTATTTTAGATACATATAAAACAACACATAAAGACAACAAAATTAATACAATACATATAACAAATATTTTTTTACTTTCTCGCACAATTATCTAACCTCCAATTTAAAATCGCTTAAAACGAATAAAACATATCAATTAAATCATAATTCATCTAATATATTTATTACTCAAAGTTTAAATAATTGCAAGTTTTTTTTTATTTTCTACTCAATATAATCACTTCCTTTAAGCATTAGTTTTTTTATGAGATCCCTATAAACTCAAGATTATATAACTATTTATTAGAATTATTTTTTACAGCTTTTCCTAAACCTAGTGCAATTTTTATGATACAACTTCTTTTTATATGTGCTACCATTGTTTCTCCAACGTGAATTCTTTCGCCAATAATATCATCAGGCAATCTATGATAATAAGACATATTAAAATAATCTAATTCCCTAATATTTAGTCTTGATAATGCTTCAGTTAATAATTGGTATGTTTCATTAACTCTTTGTTCCAAATCTAATTTTTTTTGAACAAAACTACCTACTTTATCACTTGTCATAGGAACGTAACTTTCATATCTTATTTCATAACTTTGTGTAATTTTTGGTGGTTGAAGATTTAAACACATATATTTCCATTCTTCAATTTGATCCATAAACTCATCCATATTTTTCTTGGTTTCCGAAAAATTAAATAATTCAATATAAGAATTTTTTAATATTGGATTTAATTCAGTTACTTCAATTTTTGCTAAATTATTATTCATATTACCCCATCCTTTAAATGAAAAAAGAACATTAGCAAATACAACTAACATTCTTTTTAATCGCAAATAACCCCTTGTAAACTTGCTAAAAGATTTAATTTGTTAAAATTTGTTTTAATATTAACTTTATTATTTAACATAAAATCCTTTCATTTACATCGAGTAACTTTCCCTGTTTAATTAGTTATTTTAAACTCTTTATAAGAAAAGTCAATTATAAAATTGAATAAACTTGCCCTTTTTCGTGTAATTTAATCAATTTTACTATATTTTATCACTTGTAATCCTTTTTACAAGGGTGTTTATAACGTGAATTATCCTGTCTTTTGACGGTCTTTTAGCGGTCTTTTGACGGCGTTTTAGTAATTTCAAGCACAAAAAAACGAATAGAGTTGACAATATTAACCCTATTCGATACTTATTTTAAAAAATCATTTTATTTGATAAGACTTTTTATATACTTCAAATCTTTTCTTTTAATAATCTCTTTATATTCATTATATTTTTTATTTGCTTCATTTTTATCTTTTGTAATAAAAGGTAATAAATTATTAGCCACAATGTTTTTATCACTAGTAAAAATGTACACTTCATATTGTTCTAAATCAATCATATAATTGTTAGCACATCCATATTCTATTTCATCATCATCAAAATTATGATAAATAGAAATCGTCTCCTTTTGTAAACCTATTGTATCACAAGGTTGTGATAAGGTTTTAAGTTCTAAAATTTGTTCTTCCTTAGTCATAGTTTATTCACTCCAATAATTAACTTTATTATATACTATTTTTATATTAAATAAACCATAAAAAATCGAAATAATTAAATATTTGTCATTTTTTGTCATTTTTTTGAATTGGATAAATAAAAAAACAATTATGGGTAATAAGCCCATAGTTGTTTTAAAAACTTAATATATATCAGAAATTAAAGATTATAATATAATGTTGTTGTGCTTAAAGAACCATCTGTATGAATAAGTTTTATACCAATTTGTAAAACTAAATTACCATCTTTAAGGTTAATAAATTCTCTATCAATGGCATATGGTATTTCAATATCTTTCATTGATTCTGCTATATATTCATTAACATCATTTTGATCAATTCTTAAATCAGTATAACGATCATATAATCCTTGCTGTGGTGCTACATATGATACAAGCTCATTTTTACTATTTATGGAAATTATTATACTATCATTTACAAGATAGCCGTTAATTCTTTTTCCATATAAATATACAAATTCATCAGTTGCATCTGAATAAGAACTTTCTATTAATTCATAATTGCTTAAATTGTTATTACTTCTCTCTAAAATGTCATTTAAATAATCTTCTGCAGTAGATTTTTTACTTAATATGTTGGTATTGGACATTGTTGAGTAACTTTGGTTTTTATTTGCTAAAGGATCATTGTTATTATTAATATATCCTACCATGGTGTTACCATCATAAATATATTCATTATTATTATCATCTGCATAATAATTAAATGTTTTGTTTGCAGATGTAATTTTTTCATCGATTTTCTTAACATTTATCGTACTATTATCATAAGATTTTATAACTGCATTTCCTAAATCCTTTTGAACGATTGTATCGTTTATTGACTTTGATTTTAGAGCCCATTCTCTAAAACTCCAACTAAAAGAGCCTGAAGTTACTCTTTTAGATTTCATACCGGATGCATTATATGCTCCAGTATCAGCTGCTAATTTTGTGTCAGCATAAGTTAGAGCGGCTGAAGCAGTAGAATTATTTTTTGCTTTTTCAAAGAAATATTTATTCCATGTATTTACATCTGATACGTAGGTACTTATAGTCCATGCAACTGCGGACTTTGCAAATTTTGTAGTAGTAGTTGCTACTATATTGCCATATGTATTAGATGTTTGTCCTGTTTCACAACCATAATATATTGCGATATATAATGGTTTTCCTAAATCAGGTGTCATAGCATTGATAGATTTCCAATTAGAAGAACTATACGTTCCTGATATACCTGAAGTTGTTGTGTTAAGAAATTGACGTCCTGGTGCTCCGTGATGGTGTGCTACAAATGCTACAGAATTTTTTAATTGAGATTCTACATTTGCTATTCCACCATTGTTATATCCTACGACATTATACCGACTCATTGATGATCTTATATCATTATAAGTAGTAATTCTAGGTGCATCTGTATTGTTATAATGAACAGTAATTGTCGCCGCATTTACACTAGTTGATAACCACATAAAACTTAAAAATCCAAATCCTAATGTTTTAAAAATTTTTGTTTTTCTCATTAATCCTCTTTTCTATCCAAACGTTAAGTTTAGAAGTATTATATTATAAATATGCATATCTATAATTAAATTATACTATACATTTTTAATTAAATCAATCAATTAATTAATAAGGTATTTTTATAAGTTCTATAAGATGTAAATGCATTTGCAATTAAAAGATAAAGCTTTGAAAATTCATTTCTAAATAATTAAAAAATTATTTTGTACAATAGGAAGCTATATTATCAATATTGTTTGATAATATAATATCCTTTATTCCGCCATTTTCAGGTAAACTATTACATTTTACTAGATAGAAATCTTGATTTTTTGATTTATAAATTTTAGATCCTCCATCATTAGCAGTTGTATATAAATCCATTAAAGAAATAATGTCATCTATAGAAATTGAATTGTTATTTAATTCTTCTTTTAAATTAATTTCGTCACCATTTTCTTTAATAAACTTTGGATTAGAAAAAGTAGAATATATTGTTGTTTGTTCATTTAATTTATAGATTTCATACATATCATATGTTTTTTTCCTTTCATCCTTTTCTTTGATTGAGCATCCAGATAGTAAAATTAATGCAATAATAGTAATTATTATTTTTTTCTTCATTTATTATTAGTCTCCTTTCTAAAATAATTATATTCTATTTTAAAAAATATTTCAATGAATCTAAACATTCTAACTCTTTTTGTTTTTAACTAATTAATGGTATTATTTTATTTTAATTTATTAATTAGTAAATTAAATATTAATAAATTTACTATAAAACCTTTTAATTAAATTAAATCTATTTTTATTTTTCAAATATTGTTCAATAATTTTAGTATAAAAATATAAATATTCTTGATTTACTTGTTGGACAATTTCTAATTTTGATTTATTTGGAAATTCAATTTCTAATCTATCCATCCTTTTAGCATAATTATCAAAAAGTAAATAAATATTTTCATTAGTTCCTAACGATAATGATATATCTTTTAACAAATCAAATACTTTATTAATGTCCCATGTTGTAATACAATATATTTCTATTTCTTTTCAATATACCCATCTATACCTTTTGTATACATATCATCTGATATAGATTTATATCTTTTTCCATCATAGTCATCAGTAAAACCATTATATGCCTTATAAATCTCATTCGTTTCAGTATCATAAACTCTTTCATATCCAAGTGTAGCATCACTTTACTTTTGACTCATTATATCAAAACTAGCACTTCTTTTTTCCCAAGAATCCATTATACCATCAGATATTTCATTACAAATACTTCTTATATTATTAAAAGTTTTCATTTGAGCATCTAATTGACTTTGAACTTCATTCATAAATATATCAGTAAATTTCATTGATGATGCAATATTATTTAATGACTCTTGCCAGTTTACAAGTTCTCATTTTGGTGTTGAAACAAACATTGCATCATATACACTTAAGAAATAAATATCTATTTGTTTTCCAGTGAGAAAATTTTCTAGTACATAGTAAGTACCTGCATCAAACACATAACCTGTAAATATTCCTTCGCCTTCATTTACATTTCCATCTTTAAATGATGCTCTTAATACATCTCCACCAAATATACAATTACCTAGATTATCAATAATAGTAAAGTCCTTCATAATTGGGAATGGATCTTGATTTTCACTAAACACCGCTTTGTAAAATCCTTCCGTTATTTTATCTTATATTACAGACATTTTCCCAGCATAATCATTTGGATAATATTTTTGTTGAAATGCTTTTGCTTCTTTTGATTTATTATATCCTTCTGTTTTTAGACTAAAGAAAAATTGATATAAAGGATTTTCTGGATTATATACTCTTAAAGTGTACATAACATAATTATTAATTAAAATATCTACTTTCCATCCTTCAGGTACTTTCATTTTTACTAAACCATTGTCGAAGTCGGTATATTTAATTATTTTGTTTTCGGCTTTAACAATTTTTATGTTATCAGGTGTTTTTGAATTATTTTTTGATTAAAATAATTATTTCATAAAGAAACAGATTACTCCCATGTTTGACAGTTAACATAAGTTTTGCTCACAAACCAGCATAAAACCTAGAAAATATAATTTAAAATTAATGCATTAGATATTTGCTTAATTCCAGAATTATTAGGAGATAAAAACATTAATAATATTTAAAATATTTGGATGAAAAAGATATCAAAAAAGCTAATATAAAACTTATTAAAAATGACGAAAATAAAAATGTCACTTACTTTTAGAAAATGGATAAAAAATTAAAAAACAGTATAACGAAAAATACTGTTTTTAAATGTCATTTACTTTTAGACCCCAATCACATTATCTGCCAGTGTCATTTATTTTTAGAATTCACAAAAAAACTTTTTAATCTTTAGTGTCTTTGATTCTGAAAAAGCGTTATAAGTTTTTCTTATAACACTTTTTCTTAACAAATGATAGTACATTTTTAAATGAAATATATATGAAATATAGTAAAATTATAATCAATTCATAAGCAAATGGAAATACTATAATTCTTAATAAGACTATTTTAGTGGGTAGTGTTGTGAAACTATAGACGCCTGTCAAGCGGAAAACGATTAAATTGAAAAAGAATAGTATTGCATAACTTCCAATAAAATAAAATATTTTTTTCATATTATTATAGTCTATCCTCTGATTCTACCGTAAGCACCTTTTCTATAATAAGTTTCCCAACCATTTGTAGTTCCTGATAACCAGTCGTTATAATTTTGTGTGTGTTGAGCTACTTTTATATCTTTTTTGGTATATATACAAACCATGTTTACTGGATCATTTATCATTACTTCATAATCTCTTGTTGAAGTTACATAACCCATATGATCCCAAGAGCCATCATTTTTTTTATCTAAAGCTATAAAATCTCCTTCATTTAAATTATCTGCCCATTGTTTTATATTTGTTGTTTTTACAGTAACACCCATATATCTTGCAAAAGTATCGGCCACCGTCCAAGATCTCGAATGTTTATGTTCTGTAATAACTCCTAGATTTTCGATTTTTTTATGCCACCAACCTGAATATTCACTATCATATACTGCTTGTCGTACACCACTATATTCTAAAATTTGCGATGTAAAATTTGTACAATCGCCGTGACTAAAAAAGTAATAATCTATTTTATTTGGATTCTTAGCATATCTATTAGCATATTCACTTGCTTTTCTTACATTTAAACTGCTTCCGACTCTAGCTATGCTATTATTTTTGATAGTACCAAAATTATCCGAATAATTTGGAATAAGTGAATCGAGTTCTTTTGCTATTTCATTTTTATTATTTGCTTTGGAAAGCGATGAAGTATTATAGTTTTTTACTAAAATTTCAATTTGATTGTTTATTTCATCATTTTCATAAATATCAAAATCTCCATCTATTTCTGCCAAATTATATAAAATAGATTGACTAGTTTCTGGATAATCACCTGAGACGTTAATTATAGCATTACGATAATCTTTCCAATTATCATTATTTAAGTCTTCTTTAATATTATATTTTTCTTTTATATATTGAATATCCTTATAAAATTTTGTGTTAATTTCGTCAAGAACTTTATCTTTATCTTGATATACGCAATAATATTCAATTTCAATATTACCGGCTTTGGCAGAAGAAGGAAATACAACTGTTCCTTCGTTAGATTTACAGAATGTTTGTCTAATTTCTTTTCCTGTAACCTCTTTGTTTAAATTTTTGTAAACCTTGTTGTCTTGTAAAGCACTAACATTAGTTACATTTACACATAGAATTCCTAGTGCTAAAAATCCTAGTATTAAGTTTTTTCTTTTCATTTTATTTCCTACTTTCTTTTTTATTTTATTTATACATCAAAATAAATTACTCACCTCCCGAATTTTGATATATTACAACTATTATCGATTACATTCTTTAATAGAACATAACCTTATGTCTTGATTCAAGTTTAATTTAGTTTTTTTAAAAAATAAAGATTAAAAAATGAAAAATGTTGAATTGTGAATAGTTTTCACTTTTTCTTGTACAGTGTGAATGGTGTTCACATAATCAAATATCTTAAATAAACATTTTTCTGTGCTTATCTATAATAAATTATACTTTATTAATTAACTTGTAAGCAATATTATTATCATGGAAAGAATTTTTATTTATAATAATATAATAAATTTAGTATTTAAAT
>ERZ857629.1681-NODE-1681-length-23134-cov-2.947745_pt1 | contig 23134 bp, 17 predicted proteins | sample MGYA00519700_ERZ857629 | MGnify/ENA primary metagenome ERZ857629 (study PRJEB31778, sample SAMEA3449351) | human gut metagenome | biome: human gut; feature: human-associated habitat; material: faeces | place: United Kingdom | collected 2010/2012 ...
CGGCCTTTCCGTCAGCCCGCATTCTTTTATCTTTTTCTTTTGCTTTTTGCAAAACGAAGGGGAAAAAGCAACTCTTTTACATAGATTTTACATTGTAAAGCTATTTGATTTTACCTTTTTGATTTATTATGAAGATGTAAAAAACGAAAGGAAGTATTTTGTATGGTATATTGTGTCGAAGACGATTCCGGGATTCGCGATCTGATGATATACGCCCTTAAGGCATCGGGATTTGACGCCAAAGGCTTTGCCGACGGCAGAGAGTTTTTTGCGGCTCTTTCGGAAAATCTGCCCGAGATAGTGCTTCTTGACATAATGCTTCCCGGTGAGGACGGTCTTTCGATACTCAAAAAGCTGCGGTCAAACGCCGCAACGGCCCGTCTGCCGGTCATAATTGCCACCGCCAAGGGCACCGAATACGACAAGGTTATCGGCCTTGATTCGGGTGCCGACGATTACCTTGCAAAGCCTTTCGGTATGATGGAAATGGTATCGAGGGTCAAGGCGCTGCTCCGCCGCAGCCGTCCCGAGGCGGTAAAGGACGAGCTTACCATCGGCGATTTATGCCTGAGCACGGCCGAGCACATTGTCAAGGCCGGCAACAAAACCATTGACCTGACCCTTAAGGAATTTAACCTTTTAAAACTGTTTCTTGAAAACAAAGGACTGGTTTTCACCCGCGAGCAGCTGCTTTCGAAAATATGGGGAGAGCAATTTATCGGAGAAAGCCGCACGGTTGACGTACACATCGCCACCCTGCGTACAAAGCTGGGCAAATGGGGCGACTGCATAAAGACCGTTCGCGGAGTGGGATACAGAATGGAGGACAAACTATGACAAAAAAGATTTTCCGTTCTATCTTTGCGGTTGCGCTGACCGTTTTTCTTGCCTGTCTGATCATAATTATGGGGGCGCTTTACGAATATTTTTCGTCCACCCAAATGAATCAGCTCAAAACGCAGACCGAGCTTGCCGCCGCAGGAGTTGAGCTGTCGGGCACCGACTATTTAAACAAGCTTTCGGCAAAGGACTACCGCATAACCCTTATCGAATCCGACGGCACGGTAATATTTGATTCCTCGGCCAGCACCGCCACCATGGAAAATCATCTGGAACGCGCCGAAATAAAGGAGGCCCTTGCAAACGGCTTCGGCCAATCGACAAGATATTCGAACACCCTTATGGAGCGTCAGCTTTACTGTGCAAAGAAGCTTTCGACCGGCGAGGTGGTCAGAGTATCCTGTTCCCAGTACACCTGGTGGACGCTGTTTGTGGGAATGCTTGAACCTATAATTATTCTGCTTTTCGTGGCAATAATCCTGTCGCTGTTTTTGGCATTCAGGTTATCAAAAAGAATTGTCGAACCCCTCAACAAGCTTGATCCCGACAATCCCGAAAATCCGGTTTACGATGAGCTTTCTCCCCTTGTGGAGCGGCTAAAAAGCCAGAAGGAAGAGCTTGCCTTCAAGGAGGCCGAGCTTAAAAAGCGTAAGGATGAATTTAATGCCGCCACAAAACGGATGAACGAAGGACTTGTGCTTTTAAACGAAAAGGGAAAAATACTCAGCATAAACGACACCGCCTCCCGGCTGCTTTCGGTCAGCCGATACTCGGTGGGCAAGGACATTTTGCTGCTCAACAGTTCGATTGAAATGCAGGAGCTTATCGGGCGGGCCAAGGAAGGACATCACACCGAGATGACCATTCCTCTCGACGGCGCCGATTTTGAAGTGACCGCAAGCCCCGTTTTAAGCGATAAAAAGGTGACGGCCATCGCCCTGCTCATAGTCGACATAACCGAAAAGGAAAAATCCGAGCAGATGCGGCGGGAATTTACCGCCAACGTTTCCCACGAGCTTAAGACCCCCCTTCAGACCATTTCGGGCTGCGCCGAGCTTATGGAAAACGGCATTGCAAAGCCTCAGGACATCAAGGCCTTTTCCCACAGAATACACTCAGAATCAAAACGTATGATAACCCTTGTGGACGACATAATCGGGCTGTCGCGCCTTGACGACGGAACGGCCGACACGGCAAAGGAACCAATAAAGCTGCTTGAAGCCGCAAAGACCACCGCCGACATTTTAAAGGACAGTGCAACCAAGCGCGGCATCACCCTCTCGGTTGAAGGCGACGACATAAAGGTGGTCAGCGTTTCAAGACTTGTGTGCGAAATAATATACAACCTTTGCGACAATGCCATTAAATACAACCGTGAAAACGGCACCGTTAAGGTACGCATAAAGGATAAGGGCGATTTTGCCGAAATCTCGGTAGCCGACACCGGCATCGGCATTCCCGAAGACCAAAAGGAACGGGTATTTGAGCGATTTTTCCGCGTTGATAAAAGCCATTCCAAAGAGGTCGGCGGAACGGGGCTGGGGCTTTCGATAGTCAAGCACGCCGTCAAAAATCTCGGCGGCGAGGTTTCTCTTGAAAGCCGGCTTGACAAAGGCACCACCGTAACCGTCACCATTCCGAAGGAATAAAATCTTTAAAGGAACAGTCAAATGCATTAAAGCTTTGATTGTTCCTTTTTGCCTATATCATCCTGTTGATCAACGGTAACGCCAATAATGCAGTGTTCCGGTATAAATCACACACAACAGATTTTCTCACAGATACGGAACTATTTCCTACAGCAGGTTCACCCCCCCGTGGGTATTATTATATCCGTTATTTATAGCTTAAACAGTTTTTTAATAGACATTTACGACCGGCAGATGCACCCATAACGGTCCATAGCAGTATTAACCGTCTGCTGCACCGAATTGCAGCAGGCGGCTGATCTAGTTCCATATCAATTACCGACAGCACAGTACAACAATTATCGGCACAAAAAATTTTCCAAAGGTTCAAATCAAACAAAATGATTCTTGACAAGACTTTAGATGAATATTATAATAAAGGTAATCTATAAAAGGAGTGTATGTAATATGCGCAGTTACGGTTCATCGGCAGAAGAAGAAATCATGAGAAGCCTTCTCGGCGGTTCTTCTTCATCTTCATCGGGAGATTTCTCCTCGGCAATTTCCATTCTTGCCTTCATCCTGGCAATCGCAGCCACAGTTCTCGCCTTTGTTTTCATCCTTTCCAAAAAAGGCAGATCAAGTCAGAATCCCTTTGTTAAATTCCTTGTTAATGTATGTGATTTCCGCAGCCTCATCATCGAAAAAATCCTCAAAGCCCTCTACATCTTCTCTACCGCCTTTACCATTCTCTACGGCTTCCTGGGAATATTCAATTTCGGTTCCTATATGTATGGCGCGACCCTTCTCCAGAGCCTGCTCACAATGATTCTCGGACCTATCGCCATCCGCATCGCTTACGAGCTGATCATGCTGGTTGTTCTGGCTGTTAAAAACATCATCCAGATCAACAACAAGCTTTCCAAGCTTACCGGAGACGATGCTTCGGCAAACGTCAGCTTCGACACCGATCTTTCGGATCTCAAGAAATACGCTCCCACGCAGCCTGCCGCTCCCGTAGCCGCTCCCACGCAGCCTGCAGCTCCCGCTCAGCCTCATATGGTATATTGTGAGAAATGCGGAACCCCCTATGATGAAAACGCCGGCGGATGCCCCAACTGCAACAAATAATTAAGGGACGCATAATCGGCAAAACATAAAAACACAAAACAAATCACCGCTTACGGCCGAAAAAACGGCTGTGAGCGGTGTTTTTGATTATTAAGTGAATTGTTTTTATTAAATAAATTAAAAAGGTTTGCGAGCGGCAATTTTCCCTCGCAAAAAGCAATTGCAACAAGGCCTTGCTTCGTTTGAGGAGATTTATTACTTCTGACCCTTTCGTTTTTTGAGGTTGTCGTAAAATGCCTGTTCGTTTTTATTATCTCCCGGCTTGTAATAGACCGTATTTTTAAGACTGTCAGGAAGATACTGCTGCTCGACATAATGATTTTTAAAGTCGTGGGGATAAAGGTACCCCTGCCCCTTTTTCTCGGCATCTTCTCCGTCGAAATGCTTGTTTTGAAGGCACCGGGGCACAGGTCCCGCCTTTCCGTTTTCCACATCCTTTTGCGCCGCCGCAACGGCAAGATATCCTGAATTTGACTTGGGCGACAGAGCAATGAGAATAGCGGCGTCGGCAAGGGGCAGCCGCGCTTCGGGCATTCCAAGCTGCAGCGCCATATCCACCGCCGACTTAACAATGGGAATTATCTGAGGATATGCAAGCCCCACGTCCTCACAGGCAGCGCACATAAGCCTGCGGCAGGCCGACGGCATATCCCCCGCGAGAAGTATCCTCGAAAGATAATGCACCGCCGCATCGGGATCGGAGCCTCTCAGCGACTTGTGCAGTGCGGAAATGCAGTCGTAGTGCTCGTCCCCCGTTCGGTCGTACCGCTGAGCCGAGTTTTTGGTGAGTTCCTCCACAAGCTCGGATGATATAACGGCAGGATCCTGCCCTGCGGGACAGGCAAGCATACACATTTCGCATATACCAACTGCCTTTCGGACATCTCCCCCGCAGGCATCGGCAATCTTGCTTTTTGCAGCGTCGGAAAGCTCTACGGTCACGCCGTTTTCTTCGGCCAAAATGTCGAAGGCGCGGTCAATTGCGGGTTTGACGTCCTCGGGTGTGACAGGTTTAAATTCAAAAACGCTGCATCTGCTGAGCAGGGCGTTGTAAATATAAAAATATGGGTTTTCGGTGGTAGAGGCAATCAGCGTTATGCCCCCGTTTTCCACCGTTTCGAGAAGGGATTGCTGCTGCTTTTTGTTGAAATACTGGATCTCGTCCAGATAAAGAAGAATTCCTCCCGGGGCGGCAAGGGTGCCGATTTGGGAAATGACATCCTTAATGTCGGAGGTCGAGGCGTTTGTACAATTGAGCCGACAGAGCTTTCGGTCGGTTTTTGCTGCAATAATGGAGGCAAGAGTGGTCTTTCCCGTGCCCGAAGGACCATAAAAAATGAGATTGGGAATGTCGCCCGATTCGATTATGTTACGGAGGGCCTTGCCCTTGCCGATAAGATGGGCCTGTCCAACCATTTGGTCAAGAGTTTTCGGACGTATACGGTCGGCCAAAGGAGCGCGCATTTTTCCTAACCTCCCTTAAGAAAATATTTTTTCAAGTCTCGGTTTTATGATGAGCGTCAGCCCACAGGCGGCCGCTATCTTTACGGCATCTCCCAAAAGGAAGGGCACAACGCACACACCGAGTGCATACATAACGCCCTTTCCGGTAAGGGCCAAAAACCAGGCCGTTCCAAAGGCGTAAAGCACTGCCGTCCCCGCAATGCAGGAAACGGGGAGCATAATTTTTTTACGGCAGACTTTAAGCAAAAGTCCGATTACCAAAACGCAGGGAATGTATCCGATTATGTATCCGCCGGTCATTCCCACAAGCTTTTGAAATCCGCCTTCAAATCCCGAAAAGACCGGTACTCCCACCGCTCCCAGCAGTATGTAAACCGCCGTTGCGGGCAAAGAAACACTTAAGTTTGCCGAGGTGGCGATAAAATATACGGCCAGCGTGGCAAGAGAAACAGGCACGGGACCTATCTGCAAAGAAAATGGTGCAGCAACGCACAAAAGCGCCGCAAAAAGCGCCGTAAGCACGGTGGTTCTTGTCTTTTCGCTCATAATTTCTTCACCTTCGAAACAACGGCGGCAGCAAGCAACGCTATCATATTGACGGCCACGATGGAAGCGCCCACAGGAAGATTTAAGAAGAAGGATAAGCACAGTCCGAAGAGGAAGCACGCCACCGATACCACCGACGAAACGACCACCACCGACTTAAAACTTTTGACCAGCCGCTTTGATATGATGGCGGGAAAAATTATAAGACTTGCAATGAGCAGGGTGCCCATCATTCTCATTCCGATAACCACCGTCACGGCGGTCAGAAAGGATATAAAGAACTGATAAAGGGTAACGTTTATCCCGCAGGCCTTGGCGTAAACCTCGTCGTAGGTCACCATAAACAGGCGGTTATAAAGCAGTATAAATGCCACAATGACCACCAGTCCGAGAATTATGCTGAGCACAAGGTCGGTGTCGGTGGTGCCGAGAATGCTTCCGAACATATAGCTGTACACATCGACGCTCATTCCGCCCGAAAGGTAGGTTATTATTATGCCGAGGGATAAAGCCCCGGTCGAGACCACGCCGATGGCGGTATCGCCGTTTCCCCCGCTCTTTTGGCTTATGAGCATAATGGCAAAGGAGGCCGCCGCCACAATGGGCATGGAAACATAAATGGGCGACCATCCAAGGGCTATGGCAAGGGACAGAGAAGCAAATCCGATATCCGCAAGGCCGTGACCGATAAGGGCATAGCGCTTGAGCACCAGTATCACTCCCAGCAGCGCCGCGCATATGGATATGACCGTTCCGACAATGAGGGCACGGGTCATAAAAGGCTGGGAAAGTGCCGACAAAAACTCACTCATGCCTGCACCCCCTGTGATGATGATAAAAATGCCATGCTTCGGCATTTCCATCAAATTCTATTTTCTGATTGATAACGATAACGCGGTCGGCGTATTTGCCGATCTCCTCCATATCGTGGGAGACCATAACCACCGTCATACCGTCGGCGTTAAACTGCTTGAGCATTGTGTAAATCTCGGCCGAGATGTTAGCGTCAAGTCCCGCACAAGGCTCGTCGAGAAACAGAAGCTTGGGCTTTCGGCAGATCGATCGGGCAAGCATAACCCTTTGCTGCTGACCGCCCGAAAGGCCTCCGATGCGCTTGTCTGCAATTGACTGTATGCCCATTTTTTCTATAGCCGCTCTTGCAAGCGCCTTGTCCTCTTTTGAATAGAAGGTGAAAAACCGCCCTCCGCTTTTTTGGGTGCCGGTCAGCACTACCTCCCCGACCGTGGCGGGAAATCCCTTTTCTACGGGATTTTGCTGAGGGAGATATGAAATTTCATCGGGCGAAAGAGGAGTGTAAACACTGCCGCTGTCGGTGGGCACAAGGCCCATTATGGCCTTTAACAGTGTGGATTTTCCCGATCCGTTGTTTCCAACAAGGCAGAGGTACTGCCCCTGCTCCACGTCAAGAGAGACATCCTGCAAGGCCGGAATACGCCCGTATGATACTGTTAGATTTTTTACCGAAAGGATGTTCATTAAGCAAGACCCTTCTTTAGATTTTCCAGATTTCTTTTCATAATGTCCACAAAGGAAACGCCGCTTTCAAAATCCTCTTTGGAAAGATTATGAGCCGTGCTGAACTCGGCGAGAGAACAACCGGCAGCATCGGCTATCGACCGCGCCACCTTGGGATCGGCAAGCTCCTCGTGGAATATATACTTTGCTCCCGAGGCCTTTATGTCCTCGGTTATTTTTGCAACGGTTTTGGAGCTTGGCTCAACATCGGTGGTGCAGGAATTATAAACCGTTTCGTATTTAAGGTTATAGGCGTCGGTGAAATATTTATAGGCAAACCGCCCGCCGAAGAAGATTTTTTTGTCTCCCGCATTTTGCACCGTTTGCTTAAACTGCTCGTCAAGGTCGTTTAGCTCGGCCTTTAATGCGTCGGCGTTTTTGGTGTAATAATCCTTGTTTTCGGGCTGTTTTCCGCAAAGAGCCGAGTTTATTTCGTCGGCCATAATAACGGCGTTTTTCATATCAAGCCACATATGAGGGTCCTTTTCGTCTCCGTCGATGTCGTCCTTAAGGGTAACGGCCGAGGAAAGGTCGATAACGGCGGTTTTTTGTCCCACCGAGGCGCCCGAAAGCACCCGCTTTACCCAAGGCTCCATTCCGTCTCCGGTGTAAATGAACAGATCGCAGCTTCCGATGGCCGAAATATCCTGAATGGTGGGGTCATAGGAATGAGCCTCCACGCCGGGCGACAGCAGCAGCTTAACATCGGCCTTATCCCCCGCTATTTTTTTTGCAAAATCATATTGAGGGAAAAGCGTGGTCACGATGCTCAAGGTCGTTTCTCCGCCTTGCTCGGGTTTTTGTTCCTGTTCCCCGCTTTTGCAGGAAGAAAGACAAAACATTACGGAAACGGCAAGAGCGGCTGCCGCAAAACGGCAAAAAAGTTTTTTCATAAAAATACTCCCGATATAAAAAGATAAAAATAATGTCACCTGAGTTAAACGATTAAAGAAAACAGCCCGGCCAAGATACAATACGTAAAACCGACAAGCGATCGGCCTGACAGCTCAGGCGGCTGTGTTCGACAACTAAGCACGGCAGCTCCGCCGATAATTCCTCAGGTCAATCCTCGATATTTTTGGTGGCGGCGGCGTTAAGTCCCATATCCGCCCGGTTTCCGGCAAGCAGTTCGTAACACCCCTGAACTCCTACCATGGCGGCGTTATCCCCGCAGTATTTAAGCTCGGGAAGAAACAGCCTTTTGCTCGATTTTTCGCAGCTTTCAAGAAGCTTCCTTCTAAGCAGCGAATTGGCCGAAACTCCGCCCGCAACGGCTATTTTATCAAAGCCCTGCTGCCGGGCGCAAAGCATGGTCTTTTCCACACATATGTCGCACACCTTTTGCCTGACGGCGGCCGACAGATCCTCTTTGGAATAGCTTTGGTTTTTCTGGGCGGCGTTATGTATTGTATTTATGACGGCGGTTTTAAGTCCCGAGAAGCTGAAATCGAAAACACTTCCGTCCACCGAAGGTGTTGGGAGCTTATATTTCGACGGATCGCCCTTTTCTGCCACAATGTCAAGCTCCACGCCTCCGGGATAACTCATTCCCATGGCGCGGGCGGTCTTGTCGAAGCACTCTCCCGCCGCATCATCCCGCGTTTTTCCCAGTACACGGAATTTTGTATAATCGTCCACCGCCACGATCTGGGTGTTTCCGCCCGAGACCACAAGACAGAGAAAGGGCGGTTCAAGATCAGCGTGGGTAATATAGTTTGCCGCAATGTGCGAACGCAGATGATGCACTCCGCAAAGAGGCTTATTTGACGAAAGACACAGTCCCTTTGCAAAATTGACTCCCACGAGAAGGGAGCCTATAAGCCCGGGATATGCGGTGACGGCCACGGCATCGATACCGTCAATGGTCAGTCCCGCCGAGCTTAACGCCTTTTCGGTAACGGCGCAAATGCTCTCGGTGTGCTGACGGGAGGCGATTTCGGGAACTACACCGCCAAAAACCCTGTGGGTCATTATCTGGGAAGCGACGGCGGTAGACAGCACCTTCCTTCCCTCGGTAACGGCAGCGGCGGTATCGTCGCAGGAAGATTCTATTGCGAGAATTTTCATATGTCGGTCAATTTCCTTTGCTGAAAAATTGCTTTGCGAGATGTTTTATATCGGGCAGGTACGACCGATATGATAAGGTCGGCCTATGGACGCACGGCGCGTCCGCGCGCATCTGTTAACAAGGCTAAAAATGCTTTTTAAAACACCAGTTAATTTATCCGCAGAAAGCCCGCTTATCCAAAAAATCATTTGTTTTTATTATAGATAATATTGAGTCCCTCTAAAAGCAGGTTGCTGTTGAGGATATAATCCCTTTTGCAGTAGGCGGCAACGGCGGCGGCCCTTCCCCCCGTTGCAACAAGGGTGGCCTTTTGGCCAAGTTCCTCTTCAATGCGCTGCGCCATACCGTCCATCATTGCCGCAGTGCCGTATATAAGGCCCGATTTCATCGATTCGACTGTGTTGGTTCCGATGACCGCGCCGGGATTTTCAAGCTCAATAAAGGGAAGCTGAGCGGTTTTAGAGGCCAGCGCATCAAGAGAAATTCCCATTCCGGCCGAGATGGTTCCGCCTAAGAACTCTCCCTTTTCGTTCAAAACGCTTATGGTGTTGGCTGTTCCCATATCGAATATTATGCAGGGAAGGGGATATTTTGCCGCGGCGGCGACCCCTCCCACCACAAGATCGGCGCCAAGCTGAGCGGGATTGTCTATTTTAATGTTAAGGCCGGTTTTGACTCCCGGTCCGACTATGCAGAGAGACAGCCCCAGCACCTTTTTGACCGCCTGTTTAAGAGCCACATTGACCGCCGGAACAACCGATGCGGCAATGGCTCCGTCAAAGGCTTCAAAATCAAAACCCTCTAATTTTATGAGATTGTAAAGGTCGGCGGCATACTGATCGCCGGTACGCACCACGTCGGTAGACATTCTGACCGAGCCTTTAAGCTGCTCACCGCAAAAAAATCCGATGGTCGTACAGGTATTCCCCACATCAAAAACAATTACCACAGCGTCACACTTCCCAAATTGACATTAAAGAACTTATAAATATCGGCCCGACGCTTTAAGACAGGCGTTATCGGCCAAAACAGCACACTAAACCAATATACAGCTATTTTAACATAAATATACCCGAAAATCAACAAGCCGAAAAAGAAAAAGTACCGTCTCCGATAAAATGCAAAGACAAAATACAAAACCAAAAGAGCCCCGGAAAATTCCGAAGCCCTTTGCGGTATGAATTTAAAAAATATTTGCAGCCTTTCCGCTGCCGAGCCCGTTTTTCAAAGCCGGGCCGGAATGCAGACACACACTTCATTCTGCAAAAAATCAGACGAAAATCAGATGAAGTATATTTCAACATTTCTTCTGCCGAAGCTTACGGCCGATGAGCCGTCCCAGAAGAAAAGGTCAACCTTGACGGTGGAATTGCTTATAAATCCGCCGGTATCGGCAGCCTTGGCCACACCGTAAATGTAGCTTCCGTCGGAAGCGCGGATATACATCATGGTACCGTAAGGAATCTGACGGGGATTGACGGCGATATATCCGAGCTGTGCCGGCTCGCCGGTAGCCGTGATGTTTCCGTCCTCGGGGGAATATGCCGTTGCAACGGCGGTTATGCACTTGGAATAATTAAGGGGACGTCCGTTTTCGTCAACCTCGATGGGGCTTCCCACACTCAAGGGGGAAACCAGTCTGCCGTTGACTTCGGCCGAGGAGGTAATTCCCGAATCGGATGTCTTAACTGCGGCCGATGCGGCAACTGTCTCGCTGCTTGCGGCGGATGCGCTTTCGGTTACTGCCGATGCCGTCGACTGCTTCTGTTTTGTGCCCTTTAATATTTCGGCATTTACAGGTTCTGAAAGTGTGATTGCCGAGACTTCCTCGCGGGAAACCTCGTTCTGATCGCTGTAAACGACCTTATAATCCTTTTGGCAAAGGCCGTTTGCTCCCTCGGTTACAACCTTTTCCTCGCCCTCAAAAAGCTCGTCGGAATCGGTATAAACCGTTTCAAAGGGTATTTCCTCACAAGCAGTCTCGTAAACGGTATAGTTATATGCCACGTTTACCGCCGTATCTTCGGTGAGGATGGTGTTAAGGGGAAGATCCACCGAATAGCTGACGGTGGGAAGAAAGTCGAGCCTTTCAAGTGCAATTTCAAGGGAACTGCAATAAAATTCTCCGGTTTTTGTTTCGCCGTCCTTGGTGGCGGTGAGTGTGAAGGGGGTGCCTACCGACAGGTAATAGCCGTTTTCGTTTTCGTAAAGCTCATAACCGTCGTTTTCGGCAACCTCGATGCCGTAGGTCGAAAGCATTTTTTCGGCCTCGGTCAAAACGGTGGAGAAAACCTTTTTTTCGCCCTTGTTGTATACCGTAAGGGGACGTTCGTTTCTTCCCGCCGTAAAGGCGAGAACCGTGCTCGACATAAGCAGCGTGAAGATAACAAGCACGATAATGGGGGTTCTGACAAAGCGCAGGAAACCTTTTGCATTGTCGTTGATACTAAACATAAAATAAAATTCCTTTCAAAAGAGCGCCGAAAAATAAGTCGCTGATGGCGCCGATTAGTTCGAGCCGCAAAGCAAATTTTTCGCGGTGTTTTTTCGAACCTTGACTATTATATGGATAAACTCCCGGGCAGTCAACATTCGGTTTAGAACTTTTTTTTGGGCATAAAGACAAAAAATAATGCTAAAAAGGAATTATAAAACGGTTACAAAACTGTTACAAATACGTTTTTTGGTATTTTTTGTATTGCGTCTGTAACCTCTTTTGTGCACAATGTCCCCTTGTTGCGGTTTATAATCACAAATCAAAAACACAGGTGTTTTCTTTGATTTTATTAAATAATCACGATATTTTCCGTGTTTTCTCGTAAATGATAAAGATTTTGTTATTCCAAAATATTTCAAAATCAGACAATTTAAAGGAATTTTCCCTTTAAAATTTAAAAAGTTATCAATATTGTAACTTTATTGTTCTTATTTAGAATAATAAACCGACCATATTTTTTTGTGTTTTTTTTAAAAAAGGCGGTTAAATACCGTTTTTAAGGTTTTTTTCGGCCGAAAATTCACGGTAAAGTGGGAAATATAAGCCGTTTTTTCAATAAAATCGGGCAAAAAAATTGCCCAAAACCGTTTAAAGTTTCTTCTTGGAACGGCACAGCCCGCAAAGGCGATGTGCAAAAGCACGGCCACACCTTACCGACCATTAAATTCGATGCTTTAGCCATTCTTCAACCGTCCTTTACCCACCCCTTCGACCGTCCCTTCGACCGTCCCTTCAACCGTCCCTTCAACCGTCCCTTCAACCGTCCCTTCAACCATCCCTTCAACCATCCCTTCAACCATCCCTTCAGCCGTCCTTATGCCGCAAGACGTAAAAGGTTGTTAGCCGCTCATCCGATGCAGTGTTTGCCGAAAGGATAAAGCGGCCAAAGGTTAAAAAGACATATACGATGCTTCCTGCGGGCTGCGGCGCCGCGGCGGTGCTATGTAACGGAATGCCGAGACGGTCGCGGAACACTTTGTTTCAAGGGTGCTATGAGTTAAAATGCTGCGTGCGATACTTGACAGACTACCGTAAGAGGCGTTGTGGAGACTGTGCAGTCGGCTAAGGCAATCAGCGCAGCTGATCGGAGGGAGGCTGATTGACAAAGCGGAACTGCGATTTAAAAAGCAGCTTTTACATTTCAGGTAAAACCTGCAGGTTTATGCTCCCTCCGGTCTTTGCCGTGCCGAGACACCTTGGCGGACGGACAGAAACAAAGTTCTATATTTTGACCAACGCAAAACGGCCGACGGGGGTTTCCCGTCGGCCGTCGGTTTTAAATGAATCGGCAGGGTTGATGCTTTCAGCATAACCGCCTGTTAAAATAATGCCCGCTGTCGCTGCAGAGCCGCCTATTAACAGCGCCGTCTCTAACAAAACTGCTTACATTATAATGAATGATAAATATAACAAATGATAAATGACTGCTATCTTTAAATCTTTATAATGCATTTATAATTTGATCAGCGCCATAAATCTGAATTACCGCCGTGCAGTGCCCTGCTCTTCCGATTACTGTTTCACCTTGGGCAGGGTCAAAAGATCTACCGAGCACTGAAGCACCAGCAGAGCATCGGTAACGGTAACATATCCGTCAAGATTTGCATCGGCAAGGGATTTTTGATCCTTACTGAGATCAAGTGTACCCACCGTGTTCTGAAGGGTAGCGAGGGCGTCGGAAGCGGTAATTCCACCGTCCATATTCACGTCTCCCATTTCATAAACGGTCATCTGTCCGTCGCTTGTTACGGCGGTGGAAAAAGCTATCATTGGCACTCCTTCCGAGTTGCAGGCGTTGACCTTTTCGGGGAAGGTGTTTTCGGTGGTCTCATACCATATGGGAGCATTGTATGTGGTAGAGGGTGCGTTATATTTGACCTGAGTTATGACCTCGTTTGCTGATATCTCTATACAGTTATAATCGGCTATTCTGACATCGGAAGGCTTGGTATTATCGTTTATCAAAAATCCCTTCAGCTGCTCATCCCCTGCGGCTTTAAGACCCTTTGCAACATAGTCAAAATAGATCTTTACCTTTTTGCCGTCCTGCGAAAGGGTATATCCCTTTATCTGCGGGCCGCAGACATAGCTTTCGGCTCCCTTGCCGTAAACCACCGCTCCGGCAATATCGGAAAGCCTTTTTGCAATGTAATATTTACAGTATGGGTGGAGATTATTCTTGTGGCTTCTGTCCTTCCATATATCGGACGTGGCCGCCATATATGTGTTTGACACAACGGTTGGAATAAGTCCCATACGGCTTCTTATGGCCGATGTGGGAAGGAAGGCCCATCCCTCCTCGCTGCCGTTGAACATAGAAGGCAGTTCGGCGACAAAGACCGGAAAATTCTTATTTGTTACATTGCTGTTTTCCCGCATATATTCCACAAGGGCGGCAAACCGCTCGTTATACGTCTCGTAAGAGCCGACAATAAAGTCGCTTTCTCCCTGATACCATATCATTCCGGCAATGGCGGTGTTTTTGAAGGGACGCATATAGTGGTTATACATAAAGCGGGTAGGAATTTTAATTCCGCCGTAGCTGGTTTTATAAAGCCCATCGGAATCCTTTTCGTCGACCCCAAGCTCATCGGCAACCTCGTTTGGTAAAAAGGCATTTATGGCCTGGCCGTTGCCGTTTATCTCGATTATGCCGACAGGCACCTTTCCTTCGGTCTTTTCCAGAATGTCCTTTGCAAAGAAATATCCCACGGCCGAAAAATCCCTGACCGTATCGACAGTAGTTTTCTGCCATCCTCCGTTTTGAATAATATCCCTGCACTCCTCCTCCGACCCCTGAGTCGGGTATGCGTTCTGATAAACAAGTCCGTTGTTGCATATGCGGATAATGTCGCTCTCGGAAGGAACGGTATCCTTTCCGCCGTATCCCTCGGGAGAATTTGTCACCGCCTCGTTAAATGTATAGGCAATGTTGGACTGGCCGACCGCCATATAAACGTCCCCAACAAGAACATTCTTTATGGTTATCTCCTTAGTTCCGCAGGTAACGACCATATCGCTGCCCACCGTGTTTTCTTTTAAGGCTTTGGGGTATTCAACGCACCATTCTCCGTTTGAAATAACCCCTTTTGCCTCCTCGTCCATAAATTCCACAAAAACAAGATGTCCGTCGAGAGAGCTGTCGGCCGTTCCCCATACGCGGAATTGCTCATTTCGCTGCACGACCATATTGTCGCCAAAGGTCTTTGATACCGTAAAAGAGGAATAATCCGGCTGCACGGCATTGGCAAAAGCAGCCGTGCCCGTTCCTCCAAGTGCAAGAGCGGTGGTCAGCGCACCGGATAAAACCATCTTGAAAATCTTGTTCATAAAAACACTCCATATATTTCATATATAATGTAAGGATGCTGTTTCCTCAAAGGACATCGGAACCGTCGGCAGATCTGCGTCCGATTTACTGATTTACAATCGTTTTGCAGTCAATTTGCAATCCGCTCGCGGTCGGTTTACGGTTGGTTTACAGCCTACTCACCGCTTTTGCACGATGTCGAAAACATTTATCTTAAAATGCTCCCGGCGCGGCAGTCCCTTAATATGTTTTAATCATAACACATAAAAAGGAAAAAAGCAACCGTTCCTCCCGAAAGCGACATTATCCGCATATGCAACAACGGACTTGTTTATCGGAACGCACACCCGGCTCAGGGGTCGGAGAAGTGCAGGGATACTGTTCAAAAGGGAGGATGGCAGAAAACTATCGGTGCATTTTACCGGTGCGATTTGCCGGTGCGGTGCATTGCCGATTTTGCTTGTGCATCTCAGTCCCGTTATCTTTATCACTGTGTGAAGCGCTGCCGTTTGCACGATGCAACATTGCCGGTTTTTGCGGTATAACATATTGTTTACAATTTTTCTGTTGACAATAAACTCCGCTTGTGTTAGATTGTTAGTCGGTTAATAGTTAATCGGTTAAATAATTGAAAGGAGAAGCGGAATGTTGTCGAAATCGGAAGAAATTTCTCTGCTCTTAAGAGAATTTCTGATGTATCACCGTATCAATCATCAGCGGTTTTTAGAAGACCTCGACCTTTATTACGGCCAGCCCATACTGCTTATGCACCTTTACGACAAGGGTGAAGCCACCCAAAAGGAGCTTGCGGGATATCTCAACTGTTCTCCCGCCGCTGTGGCCGTTTCGATTAAACGGCTTGAAAGAAAGGGGCTTCTCGAAAAGCGGGTAGATAATACCGATATGCGGTATAACAAGATAACCCTTACAGAGGAAGGAAAAAAGAGGGCGGTTGCCGCAAGAGCGGGACTGGACAGAATCGACCGCCGCTGCTTTGACGGCTTTTCGCAGGATGAGCTTGATACGCTGAAAAATTTCTACCAAAGAATGATAAACAACCTTAATTCGGAGGGAAAGCAATGAAACGATGGTTTAAATACATAAAACCCTATACGGCCTATTTCATAACCGGGCCTCTTTGTATGATCGTCGAAGTGGTGGGTGAAATTTTTATGCCCTACTTTATGGCGCAGATAATAAACAATTACAGTGCCGGCAATCTGACGATCGGTTCAAGCCTCGGATACATGATCGGAATGGTGCTCACCGCCCTTGCAATGATGCTCGGCGGAGTGGGAGGAGCCTATTTCGGCGCCAAGGCTTCGGTCAATTTTGCGGCCGACATTCGCAACGACGTTTATAAAAAGGTGCAGGCCTTTTCCTTTGCCAACATCGATCGGTTTTCCACCGGATCGCTTGTCACAAGACTTACAAACGACGTTACCCAGCTGCAGAACTTTGTCAATATGGTGCTGAGAATGGCTCTGCGCGCCCCCGGAATGATGATCGGCGCCCTTGTTATGTCCATAGCCATTGAGCCGAGGCTTTCGATGATATTCCTTGTGAGTATGCCGGTTCTTCTTGCGGCAATATTTATCATAACAAAAATGGGATTCCCCCGTTTTACAAAAATGCAGACCAAGATAGACGGTCTTAACTCCACCGTTCAGGAAAACATCACAAATGTCAGGGTGGTCAAATCCTTCGTGCGGGAGGATTTTGAACAGCAGAAATTTGCCGCTGCAAACAGTGACCTTAAAAAAACCGGCATGGGTGCCATGAAGATCATGATATTCCTGCAGCCCATTATGAGCCTTTGTATGTATTCCACCATAATCGCCGCCGTATGGTTTGGAAGCAAGCTTGTTATGAACAGCGGTATGGCGGTGGGAAATCTCTCGGCCTTCATAACCTATGTTACCCAGATACTTATGTCCCTTCTGATGGTCACAATGCTCTTTATGTTTTCTTCCCGCGCCATGGCCTCGGCAAGGCGTATTTCCGAGGTGCTTGACGAGCCTCTCGATCTTTCCGATGAAACGGCAAAGCATAAAGATCTTACGATCAAGCGCGGAAAAATCGAGTTTAAAAAGGTTGATTTCAGATACTATAAAACCAGCAAGGATGCGGTACTCAGCAACATCGATCTGACCATCGAGCCGGGACAGACGGTGGGCATTATCGGCTCCACCGGCTGCGGAAAGACCACCCTTGTTTCGCTCATTCCGAGACTTTACGACTGCGATAAGGGTCAGGTGCTCGTGGACGACGTGGATGTTAAGGATTACAGTCTTTATAACCTGCGCGAGGACATCGGTATGGTGCTCCAGAAAAACGTGCTTTTCTCAGGCTCTATTTCCGACAATCTGCGTTGGGGCGATTTAAACGCCACCGACGAGCAGATAACCGACGCCGCAAAGAAGGCCCAGGCCGATATGTTTGTCAAGAGCTTTCCGAATGGATATGAAACCATTCTCGATCAGGGCGGAACAAACGTTTCGGGCGGTCAGAAACAGCGGCTTTGCATTGCGCGGGCACTTCTTAAGCATCCTAAAATCCTCATTTTAGACGATTCTACCAGCGCCGTCGACACCGCCACCGAGGCCAACATTCGCGAAGCCTTTGCAAACGAGCTGTCAGACGCCACAAAGATCATAATCGCCCAGCGCATTTCCTCGGTTAAAGAGGCCGACAAGATAATCGTTATGGACGACGGAAAGATCGTCGGCGAAGGAACAAACGACGATCTGCTTAAAAACAATGAAACATACCGCGAGATTTATTATTCCCAGATAGACAAGGAGGAACTTTAAGATGGAAAAGAAAAGAACACTTGAAGACCTCCAAAAGCAGTACGGCGGAAAGAGCGGCGGCGGAAAGCGCCGAGGCCCCATGGGAGGACACGGCCCGGGCGGTCCCGGTATGAGAGGAGCAAAGGGCAAGCCCAAGAATATGGGAGGCACGGTAAAACGCCTGCTTCATTATGTGGGAGCGTATAAATTCCGTTTTATAATCGTGCTTGTTTGTATGCTGCTCAACACGGCGGCAAGCCTTTGCGGATCATATATGCTTGCACCCATAATCAACCGATTGACCCTTTTCGTCACCGGAAAGCAGGGCAGTATGAGCTCGATGGAGAGCTTTGCCGACAGCATAATTGAAAAGATATGCGGTCTGCCGGTCATTTCCGAAGCAATGGCATCAACGGCAGGCGCGGTTACGGGGTATTTCGCATCAGCACTTGCTCTTCTCGGGGCGGTTTACGTCATTTCCATACTGTGCACATATCTTCAGGCGAGGCTTATGCTTTCCATAAGTCAGAACTCGGTGGAACGCATAAGAAACGACCTGTTCACCAAGATGCAGTCGCTGCCGGTAAGATATTTTGACCGCAACTCCACCGGCGAGGTTATGAGCCGATACACCAACGACATCGACAACATCGACACCATGCTCAACAACTCCCTTGTATCCCTCGTCAGCGGCGCAGTCACCCTTATCGGAACCTTTATATTTATGATAACCACAAACATCTGGCTGACCCTCATTACCGTGGCATTTGTCCCGGTGTTCCTTTTCGCCGGCGGATTTATCGCCAAAAAGAGCAGCAAATACTACTCGGGACAGCAGGCAGCTATCGGCGCGGTCAACGGATACATTGAAGAAAGCGTTACCGGCAGCAAGGTGGTTAAGGTTTTCAACCACGAGCAGTTCTGCGAAGAAGAATTTGAACTTTTAAACGACGATCTCCGCGAAAAGCAGTTTAAGGCACAGTTTTACGGCGGAATTATGGGCCCCATTATGGGCAACAGCTCCCAGGTCTGCTACGGCGTAACCATCGGTGTAGGCGGAATTTTAATGTGTCTCGGTCATATGACTCCCGGCGCATTGACGGTATTTGCCGGATATTCCCGCCAGTTCTCCCGCCCCATAAGCGAGATTTCAATGCAGACCAGCACCATATTTGCCGCTCTTGCCGGTGCTGAAAGGGTTTTTGCAGTTATGGATGAGCTGCCCGAGATCGATGAGACCGAGCAAAATGAAAAGGCCGTCGAGAAGGTGGAAGGCGAGGTTAAATTCGAGAATGTAACCTTCGGATATGTTCCCGAAAAGACCGTGCTTAAAAATCTTTCCCTTTACGCAAAGCCCGGCCAGAAAATAGCCTTTGTCGGCTCGACCGGCGCAGGAAAAACCACCATCACCAACCTGCTCACCAGATTCTACGACATAGACGAGGGGCAGATACTTATAGACGGTGTGGACATCAGACAGTATAACCGACTGTCCATCCGAAAGAAGATATCTATGGTTTTGCAGGACACCCACCTGTTCACCGGAACGATCAGAGAGAACATACGCTACGGCCGTCTTGATGCCACCGACGAAGAGGTTGAAGCAGCTGCAAGGCTTGCCAGTGCCCATTCCTTTATAATGAGACTGTCTAAAGGATACGATACCGTTATAGAGGGCGACGGCTCAAACCTTTCCCAGGGTCAGCGCCAGCTTTTGAACATTGCCCGCGCCGCCATCGCAAACACGCCCATTCTCGTGCTCGATGAAGCCACCAGCTCGGTCGACACCCGCACCGAGCAGCACATAGAACACGGCCTTGACCGTCTTATGAAGGGCAAGACTACCTTTATAATCGCTCACCGTCTCTCCACCGTCCGCCACGCCGACGCCATAATGGTGCTTGAGCACGGCGAGATTGTCGAGCGGGGCACCCACGAACAGCTGCTTGAGCAAAAGGGCAGATACTATCAGCTTTACACCGGCGCCGCCGAGCTTGACTGACAGTAAACTTTAAACAACAGCCGGCCGAACACCATACGGTTTAGAGCATATGTTGCTTACCCTTATAATAAGTCAGGTATCCTCAAAGATCCGCCGCACTGCCGCCGCACTGCCGCTGCGCTGTGCGGCGGATCTTTTTTACACCGGAATCTGTCGCAATTTCAGCTTTATATCTTCACATTCCGGCGCAAAGCAAAAAAATATTGCTTTTTTCGCGGAATTATGGTAAAATTTCTGTAACCTTTTATTTGCCGGCAAATTGCTTCCTTCCTTTTTGACAATGCGATTTGCCGCTGCGGCCTGCTTTGGACGCAGTTCTTAAGCGGCTGTTTATACGGCTGTTTAGCGGCCTGTTTGTGCGGCATTTTATGTCGGCACAGCCTTCACAGGTACTGTAAACCGCAAAGGCGGCAGAAAGGTATTACACAAAAACAAACATTCCATAACATTTTTGATTGGAGAGCAAAATGTCCGTTATATTTATGAATCCCCTTCATCCCGAGGACGCAGGCGAACTGTGGCCTCAGCTTTTGAAGGACAGAAAACAGCTTAAAAAACGCAAGGCCGAAAAGAATGCCGCCGTCATTTCGGGAACAATTTGTTTCACTCTCGAGCTTCTGTGCGCATTTTTCGGATATGTCTATTTATTTTTCGAGGATCGGCTGTTTGAATACTTTGAAAAGCTGCCCATGGTTAAGCGGTTTTTTGATCTTATATGCGATCACATTTTAAGCCGGGGAGAAATAAAATGGTATTTTTCCCTCGCTTTGACTGTCGGTCTCTTATTTGTTTTGCCGGTCGCCGTTTCCCTTGTTTTCAAGCTGTTCACGGCCCTTGTTTATCACCCTAAAGCGGCCGAGCCTTGCCCCGAGGGAAGCGATGAGCAAATCGCCGAAAAGCTTTTCCGCTTTGCCGACGACAGCTTTGAGCTTAACGCAAAGCTCAACGACAGGGGCAAAGCACCCAAGATCGTTTCCATGGCGGCCACGGCAATTATGGCCGGCCTTTCGATATACGGTTTTATCTTTGTTACCGGAGCGCAGATCAAGGTTTCGATACCCCTGCTTGCGGTGGGGCTGATACTGCTTGTGGTTTCGCTCTTTTTTGCGGTTTACGGCCTCGAGACCCTCATTTCCCTCTTGATAAAGATTTTTTATTACCGTTCCAATAAAAATATATACGATTTCCGCACGGCGGCCGAAGAAATGTATAACGCCCTTTGTCCGACCGTCGAGAATCAGGCCGACCTTTCCGAGCAATCCGGTCATGCGGAGGATACCGATATGATCGGCAGCACTGCGGCAGGCGGCGATAACGGTACAGCAGACACAGTACAAAGCGATGAGGACGCGTCGGAAGGAAACACTTTGTCCGATGAAATTGACATAACAGATGCAGCCAACATAACAGATAAAGACGATGTAACCGATGCGGTCAATGTATCCGATGCATTTGCTCAAAATGATGCCGCCGACAGTGCAGAAGTTTCTTTTGTTTCGGCCGATAATCTGCCTTTAGAGGGATTCAGTGTTGTTTCCGATCAGGTTGAAAAATCCGTTGATTCTTTCGACGGCACATCTTCTTCAGATGGTGTATCCGCTTTGGACGATGCACCCGTTTCCGACAACGCACCCGTTTTCGACGATGCACCCATTTCTTTCGATGATGCAGATATGAGCACAAGCCCGGCGGACGCAGGCGCAGATGCATCGGATGCAGGTGCGGCAAGCGCAAATACAACTACCACATATACAACAGATTCCGTGACAGCAACAGATGCCGGTTCAGATACAAATGCGGCGGCTGCAGATACTGCAAATGCAGGCGCGGCAATTACAGACACAGCGGTTAAAGGTGCAGTTTATGCTGCGGCAGCCGGGGCCGCGGCCGTTACCGTGACTGCGGCATCACGTCCCGACATTTTTAAAAAAATCGACCAGGGCAAAGAGGGTAGCCTGAGCAAGGCCGAGCTGAAAAAGTATTCTCCCTCCCTTTGGAGCCCCCTTTATGTGGCCGAAAACGAGCAGCAATGCGTATCGGTTGTTTCCGAATACAACAAGGCGGCCATTGATTCCTTAAAACAGCACAGCTTTAACGACGGACAGGAAGGACTTAAAAATGCCGCAAAATGCCTGCTTAAAATGGCCGAATACGATGCCGAAAAGTATGAGCCTCAGCTTTATATAACCCTTTACGCCATCGGAAAGGTGTCGGCCTTCGGTCAGAACGACCGCGAGCAGGCCAGAGCCTCCCTTGCCGCCTGCAGGAGAATTGCCGAAAAATGTGCGCGGCCCGAGCGCAAGGGTGCGCCCAGGGCGGAAAAGGAACTGACCGTCATACGCCGCATTATTTCCGATTTTGAAAGCGATATGACAATGGACGAGCTTAGAGAAAAATACGGCAAAAACTTCCCCGCCGACCTTTGCGGAAACAATTAAATGCAGTTTTTGTCAATTGCATCTTGCATATTTCACTCGCATTTATATAGTTGCATTATGGGTGCTACCTGCCGCATCATCAGCAGCCGACAGCAGTGCAAGCAGGCATCAAACAAACGGCAAAACAGGCAACCAACACACAGCAAGCAGCAAATATACAACAAGCAATCAACAGAAACAAATATATTAAACGGGCAAAGGCGCTCTCGCCTTGCCCGTTTTTTGCCGGCCATTTTGCAAAGAGTTTTCTTTATTGCCAAAAGGCCTTTTTTTACAGCCGAATTTTGTTTGAAAACCTTGTTTTTTGCCGTCGGGCTTTATTAAAAGCCCTGTTTTTTTCAATGGATGTTTTGTCGTTTTTTCCTTATTACGGAATTTTTTGGGGAATAGTTCCTATCATCAATGGTACTATGAACTTCCGTTATTAGGTGATATAATCCCGAAAAGGGGCGAAAAAATGCGAGGCGAAAAAATGCAGGACATTGACAGAGCAAGCCCAGCAATCGGCCCCGCAGACCCAGGCAGCCGACAATCAGGACAATTGACGGAAGGAATCAGATGGTTATTCAGTTCAATCAAAGCGCCGCTTTGCTTAAGATGATCAATAAACACAATACCGAAAAATAAAACAGAATAGAATAAAAAATGAAACGGGCTGCCGCTATGGTAGTCCGTTTTTTCGTGTGAACTTTCGTGTGCACTTTTTATGTTGCGTGTGCAATGATTATATTGTTTTAGATATATAATTTTGCTTTTAAAAATCGCTGAAATCCGCATAAACAAAAGAAAAGCCACTGTTTTAGTGGCTTTTCTTTTTGGTGCCGGAAGCGGGGGTCGAACCCGCACGGTGTCGCCACCACCGGATTTTGAGTCCGGCACGTC
>ERZ857629.1684-NODE-1684-length-23094-cov-3.256174_pt1 | contig 23094 bp, 17 predicted proteins | sample MGYA00519700_ERZ857629 | MGnify/ENA primary metagenome ERZ857629 (study PRJEB31778, sample SAMEA3449351) | human gut metagenome | biome: human gut; feature: human-associated habitat; material: faeces | place: United Kingdom | collected 2010/2012 ...
CGCGCGTTCATGGGCGCATCCATCCGCGCCGTCACGCCGGAGGACGCCGTTCGCGCCGGACGCGCCATCGTGTGGCGGCAGAAGCCCGGAAACGTGCTGATTGGCCGCGCCACATCCAGCGTCGCCGCTTCGCAGGCGCGCGCGCTGGCCGCCGGTCTCTGTTCGCAGGGCGCGCAGGTGTACACCATCGGCGAATGCACGCTGCCGCAGCTGCGCCACGTGCTCTCCCTCATGCGTCTGGATGCGGCCGTCTACGCCGAGAGCGACGCGGTGACCCCGCTGTACGCCGACGGCACGCCCCTGACCCCGCCGGAAAAGCGCAAAATCGAGGACACGCTGAACCGGCAGGACATGCCGCGTCCCTACACCGGCATCACGCGGCCGATTTCCAACGTCGGGCGCAGCGATCTCGGCTATCTCGGCTTCCTGAAGAGCGCCACCTTCGGCCATGTCCGCCGCCTGCGCGCCGCCGTGTACGCGCAGAGCGAGCAGCTTCTGTATCTGGCCGACCACGCCTTCCAGAACGCGGGCTTCACCGCGCGCGTGGAATGGGAGGAGGAGCTGATGGAGCTCAGCGCAAACGAAATCGGCGTCTACCTTTCCGCGAGCGGTGAAAAAGCCGTATTCGCGGATGAGGACGGCCTGCTGACCGACGCGCAGATGGAGCTGCTCACCGGCTGGGCAATGGCGGAACACGGCGAAACCACGCTGTATGCTCCGCCGGACGCAACCCGCGCGCTCGACGCGCTCGGAAGAAGTCTGGGGCTGAAGGTCGTGTTCGCCTCCGGCGATCTGGCCACGTGGGCGCGGACGCTCTCGCAGGTCTCCCCCTTCCAGTACCATATGCGCTTCGACGGCCTGTTCCTCTCGCTGCACCTTTTGTCCCGGCTGAACGAAAACGCGCTTTCCCTCGCCGACTTCCGCGCGCGAATGCCGGAGGTCAGCCGCGTAAGCCACCATATCGACGTGGACTTCCCGCATCGCGGAGAAGTCATGCGCCGCCTGTCCGACGCGCTGCCGCCTGAGTTCGAGCGCGAGGACTGGTTCTTCCGCGGCCAGCACGGCTGCGCGTGGATTCGCCCCGATGAGGAGCGCCCCTACTGTACCGTCACCGCCGAAGCCCGCGACGCTGAGTTCGCGCAGGAAATCTGCGACCTCTTCTCCGGCCTTCTCCAGAAAGCCGCCGACGAAGCGCAGACGCACTGATCGAGTATGGCAAATGCCGCTCCCTGTCTATGGGCGCGGCATTTTGTTCGATTCCGATTTTACAGGCGGAAGCCGCGCTATTGGAACGCCGCTCCGGCGTAAATCGTCAGGCTGAAGGGCACGTCCGATTTCAGTCGATCGCCGGGCTTCAGCGAAATGAAGAACGTTTTCGGTGCTTCCCCCGCATCCGGCGCGGAGACCATCTCCCAGAGCAGCTGTTTGCCCTCGCCTTCCTCCGAACAGATCGTTACGCTGCCCCAGTCGTCGCCGGCGGCCAGACAGGTAAACACGTATGAGCCGGCCAGAATGTCCCTTCCGGCGATATACGAGCCGCCCGCCAGCGTCGCCGTTTTTTCGATATGGCGGGCGGCAATCTCCTCCTGCACGCGCCGCATCAGCGCCACCACCTGCTCGTCGCTCAGGTGGGCAAGCTCAATTTCCTCGGCCGCCCCGAAGCCGAGCAGCACAGCCAATACCAGAAGCAGTGCGATTCCCTTTTTCACATTCAATCCTTGATGTCGCGGTAGTAGTTGTCGAATTCTTCTTTGGCGCAGAAGACGCGCTCCCCGGTGGAGCGGAGGCGGATGTAGTGCTGCTTGTCGTTGGTTTTCATTAAAGAATCCTCCGTTTGTCGATTTCTCGAAACGGAGGACTCCGGGCGCTGCCGCAAGACGGGTATGGGAAACTTACTGCAGCCCAAACGAATCTCTCCGTTTCGGTCTGCAGCTGACCCGCTCAAAAGGCAGCTACTTTATTTACTTGTCCGCCGGAATCCGTTGAGCCATCGGTGATCAGCCGGTGCGGCGTCAGGCGGTGAGCAGTTTAATGTCTTGCTCAGGACAGATATATCAGTCCATATCTACTTCGATTGCGTATAAGTCGCTGAACACATTAGGAAGATCATTGGGGTTCAGATCTTGGATTTCATGTGCCCCGTAGCGTTCAATGACGGATTGTACTACTGCTGACCCTAAGCAAGATTCAATGGCAGCAGCGCTGTTCTCAACGTTGGCGATCCAGTTTTTTCGTTCGTAGCTCGTCATTAGCTCTCCTTTCCGCCCTTTAGCGCCTTGTCGGGCTAATAGATTGATGTAACAATCGAGACAAGCTCAACTGTCTGCGTCTATTATCGTCTTTTCCACTTTTTGAAGAGCAACTCACCGAGTTGGTCATAAAACCTCGTAATGAAACCGTATTCACGTTTCAGGGCATAAAAAAAGACCCCTTTCGGGATCCAAAGCCAACTCAGCGAGTTATCAAAATTTTAATCGGGATCATCTTTAATTGTGCTGCCCAGTTCTTTAATACCTGCCTGCTTCAAAACACCATTGAAATCCTGCAGGGATAATCCGGGCATATTTTCTAAAATGCGGACATAGGTTTTGTCGGGGTTCTGATAATAATTAAGCTTGTTATCGGACTTGTCAAATAGCTTCTCCACGATATGGAGGTTCAGCCGCAAACCAACACAGATGGCCATCAACACCTCTGTGCCCATATTGTTGTATTTGTCGTTCTTTATTTTGCCGTGATAATTCTTGTGCAGACCTGTTCTGTCGTTAAAGGCTTCCGGGTAGTTCCACTTTCTGTTTTCCATTAGGTACCACAGGCATTGACAGAGTGTGGTGGTTGGATCACCCAGCCGCCTTACCAACTCAATTTCCTCACTCTCATCGTAGGTGAGGATATGATCACGGAACGCCGAATATACATCATCCTCTTCGTACTTGAAATTTGCCTGATATTTCGGATGGAAAGTCATCATACGCTGATCGATTCCCTCGACATGATAGAGAACGGCAAATCCTGCGAAGTCCTTCTGTATATTTCGGTAGGTCGTATATTTTTGCTCACGAATATTTATGACGCACTGCGCCAGGTTCTTTTTTGCTTTTGCAGTTAGATGCAGACCGTCTTCCTTGGCGGTTAAGTATTTCTTATCTGCCAGCACAAAATAGCCGTCAGCAAAAACAAACTGACCGCCGATGACCCATTCCCGAAGGGAAGAGTCCAAGCTCAGCAACTGATAAGCCTCCACGGGAGTAAGTGCGACAAGTTCCTTGCTGTTATTGATTTCAGCAAAGACAGCATCAAAATCCTCGAAGCCAGATATGCGACCGAGCATCCCGACTTCAATCAGGCGGTATTTGACAGACACGCGGGATACAATGAAAAAGGAACTCAAATCCTCAATCAATGCATCGCAGGACGGAATAATATTGTTCTGCGGATACTGATAGCTGTCAATCAGTTCAAGTGCTTTTTTCTTGAACATCTCAAACGGCATCAGCACTCGCGGAGCCAGTCGGTGCGCCTGCCACTCAAGCCACTTTACTTCGTTTTCTTTTGTCTTTTTTCCTTCCGGCGGCTCGTAGAAGGTTTCTGACTGGCGGCACATAATCGGATACAGTTTTTCAGATGCCACCGCATTCTTCACCGCCAGTATTTCAAAATATGTTTTATCCTTTTCCCAATGGAGAGCCTCATGGATAAGCGTGTTTCGTTTTGCGCCTTCTCCGTACATTGCCTCGGAATCGGGATCGATCAGAACTGTTCCCGCCGGAAAGGATACGGTTTTGGATGTGCCTTGCTCGTGGTTGTATATTTCTACCTCGCCATCGAGAAGCAGGCAGCATCCAAAGATGTCCAGGTTGCGGGACAAGGAGACTTCCTTGACCGTGAGATTTGCTTTTTGCAATATTTCATCAACAGGCAACGGCATCGGCGTTTCAAGAGCCTTTTTACAATGCCTTGTCAGATACTTGGTCGCATAATCATCAAGGCGGTTCTTCCCAAGAATCAAGGCTCCCGTTTTCTTGTTTATATCAAAGATATCGCTCGATGTCGGTTTGTTCGTCATCCGTATCCGTCTCTCCTTTTTCCATGTAATCCAGCGGCATGGTGGCGAGCATCTTCTTTGCCTCGCGCCATGTCGGGCAATACTCCTCAACAAGCGCATGGAATCTATGAGTATGATTCTTCTCCAGTAGATGCATCAGTTCGTGTATTACCACATATTCGAGGCACTCCATAGGCTTTTTGGCAAGCTGGAGATTGATCCATATCCTGCGTTTTTCAATGTTGCAGGTTCCCCATCTGGTTTTCATGTTTTTTATGCGGAACTCATCCGCATGAACGCCCGTCTTTTTCTCACATCCGATTATTACGGACTCAAGCACACGCTTTAATTCCTGTCTGTACCATTCGGTAAACAGCCTTTCTCGCGCATCGGTATCCGTTCCCTCCGGCACAGTCATGATGATCTTGGTCGGAGATTTTATTATCTTATGCTGTGTGCCTTCATAAACGACCTGCAGGCGGTAGGGCTTTCCCCAAAGATAGTGGGACTCGCCGGACACATATTCCCGCTTGCTTTGTCTCTCCTGCGAGAGCATCCTGTCCCTGACCTTTGTGATTTCCGGGAGCTTCTTAAGGACAAAGAGTTTTATGTCCTCGTTCGATAGCTCCATTGGTGTGCTTACAGTTACATTTCCTTCCGGCGGATTGACTCTGACATAGAGGTTTTTCAGGTTCTTCTTCCTGATCACCTCTATCGGCAATCCGCCGATAAGCATTTCATCATTACGCATCGTATTCTTCCTGCCTTTGTGCAATATCGAAGACGTTGTTGGTTTCCTCAGTGGCTCTGTCTTCGGTATACATATGAAGCAATAATTTTTTATAAATAGCAAGTCTTATACGCTGCTGTTTTTGAAAATTTCTCTTCCAATCCGGCTGTATTGAAACACGGATCGCACCGTCCACATCAATCGTCAATTCGACATTTTCTTCAAAATAATCGTAGAGAGCGCGTCTTGCCGCACTATCCTTGATTTCATCGGGATAACTGCCGCTCTCCTCCGGGTGAAGGATTGCTTCAGCCAGTTCCACGACCTGGCGCAGATATTCCTCGTAGCTCATCGCTTCAACCTTACGTTGCATGATGATCTTCTTGAGCATCTCGGACAGCTTGCCGTAATACACGCTGTTGGAACTCATCTTTTTTACGATCTCATGCTGCAGGTTGTTGTCAATCGTCTCCGCCTTCGCCTCATCGTTACCCGGCAGGTCTTTTACCAGGTCAACAGGTGTGGTGGTCTTGCCCTGGAGGAGCAGTTCAACGATAGACATATTACCAAGTTCGCTGACAACCCTTGTATCCTCGGCGCGGATGTATGTGTCGAGAATGTAGCGCATATCCACCTCGTAAGGCTTGAGATCGATATAGTCGCAGCTTGCCAGCTTTATCATTTCCTTTATTTTGTTGTACCCGGAAATCTCGCCACGCAGATGATTGACATCATCCTCGGAATAGCCGTAATCCGCCACCAGGCGGTCACAGCAGTTCGCAAAGGAACGAGAAAGAGACGCCGTAAGCGCATAGAGAGTATCCCTTCGCGCAGTCGTTTCATCGTTCTCGCTGTCCTCGCCGCAGAAGTATTCGATAAAATCGGTATCAGCCTGCGGAGCGGGTACATTTTCAACCAACGCCTCAAGCGAGGTGAGCGTTCCTTCAAGTTCGGATTTTGCCTCGTCATAGCGGTTCTTGATAAGACCCTCAACATCTTCCTTGTCGTAGCCGTCAAACGCCTCAGAGGTATAGTCAGCAACAGCAAGCTGGACATTGCGGAACAGATCCATATAATCCACGATGTATCCGTAATCCTTATCCTCGCCGTCTGGTCTGTTGACGCGGCAGATAGCTTGGAACAGGTCATGGTCGCGCATGGATTTGTCGATATACAAATAGGTCGCACTCGGAGCGTCAAAGCCAGTCAGCAGTTTGTCCACAACAATCAGCAGTTTCATCTGCGCCGGCGTATCCTTGAATTGCTCTTTGACACGTTTTTCAAACTCGGCAAGCTTTTCGCCTCCGAGCATCCGCTCGTAGATTTTTTTCTTATATTCTTCTTCGCTTTCCTGCGAAAGATCGGCTGTGGCCGTTCTGACACTCTGCGTAGTCGGTTCGTAGGAAGTCACGATGGCGCATTTGGTAAATCCCATGCTCGTGAAGATTTCCCAATACTTGCAGGCTTCATAAATGCTGCCCGCCACGAGCATAGCCGTACCGCGGTCATCCTTCAGCCTCGGTTTCAGACTCATATCAAACACGATATCTGACGCAATTTTCTCCAGCCTCTGTTTTGAACTGTACAGTTTATTGATGGATGTCCAGCTTTGCTTAAGCTGTGTCTTTGCACGCTCAGTCAAGCCCTGTGTTTTCTGATCGAACCACAAATCAACTTTATCCTGACTGGACAAATCCTGGTCAACATCCCTCGCTTCATAGCGCAGGTCGAGAACAACGCCGTCGGCCACGCCTTCATCAAATCTATAGGTGTGGATGTATGTGCCGAAGGTTTCAATGCTGGATTTCTTATCGGTCTTTAACAACGGAGTCCCAGTAAAACCGATAAGGATAGCGTCCGGCATCAGCACCTTTACCGCTTCATGCAGTTTGCCGGAATTGGTGCGGTGGCATTCATCAATAAAGGCGATGATGCTACCCTTCGCCTTGAAATCCTTCGGCAGGTCTTTCAGCAGTTCCTTGCGGTACTGGTCGATATCCGACTGGCTTCCGGCGTTATGACCGTACTTGTGAATGAGGGAGCAGACGATGGCATCCTCATTTTTATCCAGGGTGGAGCGCAGATCGGCACAGCTTTTCGCCCTACGCACCTTTTCTTCCACATCGATAAAGAGGCTCTCGATCTGATCGTCAAGTTCGTCACGGTCGGTGATAATAACCACGCGGCTGTCGTTAATGTTCTCGATAATCCACTTGGTGAGCCATACCATTATGAGCGACTTGCCGGAACCCTGCGTGTTCCAGATAATACCACCCTCGCCGTCCTGAATACGCTTGCGGGCAGCAATATTCGCAAAATACTGGTTATGGCGCGTGACCTTTTTAATGCCCGCGTCATAAATCACAAAGTCGTGCACGAGAGAAAGAAACCGATCCTTCTGGCAGAGAGATACCACGCCGTCACGCAGGCGATTGACCTCCTTGACCTGTAGCAGCTTTATTTCAGCCGAAAGGTCATCTGTCGCTTTCTTGTCCTCTTTCCATTTGAGATAGTATTTTTCCGGCGTATTGATCGTGCCATAGAAAAGTCCCTCCGCTTCATTGCCGGCGAAAAGAAACTGCGCCGTGCTGAAGAAGTTCAGGATATTCTCACGTTTCTGATTTTGCAGAAGCTGACGAATACCCTTACCAGCACTGACATAGGAACTCTTCAGTTCAAACACGCCGAGAGCGATTCCATTGATATAAAGCACTACATCGGGACGCTTTCTTGTGACCTTGTCGAATCGCAGGACGGACACCTCCTCCGCCACGAAAAAGTCATTCTTGCCGATGTCTCCCCAATCGATGTAATGGACGGTCTGACGATGGCCGTTCGCATCCTTCGCTCCCTGTCTGCCGTAACGGAGCAGGGAGTACACGCTGCGGTTGATCTGATAGAGTGTATCGGACTGGTTGTTGACCTTGCCCACAAGTTCACTGATCGCGGTCTTAATCTGATCTTCGCTATACCCGCGCTTTTTCAGATTTGCCTTCAGTAGTTCTTCCTTGACAGGCGTATTGTCGATGTCCTCCAAGTTGCCGAGGTAGGTATAGCCCAGATCGTCAACGAGCCAATGCAGGACTCTGTTCTGTAATTTCTTTTCAGCATCTACCGTTGCCATCTTGCTCCTCCTTATACACTCAGGCGGACACGACCCGTCAACAGGTCATCCATTGCGCCCTCTCTGATTTGAATCATCTTATCCCGCTCGATTTCCAGTGCTTCGACTTCTTCGTCCATTGCAGTCAGCGTATCTGCGATTGCCTCCTGCTCCTTTTTGTCTACAGGAATTTCAAATTCAAAGTTTTTCAAATCCTTTTGATATAGATGTTTTATCGTTGACCCTGCTGAAAGAGTGTCGATAAATTCTCTGAACACAGAAGATGACAAAACTCTGAATAAAAATGTTGGCAATAATCTATTGTTCGTTCTGAATACGAACACACCGCTGTTCAGCGTAGCAGGTTTTCCAAGTTCTGGAACAAGTGCCACTTTGCCGATAGTGCCGTCCTTCGTCACAAGCACGTCATTCTGTGATACCTGGATATTCACATCCATATCATAGCGGTCTTTAGACACATACCAAATATTATCAAGGCTGACGGTTCCATGAGAGAAATCCGTACCGCCAATCAGATAACTGTATCCCGACCTCAAATATTCGTGCTTTTTCAATCCTTGCCAGCCGATTCGAGCCTTCGGAGTGATGACCTGATTAAACGATACCGTTGTCCACTCGTCATTAAAGCCATCAATCCGTGTCCTGTGATGAATCAGGTCTTCCAAAGCACCATCACGAATGCCGCGCTTCTTCTCAATCAGTTCGGCGAGGTCATCGATGTATGTGTCGAATGTGGACAATGCTTTAGCAACAGCAGTTTGCTCGGAGATAGATGGCATTGGCACTCTCAACCTTTTTGCGTTCTTAATTGTAAATGTTCCTACGGTTGTAAATCCGGAGCCATCTGTTATCTGCCTTTGCATCTCTTTTGACAAAAATTGCAAATATAGCCATTGTGGATAAAAAGCATCGCTTTTCTTCATCCATAAGATATTTCCATCCTTAAAGTAGATACGATCATCTGTATCAATTAAGTATGGTAGGCCAATAGTTCCAACTCCAGTAACAAGCAAATCTCCTTTGTGTGGCTCACCCGAAGACGCTATTTTTCCCTGATATGTCTCCTCAGAAATATATAGCTTATCCTTTTGTACTTCTTTAGAATGAAAGCTGGCTATATCCCTTGTTCGGAGGAAAGGTATTCCAGTCTTTTTCCATTCGCGTTCAAATACGCGCTTGCTGGATGTGATATTGCACTTCAAACCAAGTTCAACTACATCCCAATCCCTCGGATAAGTCACCATTTGTATCCCATCCTTTCCAGAGCCGCCATCACCGCCGCCCTTGATTTTGCGGTTCTGTCCTCGATTTCACCGAGCGTATGCTCATACCGTTTTGCAATCAGAAGAACCTTGGAGGAGTGGCTGTTCAGTACCTGTTCGATTTCGTCACGGATATCCGCTTCCAGCTTTGCTATCCACTTCATGTCAAAGAGGAGGTGCTTGATCTCGTCTACGGTCAATTCGCCGTATTTTGCCTCGACCTTATCATCAAGTGCTTTCCGTGCTTCCTTCCAGGCTTTATCTGCTTCGTCCTTTTCTGCGGATTTTGCTGCATATGCTGTCAGCGCGTCATATTCATCCTTGTAAATCTCCGGCACAACTGCGGAATCGGCAGCCGCCTTGAGCGCAGCCTTCAGTTTTGCTTTTCCAAAAGTGCCGTTCTTGTTGCGGATATCAAACTCAGCAAGTTCCGGCTCTTGACGTATGAGTCTTTCCATGTCAGCGGTCTTACCCTCGTCAAATAGCGCTACAAGTTGCGTCATGGCATCCATAACAGCAGATGTCTTTTTGGCGTCCAGTTCTTTGAGCCGCTTATTGAGATTTGCCTTCGGAATGCTGTCACCTTTGTCACTCAGGGCTTCCTTCAGCAAACCTTCATCGCCGGATTCCTCTTCGCGCATTTCGTCAAGCTCTGCCTCAAGTGCCGCAGATTGTTCCATCAGTTCATTAATGGCGGCAAGTTCCTCTGCGAAGTACACCGATTCTATAATTTCTCTCGGAATGAGCGCACCCTCAAAAGACTTCACTTTGGAAGTATCGTCTACGGAGATCGTTTCGCCGTTTTCGTCTTTTGCTTTCTTTTGAGCATACTCATACTCAATTTCGCGACCCGCCTCATAGCCGCTGGCTTTGATGACATACACATCATCTTGAAGCTTTGTATTCCAATAGTTCAGCAGGCAGTCGTAAACATCATAATTGTCGAGCAGTCGGGCAGGCTCATAGTCCCTCAAGAGCATGACCGCAATCGTGCGGATCAGTTCCTTAGGATTGGTTTCGGGAGTGATACCGAGCAGTATGTCCTTTGCCGAATCACGCCACTGTGCGAATATCGCATTGGTTTCTTTCTGCTTCTCAGCAAGGATGCTGGCATCCTGTCCGATCACGCCCTCGATCTTACCGGATAGGAGAGCGAGGTTGTATACATCGTGCGCTTCATCCACGCAGGTGAAGATTTCCTGCTTCAAAGCCGGTGAGATACCCCACAGCCTCTTCAGAGACTCAATGTCCGTTCCCGGAATGCCGCCCTTCAGATGCGCCGCAACATTCTGCGGCAGCGAGTCGTCGATTTTTTGAATATAGCGAGGCACATTCAGGTTTCCGGCGTTTTGTTCCAAGATGTCCGTGTACTTCACAAAACGCGAGTAGCCTTTTATTTCTTCGCCGCCGATAAAGGTTTGAACGATTTTCTCGATGTCCTGTTCACGCAGCCTGTTTTTATTACCGTCCTTCTTAAATCCACGACTGGCATCAATCAGGAAAATGCCTTCTCTGGTTTCTGCATCCTCTTTGTCGATGATGACGATGCAGGCAGGGATGCCTGTTCCGTAGAACAGGTTTGCAGGAAGGCTCACGATGCCTTTAATGTATCTCTTCTTTAGCACTTCGATACGGATGGTTTCTTCCGCATTGCCTCTGAACAGGACTCCGTGCGGCATAATGATACCCGCCTTGCCGTTGCTGTCCAAAGATTTCAGGACATGAAGAAACCAGGCATAGTCTCCATTCTTTTCGGGAGGAATGCCATATCCATCAAAACGCTTATATTTGTCTTCGGACGTCTTGATGCCGTCACTCCATGATTTATCGGAGAATGGCGGATTCATGACGATGAAGTCAAACTTTTTCAGCTCACCGAAATCGTCTGTAAAGGCGGGATCGACCAGTGTGTTTCCGCGTTTGATTTCGCCTGTTCCTTTCTGATGGAGGATGAGGTTCATCTTTGCCAAACCCGCTGTGGCATGGTCTTTTTCCTGACCGAAAATGGTCACAATGGAATCGCCGTTCTCATCCACAGGAGCCTCGTCCGCTGCCCTGATTAGAAGGCTTCCGCTGCCAGCTGCCGGATCGTACAGAGTCCATTTCTTGGTAGGCATCTGTCGGATATTACCGATACCGATAAGCCGTGCGATGATACGAGACACCTCGCTCGGCGTGTAGAACTGTCCCTTACTCTTGCCGGATTCCTGTGCGAACTTCATCATGAAATACTCGTAAGCATCGCCGATGATGTCATCGCCGCTGGCGCGGTTATTTTTGAAGTCAATCGCCGGATTCTGGAATACACCAATAAGACCCGACACCTTGTCAACCAGTTCTTTACCGGAGCCAAGTTCGTCGGGATTGTTGAAGCTGACATCGGGAAGGGAACCTTGAAGCCTGTTGTCCTCAAGGAACCTCTGGATAATCTTATCAACACGTTCGCCAACATCGTTCTTTCCCTTGGCGGCAATCAAATCCTCAAAGGACGCACCCTTGCTGATGGTAAACTCAGCGAACGGCTGTCCTTTGTATCTGTCGGACACATATTTGAAGAACAACAGGACAAGTACATAATCTTTGTACCTTGCCGGTTCCACGCCGCCTCTCAGTTTGTTGCAAGCCTCCCAAAGGAGGGAATATAATTCAGATTTTTTCACGGCCATAGCCCTCTTTAATCTCCATTCTTGTCTTATTCATTGTTGTGGAAATAATGTCCTTCATTCCATTGCACTTTTCCCGCTTGCGACCCAATCGTCCAATTCGGAACATTTGAATTTCCATTGCTTTCCTATCTTGTGAGCAGGAATGCCTTTGTCTTTTCTGATCCAATCTCGAATGGTTCCGGGCTTGACTCCCAGATATTCTGCGGCTTCATCAATGTTTATCCATTTATCATTATTGATTCCCGCCATCTTCACACCTCCATGTTAAGTGGAACGATTCGATATACATTATAGCAGATATTAGTGCTGTTTTCAATAGGTTTGATGTGATTTATTTATCGTTCTTGATGTCCTTGATGCGATTTATTGATTGTTCTTGCCGACTTGAAACTGGTGGATTTAAATGCTGCTATATGCTGCTATATAAGAAGGTGAGCTTGATACCTATTTTATGCCGGATTCTTTATTAACCCTTTAATTTTGCCATACCTTTTAATTATTCTAAAAACCGTACACCGCAAGGCTCCCATACCACGACCATGCCGTGCGATTAATCGACAGAAAATCTCAATCGAATAAGCAGAAAAGGGCTTCCGAAGTCAGAGCGTGCCCTCGAAAGCCCCTTATTTCAAGCCCTTTTCGGCGCTTTACTGCCGGAGAAGGCTTTTCTTTTTGTATCAAAATCGGCAGGAACATTGAGCCGTCTTGTAGAGGAGGAGGAAACACCATGAACGACAAGTATATTCTGCACATCACGACCGTCGAGCCGGAAACGCTCCGGCGCATGCGGCGGGCGATTCGGCACAATCGGCGAGGCATAGGTCTGCTCTGCGCCGGAATGAGCTTTCTGGCGGCGGTTACGGCATGGCAGGAGGCGCGCATCATGCGATTGATAGAAAATACGCACAGGGATGAAATGGCGGGATGACAAGTGATCGACTTTATGAGGGTCTCCACCCGACAGACGAAGAACGGCCTTACGGAGGTCTATCCGACGTTCATCATTCGAAGCCCAAGCCAGCATCTGATGATCCGCGGCGGCGATTTCTACGCTATCTGGGTGGAGGAAAAGGGTCTCTGGTCGACCAGCGAGCAGGACGCCGTTGACCTGATCGACCGCGAGCTGGACGCGTATGTGAAGGAAAACGCGTCTCAGCTTACTATAACGCAGCCAAGGCCGCGCAGGAAGCGAAGACCTTCACCGAAGCCATCGTCTCGACGAAGGACGCGGTAAGCTCCGGCTGGATGAAAACCTTCGAAATCATATTTGGCAACTACGAAGAAGCCAAGGAGATGTGGACAAACCTCGCCAATTTCCTCTGGGAGGCATTCGCGTCTGGCTCTGGGAGCCGTAATAAGTTAATGGAGGAATGGAAGGAGCTCGGAGGCAGGGACGACCTGATCAAGGGCGTCAGCAATTCGCTGCGCGCCATTCTCAACATCGTCACAGCCCTTAAGGGCGGAATTGCCGAGATATTTCCAAGCCCGGACGCCACCCAGCTCGTCGCGCTGACGAAGAAGGTCAAGGAATTCGGAGACATGCTTCTGCGCCTTTCCGGAGAAGAGTACTCTGAGACGGAGCTTGAGGTGCCGGTGAAGGTAAACCCCGATCCGGAAGCCCTGAAAAGAACCCTCAAGCGTGACATGGCCGGCGATGACGTTAAGGCGCTGCAGGAGCGGCTTACCTCGCTCGGCTACAGCATCACGGATTTCGAGCTCGGCCGTGGATATTTCGGCGTAGCAACGCGCGACGCGCTGAAGCAGTTTCAGAAGGATCTCGGCCTGGCCGCGGACGGCGTTTACAATGAGGACGTGCACGAAGTTCTCTGGAACAAGTTATTCCCACCAACGGAAACTACACGCGTCGAGAAAACGGTCGAGCGCGTATCAGTCTTCAGCAGTGCGTTGGAACGGTTGAAACGCGTCGCCCGGGGCGTTGCCGCGGCGGCGGATATTCTCTGGAAGGGCATCAAATTCGTCGGAACCGTCGCTTTCTCCGTCCTGAAGGTGCTCGCACCTCTCGCCGACGCCCTGCTCACCATTCTTGCTGCAATCGGCGACTGCTTTGTCGCGCTCGACAAGGGACTGGGGGTGTCCGAACTCTTTTCCGGCGTACTTGCCACGATCATCGGCTGGCTTGAGCCCGTCGCAAAGGGGGTTCGGAAGGCGTCCGACGCGCTGCTTGATTTCTTCGGATTGGGGAAGAAGGAAAACGGAACAAACAAGTCCCTGATGACCTTCTCGAAGCTCTGGAGCAACATCAAAGGCAAGCTGAAGGACTGGGGCGTATGGGACGCGCTCACAAACGCATGGAATCGCCTTTCTGAAGCCGCCGGAAAGCTTGGCAACGCGTTCAAACAGCTTTGGGCGTCGACCAAGGTTGCCTGGCAGAACCTGAAAGCCGCCATCGGCGAAAAGTTCCCAACACTCTTCGAAAAGACCAAAACCGGCGCCGCAAACCTCTGGTCAAAATCCATTACCGCTATTGGCATCGGGCTTTCCAAAGCCATTGACTTCATAACTTCCATCATTCAAAAGCTCCCCGCCATCAAATCAAAGGTTGCAGAATTCGCCAAAACCGCGTGGACCTTCCTGACCGACCTGTGGTCCAGGCTGGAGGTTTCCGAAAAGTTCGGCGGTATCGCAGCCAGGATTTCCAATTTCTTCCGCACCCTTTGGAACGCAGTGTCTGAGTTCTTCATCGGCGGAAGGGGTGACACTTCCAGCGAAGAGGCGAAGGCCGAAAAGAAGCTGTCCATCTTCGCGAAGATCGCCGAAACCTTGAAAAACGGCTGGGATAAAGTGAGCTCCACGTTCAAATGGGTCTATAATGGAATCACCACCTTATGGCGAAAAATCGGAGGACTTGACGGCATCATCGATAACGCATGGATTCTCCTCCTCGCGGCGCCTGCGGTAGCGCTCCGCGTAGGGATCATCGTCGAGCGCCTGCTCAATGTAGATGGTGCGAATATAAAGGTTCTTTTCATGGTTGACAGGGTCGTACTCGTAGGGATTGAGCACGACATTCACGTTTTTCACACGCATGTCGTCGATGCAGGCGACGGTGTCCTCGTTCAGAAGCACCGGGTCGCCGTCGTCCTTGACAAGATAGACCTTTGGCGGGTAGCGCACCGGGTCGCCGCTGCGCGTTCGGTATTTGAGAATCGCGGTCACGAAGTACTCCGGCTCGAATTCCTCCGGATCCTGATCTCTGAAGGGCTTCGTTTCGCGGACGCGGATGCCGTCCTTGATCAGGTCGCGAACCAGCTCGGGATCGCGCACCAGTATGTTGGCCTTGCGGCGGATATCACCGAAGCGATCCTTCTCCGGATCGCCGGCAAAGTTCGTGCCATACACGAAGCGGGTGTCTTCAAGGTTGATTGTGTTAATCATGACATTTCTCTCCTTATATATATTCTGGTCGAAAAGAAAAAAGCGAAAGCGCCGTGTGATGGGCGCTCCCGCTTTTTTTGGAGTTACTCGGTTTTTTTGTTGGCCAGACTGTTCGCTTTCTCATCCAGAAACATGAGCGCCGTCTTGAATCCTTCTCGAAGCTTCTCATCCCGAACGATCGACAGAAAGTCGTTGATATGCTCGAGGCAGTACCAGCCAATTCGGGACGCGAGATAACCAATACCCTGTCCGATCAATAGATCATTTTCGTCAAATCCCGAAATGGCGAGACCACTGCTCAAGACACCCACGAAGTCCATCAGGTCTTCGAGCACGTTGTCAGAAGTACTCTCGAGAATGAACGGAACAAGTCGCTCCGCCATGTCCTCGTCAATGTTTATGTTTACCTTGTTCGTCATAGCCTTTTCCTCCTTAATTTTCCATAGTTCTCCATAAAGAGGTCTGTATTTTTCGCGTCAGCCCTCGGGCGGCACGTCGTAGGGGTCGTCGGAACGGAACCATTCGGCGTCGCCGTATTGGGATATTGCAGAAACGGCGGCGTCAACCTGCGCCTGATAGAAGGAGCGGTCGATGGAGTCCTCGAGGCTCAGGCTCCGCACAATTTCCGATTCCATCCAGCGATAGCCGCTTGAGTTTGTCGCCGCGGCGTACCTACCGCCTTCCTCGCGCAGCAGGATCCCTCCGCCGCAGCCGGGCTTCACCGGCGCGAATTCGCCCACACGCCCGACGAAGCGATAGCTGTGTCCGGCGGCGATGCGCTCGAGCAGGTCGTGCTCCTGCTCCGGCGAAATATCTCCCTTCTTTCGAAGCTTCACCAGCTCCCTTTCCTCGGCGCTTACGTCCGGCAGCGCTTCGTTCATGTCCAGATACAGGGAGCCGGACACGGAGAAGGTTTCGCACAGGTCGGAAAGTTCGATCGGCTCGTGGCTGAACAGGGTTTTGAACACGTAGGGAACCGCGAACTGCTTGCCGGTCGCCGTCCAGCCGAAGGGATGCTTGCGCACATCGTCCGGAATATAGCCATACCTTTGCGTGCAGCGCTCGGCCGTGTCGTAGCGGGCAATGTACACGGCGTCGTTCACCAGACACATGCGGTCGTAGGTAGCTTCGTGCTCGAAGGTGTAGCCGTAGCGCCGCCCAAATTCCATGACGAAGGATATAATTTCGGGCGTGGCGTCCGGTATCTTGATGGAGTCCGTCTTGATGTGCGCCACGGTGAAGCCGCGCTTCTGCACCTCGTGCTTCAGGTCGACCATGAACAGCGCGCCGCGCTTGGCGACGATGTTGTCGCGATTTCGCGGGTCGCGGAACGCGTTGTCGAACGCGGCGCTGGTCAGGCCGTACACGGAGTTGATCGCCGTCTTCAGCGCGTTTGCCAGCTGCTTCGCCGTCATTTCGCCGTCCTTTACCTTCTGAATATAGGGCGTGAGCTTGCCGTCCAGAATGTGATTCACATCGTCCCACGCTTCGTGCTTGATGCTCACGCGGCCATCCACGATTTCCTTGAAACGCGCGGTGAACCGCGGGCCGAACAGGCATTCCGCGATGACGCTGTGAGGGTGCATGCTGGAAACGTCGAGCAGCGCGACATTGCCGTACATACCCGGTTCGGCGTACACGTATCCGCCCTCGCCAACCTCCTCGCCGCGATAGGTGCTCACGAAGTTCCTGCGGCTGTCGTCGTCCGTCGCCGCCTTTTCCCGCCGGCTGTACGAATATCCGGAGAAATAGGGGAGAAGGCTTTCGGCTTCGCCATGCCTTTGCGCCATCATGTCCGGACAGGCGTTTTTCAGGAACGCTTCAACCTCCGGCATGAGCGCCTGCACCGGCTGGCTCAGATCGCGATAGAGGAATTCGGACTGCGGTTTTTTCAGCCGGTCGAATATGATTCGGGTGGTCAGGCTGTTGGTGGTGTCGTTCACGGTCATGCCGGCGAGGTCGGCCAGAATCTGGCGCGCCGCGGACAAGTGATGGAACACCGCCTCGGTGGCGAGCACGTCGTTATCGCAGTATTCGGCGACCTTCGGCCAAAGTTCCTCCGGAACCGGCCTGTCCCACGGAAGTCCCAGCTCCTGATGGTGAATGCCCAGTTCAATTTCGAACTTCTTCAGGCTCTTCCGGTTGCTGGCCGACGCGAAGTCATACACGTCGGTATAGCTCACGTTGTACGCCTCGCCGAAGAACGCGTCCGAGCGCTTGCCGCCGCTCACGATGCGCTGGCTCAGATTGTAAAGCTGCTCGTTTGTGTAGCCCATGAACCGCGCGTACAGAATATGATTGTCGTACCTTCGGCAGTTGAAGCCGACCAGCCGGTAGCGCATCAGATTCTCGATTTCCTCCGGCTTCGGGTTGATCATCCGCACGACGGGATTGCCCTCGCCAGACAGCTTCCAGTTCACCAGAAACAGGTTGGGGAAGACCTCCACGTCGTAGAACACCATCGGCTGGCTGTCGGCCGCGCCGCCGGGGCTTCGGTCGTCGCTTTTGAACTTCATCCACGCGACCTTCTTCAGGCATTCGTCGGCATGATGGGTACTTCCCGCGGCGAAGCCGATGACAGCGTTTTTCATGTCGCTCACATCGTAGCTCAGGCCGCTTGCGTGCGCGTCCTCCAGAATCTTGAATATGAAGTCGATGCTGGGCTTGGTGCCGGGGTGAATCTCCTTCGCCAGATTGCGCTGAATCAGGCTGCGCAGTCCCTTTTCGCTTTGCACCGCGTTGAAATCAACCGTTTTCCTCGCCTCCTTCAGCGGCAGTCCCTGCGTAAGCGCGGCAATCGGGCGGTCGTTGCACAGCGTGCGCCTTCTGCGAAGACTGCTTCCGCCGGTAAAGACCTTGATCTCGATGTGCTCCGCGTACAGGCGGCTGAGCCGCGTTACGTCGCCATCGTAAATATAATGCAGGTGAATCGCCTTGCCGCTCTGACTCCCCTCCGCGTACGTCGGCGGCCACTTGGCGGCTTCCTCCAGATTCTTCGCGAAATCCTTTTCGCCGTTCGCGCCCGGAATATCAAAGTCGATCACGATGACGTTCTCGGGAATTTTCACGTAGTGCGTCCGCGATGTGTCGAGCGATTTCAGCGTCGTCTTCACGTTTTCCCACTTCACGCCCGGCGTTCCCGCGTCGGTGGCATATTGCGCGGGGCAGTCCGCGAAGCGCTGGTCGAACAGGGACGGCTGTTCCTTGAGACCCAGCACCGGGGGCTGCGTCTGCGGCGCGCTCGAAGGCGCGGGATTTTCGGCTCCGAATTTCTCCACTCGAAAGCCGCGGTATCGACTGCGCACGCGCGTGCCGTCCGGCGTCTGCTCGCGCTCGGCGTACTCGTGAAAATAATTCTTCAGTTCCTCCTTGAACGCGCGAAGGGAATAGGGGTAGGCGACCTTCGCTTCGTCGCAATAGGTTTTGTACATCGCCCATGCGGCCTTCAGCGTGGTTTCGTTTTCCTTGCAGAAGACCGGCCAGCTGTCCAGCACGAAGTTGTAGAAGTCGTTCGACGCGCTGAGCATGCTGGTTGGAATATACTCGTCATACGCGTTCGGATTTGCCATGTACACCTCAAGGCAATGCTGCGCGATCGCGCCCAGCTCGAACTCGATCTGCTTCCTCAGCCGCAGATATACCCGGTTCTCCAGCTTTTCGCCGGTGGGCGTTACGTCGATCAGGCGGCGAAGCAGACCACTCTTCGCGTCCGTGATCTTCACCTGCTGGTTGAAGTTGATGTCGAAATCGGTGAAGTGCGTAATTTCGCCGCCCTTGGTAGCGCCCAGGCTGTAATCGGAAAGATTGCACATGAGACCCAGCAGTTTCTTTTTCTTGCTGTCGCTGGTAGTGCGCGTCAGTCCCTCGAACTGCTCAACGGTAATGATCTCGCCGACGTTCAGCGCGGCCTTGAGCTCGTTCACATTGTCATAAATGCGGCGGCCGTTCATGTCACGGGCAAGCAGCATCACGTTTACCAGGTGCGGCGTGCACCAGAAGTCGGGCGTAGCGGAACCCTTGTACTTTTCGCGCGCATAAAGCAGGGTCTGAATGACCGCTTCGGCGTAAACGTAATTCTCACCAAAGTAGGCCGAGGTATTCGAGCCCTGCAGACTGGCCTTCATGGCCGCGATGTCGACATCCGTGTGAAGCGTATACAATTCGTCGTCGGTCCAGACGGGGCGAATCTTGGTAGGATCGATCTTGCCGTCGGCGCCTTCGGTGCGACCATCGCCAACCAGAATCGCGGTCGCAAGCTCCTCGTTCAGATTCATGCGGTCGATGTTGTACATGTACTGAACAACGTCGAAATCCTTGATGTCGATAATATCATCGCGGTCAAGCTTGCTCTTGACGTAGATGGTCTGCGGATCAGTGGTGCGCGACAGCAGACTCAGGTTACCGCGAAGGCTCTTCTGCTTGCCCTTCTGATAACCTGCGGCACGCAGAGCGCTGATGTCCCGCATATCCGTCTGGCGGGTGCGAATTCGAGAAATCGGGCTCTTATGTACCTTCTTAAGTACCTTCGCAACCCAGCCCTGATCGTCCGTCAGCAACTCTGGAGCGCCGGGGCGGACATCCTTGTATTCGGGGAACAGCGTAGAGATGCTGTTAAAGCCAAGATCGGCGTGAGCCAGATCGTTACCAGTCTCATTGGCGTACAGTTCCAGCGCCGCCTTCCAGCTGCCGACGCCGCTGCTCTTTGCGGTGGCAAGGATTCGCTCCTGATCGGCGTGGCAGAGAGTCGCGGCCTGGGTGTTGGTTTCCGTATCAAACACGTTGTGCTTCATGTGTTCATCCTCCTCTTCTCCTTCGTCGGAGTTGGTTTTGTTCGTTTTCTTTTCAATCGCTTCTTCCAGAATGGCATACATGACGAGCTTCTGCTTGTCCGTCATCGTATCGAGGACATCGCCGACAGTCTCGTCGTCTTCATCGTTCTCGTCATCATTCTTGTCATCGTTCTCGTCATCTTTCTCAGCGGGCGTGTCCGCATGAACAAAGCCGGTTTCGATCGATTCGCCGGTATAAAAGACACCCTGCTCGCGGTCTTCTTCGATCGATCCGTCGCTGTGAATAATGGTGGAGTCGATCATGGCTCGCATTGCCGGATACGGCCGTCCCGACTGGGGGGTGGAAGCAGCAGACGCGCCTGCGGCGGATCCGGCTGCTCCGAAAGCCAGGCATATTCTGGTGAAGGCGAATTCCGTGAACCTGCGCGCGGGCGACGGTGTGAAATACGCAAGCGTCGGTCACGCGAACAGGGGTGCGCGGCTCGAATGGGTCGCGACGGCGCGAAACGGCTGGTACGCCGTGCGCAAGGGCGCGCAGGTGGCGTGGATTTCGGGCAGGTATGCGGCTCTCGAAGGCGGTGAGGGCGCGTGAGTTCATGGGTTCAGATGGCGCTGACCGTCGTTTGCGCCGTGATCGCGTCCTCCGGCTTCTGGACGTACATTCAGAAGCGCAGCGAAAAGAAGGACGTGAAGACGCGCATGCTCGTGGGACTGGCGCATGACCGGATTTTGTTTCTGGGGATGAACTACGTCGAGCGCGGGTACATCACGAGGGACGAATACGAGAATCTGTACGAGTATCTTTACCGTCCATACGAGAAAATGGGCGGAAACGGCTCGGCCAAGCGCGTGATGCAGGAGGTAAACAAGCTTCCCATTCGCAGCTGGCCGACACACGACAGTGAATAAGGAGGAAAGGTCAAAATGAAATTGAGCAACCGGGTGTATGACGTTCTGAAGTGGATCGCCCTCTACCTGCTGCCCGCGCTGGGCACGCTGTATTTCGCGCTGGCGGGCATCTGGGAATTCCCGTACGGCGAGGAGATCGTGGGCACGATCACCGCGCTCGACACGTTCCTGGGCGTACTGCTGGGCATCAGCACGGCGCAGTACAACCGCGAAAACGCAAACGGATAGAGACAGGCCGAGACCGCTCTCCTTGCCGGGAGCGGTCTCATTCACAATTATATTTTCGCAGACGCATACCCCATTCACGGAGGGATTGACATGCTTCGGAATGTGCTTTATACTCTGAAACGGATGAGATCAGCGAACCTTGACAATCGAATGGAGAATAATGGTTCCTCATTTCAGGAGGGCATTGGAATGTCGAACCGCATCAAACGAAAGGTCACGATAAACGGCGTCACGCGGTGGATTTCCGCCAGCACGGAGCAGGAATACGCCGAAAACCTGATGAAGCTGGCTGGAGCGCAGCCGGTGAACACGACCGCCGCCCCAAAACACAACTTTCGCGCATACGCCAAAAACTGGTTTGTCATCTACTCGAACCCGAACATCGAGCGCGCGACGGCAGAGACGTATCAGCGGCAGCTTGCGTGCCACATCTACCCACGTCTCGGCGAGATGGACATTGAGGACGTTACGACCGACCACATTCAGGCGTTGTTCAACGGCATGAACGCCGCGAAGGCTTCCAAGGACAAGACGCGCATGGTGCTGAACATGATCTTTGAAACGGCGCTGGACGAGGGGATTATCGCGAAAAACCCCATGAAGAGCCGACGGCTGAGGATTACGGGACGAGCCAGCGAGCCGACGGAGGAGTATTCGATCGAGCAGATGAGGTATCTGGTGCGGCATATTCCGTCTGTCGCGGACGAAACCGACCGCGCCTACCTTGCCCTGCAGGCGCTTCACCCACTTCGGCTGGAGGAGGTGCTCGGACTCAAGTGGGAGGACGTCGACCGCGAACATATGCGGCTGCATATCTGCCGGGCTGTTACCCATCCGACGCGAAATATGCCGGAGGTCAAAATTCCGAAAACGAAGGCGTCCATTCGAACAATCGGGCTGTCCCGTATCGCGCTGGAGTTCCTCGGCGAAGGGAAGCCGGGCGAATTCATCATCGGTGGGGAGAAGCCGTTCAGTTATACGCAGGTTCGCAGAATGTGCGAACGAATTCGCCGCGATACCGGCTTCCAGGATCGGATCACCCCTATCCGCTTCCGCACCACCGTGCTGACGGACATTTACGATCAGACCAAAGACATCAAGCAGGCGCAAGCTGCCGCCGGCCACACCACTGCCGCCATGACGCTCAAGTATTACGTCAAAGGCCGCAGCGGAACACATGAGGCCACAAGCGCCGTCGAGCGGGCATATGGCATTGGCTGATGCGAAAATTGCTCGGAAAGTTGCCGCGTGAATCAGCCCAAAAAGCCTTATATTTCCTGCCTTTTTGGCCCCTTTTCGCGAGTCAAAATTGCCAGAAAAGTTGCCGTGAAAACCTGAGGTCAACAAAAATGCAGGATCAGAAAGCGTTTCTTGCATTTCTATCGCAAAATTGCCCCAAAACGCAAGAAAAAACCGCCATCTCTGGCGGTTCTTCCAAGCTGATGACCAGATTCGAACTGGTGACCTCATCCTTACCAAGGATGCGCTCTACCTGCTGAGCTACATCAGCATTCCCCTCTAACGGGCAACGGTGATATTATACACAAAAGACACCTGTTTGGCAATAGCTTTTTTCAAATTTTTTTGAAAAGAAAACAGGGACATCATTTTTGCTGCAAATTTTTTTGTGGACGGGCAGGCGGCAGGCGCTATATCCAGAAGAACGGCGTTTTTACCAAAAAGCCGGCAGCTGATATAGGACCCCAAATAGGGGGATAGATAGCTCATACGGATTCACCGTAAAAAGCCGAAACAAAAGCGGCTCCCCAAGGACGCCGCCAATTCGCTTCTGTAATTTTCGCTCGCCGTATTTCAGCGCTTTGCGGAGTTACCTGCGCCCCATGGCGCCTTTTACCCAATCGTGAAGTTTTTCGCCAATGGGACGGTTTTTTTTCATGGCCAAAGCCGCGTCCAGGGCCGATGCCCGGTATTTGCGGTTTTCCG
>ERZ857629.1687-NODE-1687-length-23077-cov-6.008557_pt1 | contig 23077 bp, 19 predicted proteins | sample MGYA00519700_ERZ857629 | MGnify/ENA primary metagenome ERZ857629 (study PRJEB31778, sample SAMEA3449351) | human gut metagenome | biome: human gut; feature: human-associated habitat; material: faeces | place: United Kingdom | collected 2010/2012 ...
ATTTATGAGGGGGGAGGGCCACGCAGTGGCAGGGGGAGTCCTCCGCCGCAGCGGGAAAGCCCTCTCAGTCACGCTTCGCGTGCCAGCTCTCCCGGAGGGGGAGCCGGGGAAAGTCCCTGTTCACAAATTGGGGCGGAAGTCTTCATAAAATATTCATGTAAATTCCGAAAAAGAAGCTATAATAGGGACTATCAGACAAATTGGAATCCGGGGAGCCTCTGGTGCTTCCCTTTGAAAGGATGAGAGAAAACATGGCTGTATCCGTTTTGATCGTAGAGGATGACCGGAACATCGCGGAGCTTTTGCAGATGTATCTGGAAAAGGAGGGCTATGCCGTCACCGTAGCCTCCGACGGCGGACAGGGACTGTCCAAATTCCGGGCCATCAAGCCGGATTTGGTGCTGCTGGATGTGATGATGCCCGTAATGGACGGCTGGTCCGTCTGCCGGGCCATCCGCGCCGAGAGCCAGACCCCCGTTATCATGCTTACCGCCAAGGCGGAGACCGACGACAAGGTGTCGGGTCTGAAAAACGGCGCCGACGACTATATTACAAAGCCCTTCGAAATGAAGGAGGTTCTTGCCCGGATCGAGGCGGTGCTGCGCCGTTCCTCCGGCAGCGCGCCGGAGAAAAAGGCAAGACGGCTGGTCTTTGACAAGCTGGTCATCGATATGGACGCCTTTGAGCTGACGGTAAACGGCAAGAAGGTGGATACGCCCCCCAAGGAGATGGAGCTGCTGTATTACCTTGCTTCTTCGCCCAACCGGGTGTATACCCGCAACCAGCTGCTGGACGAGGTGTGGGGCTTTGACTACTTTGGCGACTCCCGGACGGTGGATGTCCACGTGAAGCGTCTGCGGGAGAAGCTGGAGGGCGTTTCCGACCAGTGGAACCTGAAAACCGTCTGGGGCGTGGGCTATAAATTCGAGGTGCTGTAAGCATGAATTCCTCATTTTCCCGGAGCTTCAGCCGGGCAGCCGCCATTCTGCTGCTGGCGCTGGTGGGCCTGGGGGCGGCGTTTCAGGTCCTCGTGAAGAATTTCCTGACGGAGACCACCTTCTCTTCACTGGAGCAGGACGCCCGGATCCTGTCGAGCCTTGCCTCCTCCTATGTGGCGGACGGCACCCTCACCAGCCGCCAGTTTCTGCTGAACCTGAACGTGGCGTCTCAGGTTTCCAACATGGACGCCGTGGTCTGCAACAGCAGCGGCACGGTGGTCATCTGCTCCGACCAGCCTCTGGGCTGCAAGCATCAGGGCCTGCAGGTCAACCGGGAGTATTTATATAAGGTAATTCAGAACGGCTCCGACCGGGCTACCGGGCTGATCCGGGGGCTGTATGACGACCAGCGCTTTCTGGTGGCCATGCCCGTCACCGCGGGCAGCGACGGCACGGCGGCGGGCATCGTGATCGTTTCCTCCCCGGTGTCCGGTATGAACGCCGTTCTGGAGCAGATCACGAAAATTTTCCTGTTCTGCGCCCTGGTGGTGACGGCGCTGGCGGTGGTGGCGGTGACCCTGTCCGCCCGGCGGTCCAGCCGTCCCCTGCAGGAGATGGCAAAGGCTGCCAATGCCTTCGGCCATGGGGATCTGGAAGCCCGGGTCAAGGTGGAGGATAACTACAGCGAGGAAATGGCGGAGCTGGCACTGGCCTTCAACAATATGGCGTCCTCCCTGCAAAAGAGCGAGTACCAGCGGCAGGAATTTGTGGCCAATGTTTCTCACGAGCTGAAAACCCCCATGACTACCATCTCCGGCTACATTGACGGCATTCTGGACGGAACCATTCCGGAGGACCGGCGGGAGCACTATCTGCACATCGTCTCCGATGAGACCAAACGGCTGAGCCGGCTGGTGCGGAGCATGCTGGACATTTCCCGGCTCCAGAGCGAGGGCGGTATTCCGGACGAGAAGAAGATCCACTTCGATCTGGAGGAATGCGCCGGACAGGTGCTGCTGACCTTCGAAAAGAAGATCAACGACAAGCATATCAACGTGAACGTGGATATGCCCGAGCACCCGGTAATGACCTTCGCCAATCAGGACTACATCACCCAGGTAATTTACAATCTGCTGGATAATGCCGTAAAGTTCTGCCCGGTGGGGAAGAGCCTGGGGCTTACCATCCGGGAGGGCGGGAACAAGGCCTATGTTTCCGTCTCCAACGAGGGCGAGACCATCCCGCCGGAGGAGCTGCAGCTGGTCTTTGACCGGTTCCACAAGCTGGATAAGAGCCGCTCCCAGAACCGGGACGGCTGGGGTCTGGGGCTGTACATCGTCAAAACCATCGTATGCAGCCACGGCGAAAATATCAGCGTGACCAGCAAGGACGGCAAAACCGAATTCACCTTCACCATGCCGCTGGTGAACTGACGGCTCCCCGGCAGGATATTATTCTGAGCCGATGTCCCATTCAACAGGGGGATTCCCACGCCAGCGTGCACGCTGGCCCGGAATGACCGGTAATCGGGGGCTGCCCCGGAATGACCCGTTATCGGCAGGGGGATCCCCATGACAAACCCGGAAAACCTTCATTTCCGCAATTTTTCATCAATCGAGGAACCTTTTTATGGATGATCGCAAACATAATTCCGTAGAGCCCTGGGGGGACTGGGAGTATGGGACGGGGTGTACCTGCCCGCCCAGAAACCACACCGGGCTGGTGACGGTGCTGCTGGTGCTGGTGATCCTGCTGTGCAGCGTGGTGTCCGTGCTGGGCGTCCTGAATATCCGCATGTTCCAGAAGCTGAACCGGCACGAGGAGCAGGAGGACAGCATTTCCTTTGCCGAGGAAACGGAAGCCACCGCCGAGTCCCAGCCCACCGCGTACGCCGGCCGGGTCATGCCGGATATGACCATGCAGCTTCAGCAGTCCCCGGAGGTCCATACCCAGACGGGCGCTCTGTCCCTGCAGGAAATTTATACCCGGAATATCCCCAGTGTGGTCTCCATTTCCTGCACCCTTTCCTCCGGTACCGCTTCCGGTTCCGGTGTGGTGCTGTCGAAGCTGGGGTATCTCGTAACCAACGCCCATGTGATCGAGGGCGCGAAAACCATTTCCGCCCTTCTGACCGACGGCCGGGAACTGACCGCCTCCGTGGTGGGCACCGATACCGTTTCCGACCTTGCGGTGCTCCATGTGGACGCGGATGACCTGACGGAAGCCCAGTTCGGCGATTCCGACTCCCTCCGGGTGGGAGATACGGTGGTCGCCATCGGCGATCCGCTGGGGGTGGATCTGCGGGGCACCATGACCGACGGCATTATCTCCGCCATCAACCGGGACGTGCAGGTCCGCGGGGTGACCATGAACCTGATCCAGACCAACGCCGCCCTGAATTCCGGAAACTCCGGCGGGCCGCTTATCAACTGCTACGGGCAGGTCATCGGCATCAACACCATGAAGATCGGCGCCTTTACGGATAAAAGCGGCGTAGAGGGTCTGGGCTTTGCCATTCCCAGCATCACGGTGAAGGAGATCGTGGAGCAGCTGCTGAACTACGGCTACGTGCCCGGACGGCCCACGCTGGGCCTCAGCGCCGAGGCCCTGTCCCGGTTCTATCAGCACTTCTACCGGCTCCCCGCCGGACTGTATGTGACGGATGTTGCCTCCGGCGGCGCAGCCTGGGAGGCCGGGGTGCAGGCGGGAGACATTCTCGTCAGCATCGACGGCGAATCCCTGTCCTCCGCGGAGGATCTGACGAGGATCCTCTCCGCCCACGCCGTGGGCGACACGGTGGAGCTGCAACTCTACCGCTCCGGCAGGGAAGGCACCGTCACCGCGACCCTGACCGAAGCAAGAGAATAGCGGGCGGCGGACAGCGAGCAGAGCGCAGCGCGTGTCCCGTTTATCGGTCATTGCGAACCAGTCCGCAGACTGGTGTGGCAATCTCCCGGGGGGAGAGCCGCGAGGCCGCACCGTGAAGATCGCAAAGAAAGAACATATCGCAAAGGAAGTAAGGAATCTATGGAACCCATTTATCGCAAGGATTTTGAGATCGACGACAGCCAGGTAGACTGCTTCGGCAGAATGAAGCTGTCGCAGATCCTGTTTGTTGCCCAGGAGATGGGCGGGGAGCATTCGGCGCTGATGGCGCTGGACTATGATACCCTTGCCCGCCGCCGTCTGTTCTGGGCTGTGACCCGGCACCGGGTGCAGATCACCCGTCTGCCCCACTCCGGGGAGACCATCCATGTGGAAACCTGGCCCATGCCTACCACCCGGGTGGCCTTCCCCCGGAGCGTGGTGGCATACGGGGAGGACGGCGGCGAGTGCTTCCGCGCCATTTCCCTGTGGGTGCTGATGGATCTGGATACCCGGAACATGATCCTGCCCGGCAAGAGCGGGATTACCGTTACCGGAACCGTCCGGGGCACGGAGCTTGCCATCCCCGCGGGGCTGATCCCCAGACAGCTGGCAAATTCCCGGAGCCGCACCGTGTGCTTCACCGATCTGGACCGGAACGGGCACATGAACAATACCCGGTATCTGGACTGGATCGGGGATCTGTTTCCCAGCTCCTTCCACCGGGATCACCGGATTACGGAATTTACCGTCTGTTACCTGTCCGAAGCCCGGGAGGGCTGCACCATGGACATCCACTTCGGAATTCCCCAGGACGGCTGCGTCCAGATCGATGCCGACCGTAAGGAGGGCGAGGATACCCACCGCGTCTTCGCCGCAAGACTGCTGTACGAATAAAGACAGTGTGCGCCGGCTCGGAATGACCGGTAATCGGCGGTAAGCTGACGCCCGGAAAACGTCCCGGTTTTCCACAGCCTGCCGGGAAAAATTATGTAAACAGAAAAAATCTCCACAGTTCTCCATGGACTGTGGAGATTTTTTGCCCACCCCCGAAAAATCCAGTCATTTTCCGCGCTTTTTCTCAGAGGGTTGTGGAAAACTCTGTGGATAGTGTTGATAACTCCGGTGGAGAACTGTGGGAAAGCGGAAAAAAGTAACGGTTATGTAACCTGTGCACCCCGGATGAACGGAAAATGGAACACAAGCATGCCCGCCGATAACGGGTCATTCCGGGGAGCAGCGCACACGACTCCGCGCTAAGAGCCGGCTTCGCCGGTTGCGCTCTGTAACGAAAAGCGGGCGTAGTGCCGTGGGAATCCCACCGTTGAATGGGACTGGGGCAAGAACGGTGCGAAGCGCCCTCGGCTTCCCCTTTGGGGGAGCTGGCACGGCGAAGCCGTGACTGAGGAGGCTTTCCCCGCCGCCGCGGGGGACTCCCCCTGCCACTTCGTGGCCCTCCCCCCTCATAAATGCGGGGGGCAAGGCTTGTCGTTCCGCCGTACCTCGCATCCGGGGGATTCCCACGCCGGGAAAGAGAACCGGCTCGGAATGACCGGTAAACGGAATGACCGGTGATCGGGACGCACACTACTCCGCGCGCAGCCGTCCGACCCGTTATTCACCGCCCTTTCAGCGGCAGGAGGCGGATGACGGCGGCGGTGGCGTCGTCGGTGTCGGGGGATCGGGCTACGATCCGGTCTGCCAGCGCGGCGGCGGACTGAAACTGTGCCTGCTCTGCCCAGCCCGGTTCCTCCGGCAGGGCCGCTCCGTCGCTGAGCAGGAGTACCACCTCTCCCCGGCCCATGGAAAAACGGGCGGTCCGTTCCCGTCCCCCGGGAGTGCCCGGGGGCGGAGTGGGGACGCCGATCGTCTCCGCCTTTCCCCGGCGGAGCAGCACGCTGGGGGCGCTGCCCCATTTGTAAAGGGCCGCCTGTCCCGTGTCCAGCCGCAGCTCCAGCAGGTCCGCCGTCACCAGTCCGCCCTCGCCCCGGAGGGTCAGCTGGGCGTCCAGACACCCCAGCGCGTGCTGGGGCGGCACGCCGCCCCGGAGAAACCGGCGCAGCAGGGAAATTCCCTCCTCCGCTGCCCGGGCCGCCCCGGCGCCGGTGCCCATACCGTCGCACAGCAGTACGAAAAAGCCCGCCCCCGTACCGGGAAAGGCGGCGCACCGGTCCCCGTCAAAGGCGCTTTTCCCCCGGGACCGGGCGGAGGCCTGCAAGTGAAACCGCAGCTGCCCCGGAAACCCGTTCCGCCCCAGTCCGTCCGCCAGCGTCCGCAGGGCGTCCCCCAGAAAGGCGTACTGCCCCGCCAGTGCCCTTCGGTAGTCCTCCAACCGCCGCCGGTCCGCCTGCATCTGCCGCAGCTGATCCCGCCCCCGGCGCAGCTCCGCCAGCAGCCGCCCGGATCTTCGGCAGGTCAGGGCGAAGGGGTCCCGGAACAGGGCCCCGGTGATTCGCTCCCGTTCCTTGCAGCCCTCCCGGCAGGGGCAGGTTCCGCAGGCGTTTTCCCGGACGTGTTCGGCTACTGCCTCCGCGTCCGGTTCCGGCGGGGACAGCTCCAGCAGGGTACCCTGCAAGGTTCCCAGCGCCCGGGACAGCTGCTCCAGCCGGACCTGTGCCGCCCCGGTGCCCGTGTGATGCCCCAGCGGCTCCCAGTCCGCCGGGATCAGCGCCCCCAGCGCCGCTCCTGCCGCATCCGGAATCAGCATCATCCATTCTCCCCGTCCGGAAAGCCCCAGCACCCCCAGACACCCCAGAACCGGCGCCAGTGCCCGGCGTTCCGGATTCCGGAGGGGCAGCAGCCGGAAGAAGGCCGCTGCCGCCATGGCCCCCGTCATGGGGGCCTCCGTGACTCCGGAAAGCTCCAGCCCCAGCCCCGCCATCACCATGGCGGGCAGACTCCCCGCCGCCGCCAGCGCTCCGGCGGCAAAAAGCGCCGGGTGGAGATACCGGGACGCCGGGATGCCGCCGAGGGTCAGCAGCGCCAGCCCCCACAGCAGAGCGCGGCACAGGATGCTTCCGCCGGTACAGGTCCGGACGAAGAGCCACACGCTGCCGAAGGCCAGAGCGGCATTCCGGAGGATCGGTTCCAGATCCCCGGGACCTGTCCACAGAACAAAGCCCAGTCCCCCCACAAAAACCCCGGTTCCCACCGCCAGCAGGCCTGCCCGGGAATCCCCGTGGTAAAAATTGTCTGCCGACCAACGGAGGGTGGAGGCGCCCAGACACCAGCACAGCCCCACCAGCCCCTCCGTCCCCCAGAACAGCCGGTACCCGGCAGCCGCTCCCACCGCCGCCGGCAGGTACAGCCATCCGGGCAGACCCGCGATCAGTCCCAGCGCCGCCGGCTGTATCCGCTGCCGGACTGCCCCGGCGGCCAGAAACAGCGCCCCCAGCACCGCTCCCAGAATTTCCAGTCCCAGCCGAACTCCGGGCAGCCGAACCAGCCGGTTCAGCCGCCGCCCCTGCATCCGCAGCATCGTTTCCACAGAAACCATCCGTTTGCCCGACCTTTCTTTTGTAAAAGTTTCGCAGAAGGAACGATCCGGGCGCAGTCGGGGATAAAAGTATGAAAAGTACCGGTTTCTCCGGATAAATCGGTATTTTCCGTTGAATCAGACTCCAAAGAGTTTCCCCCGCTGCCCTTTGAAAAAAGGTTAGCACATCCGGCGGCAGGATGCAGTCGAACAGAAGCGCCCCGCCGGAGAATCCATCAGAAAGGATAGCGTCGCTTGACAAGAGCACACATGGTTTTCCCGGGTCCAAACGACATCCGGCTTCGTTATCCTCGTTGATGGGCGGCAGCCCATCTGCCTCGTCTGCCTTGCCGGCTGCCGCTTATCCTCCGGGAAAACTCGAAGACCCGCCGGGCGTTCCGGTGCGGTTTTCGCAAGGCAGAGGACGCAGGCTTGCTGGCGCAAGTCAAGGACGATAACGCAGCGAAAGGCGTGCCGGAACGTCCGGCGGGCATGTGTGCCCTTGTCAAGCGACGCTAAATTTTGCGATCAATGGACAGCAGGCCGTCAGTTCTGTCCTCTCCGGGAGCCTACCACGTCCCGGATGTTCATGAGTTTGGTGCGGATGGCGTCCAGCTCGGCTACGTTTTTTACCTCGAACCGGACGGTGAAGGTGCTGCGCCCGCCGGGCAGATCCTTGCCGAAGAGCTCCTTTACCCGTACCCGGGAAGTGGTCATCACCGTGGCAAGGTCCAGCAGCAGTCCGTCCCGGGTCAGGCAGTCCAGCTCCAGCGTGGTCTCGAAGGGCTGCTCTTCCTGCGTTGCCCAACGCACCCGGACCCACCGGGCGGCTTCTCTGGGGTCGTTCCGGTTGGCGGCGTTGGGGCAGTCCGCCCGGTGAACGGACACGCCGAAGCCTTTGGTGATGAAGCCTACAATGGGATCTCCGGGGACGGGGGTGCAGCACTTGGCAAACTTGATCATGCAGGAGTCGATGTCCTCTACAATGACCCCGTTGGCGGCGTGGCGGTTCTGTTTGGCGGCTTCCGGATCCGGCGTTACCCGGATGGGGACCGGGGGCTGCTTTTCGGCGGTTTGCGCCTTCACCGCTTTCGTAATGTCGTCCCGGACCCGTCCCACCGCCTTTACGGCGGTCAGCCCGCCGTAGCCAATGGCGGCGTACATGTCGTCCCAGCTGTCGAAGGACAGCTTTTTCAGAAGCTGAGGCTCCAGCTCCGGGTCGGTGATGGCGGACATGGGCAGCCCCGTCCGCTTCATTTCGGACTCAAAGGAGGCCTTGCCGTGGACGATGTTCTCGTCCCGCTTTTCCTTCTTGAACCACTGCTTGATCTTCGTCCGGGCCTGATTGCTCTTGCAGATATTCAGCCAGTCCCGGCTGGGGCCCTTGGCGCTTTTGGAGGTGATGATCTCGCAGATGTCGCCGTTGCGCAGGGTGGTGTCAATGTTGGCGATCCGGTTGTTGACCTTGGCGCCCACCATGGAGTTGCCCACGCCGGAGTGAATGGCATAGGCAAAGTCGATGGGAGTGGAACCGGAGGGCAGGGGCACGATCCGTCCCTTGGGGGTAAAGACAAACACCTCGTCGTCGAACATGTCGATTTTCAGGGACTGAACGTATTCCTCCGCATCCGAGTCCTGCTGGCTTTCGAGAAGCCGCCGCACCCACTCAAAGTCCTTTTCGGAACCGGAACCGGTGCCCTGCTTGTACTTCCAGTGGGCGGCGATGCCGTATTCCGCCGTTTCGTGCATTTCCCAGGTCCGGATCTGTACCTCAAAGGGGATACCCTGAGAGCCGATGACTGTGGTGTGCAGGCTCTGGTACATGTTGGGCTTGGGGGTGGAAATATAGTCCTTGAACCGGCCGGGGATCAGGTTGAACAGGTCGTGGATATGGCCCAGCACGTTGTAGCAGTCCGGAATGGTGTCCACAATGACCCGGAAGGCGTAAATGTCATACAGCTCGTCCATGGTCTTGCCCTGTGCCTGCATCTTCCGGTAGATGGAGTACACGTGCTTGATGCGCCCGTAGGTGGTATTGTGAATGCCCACGGCGGTGAGCCGCTGGGTGATCTTGTCCTGAATGGTGCGCATGAAGGTCTCGTCCTGCTCCCGGTGGGCCTGCAGGTAGGAGGTGATCTCCTCGTACTCCGCAGGGGCCAGATACTTGAGGGCCGTATCCTCCAGCTCCCACTTGATCCGCTGCATGCCGAGCCGGTGGGCAAGAGGCGCATAAATATCCATGGTCTCCCGGCACTTGAGGATCTGTTTCTCCGGAGTCTGGTACTGCATGGTGCGCATGTTGTGGAGCCGGTCGGCGATCTTGATGAGCACCACCCGGATGTCCTTGCTCATAGCCATGAACATCTTCCGCAGATTTTCCATCTGGGCCTGCTCCGTGGAGGAGAAGTTTGCCCGGGTCAGCTTGGTGACGCCCTCCACCAGCTCGGCAACGGTGGTGCCGAACAGCCGCTCGATCTCCTCGTGGGAGGCGTCGGTGTCCTCAATGCAGTCGTGGAGCAGAGCGCCCAGAATGGCGTCCTGATCCAGACCCATTTCCGTTACGATCTGGGCGACGGCAAGGGGATGGATGATGTAAGGGGAGCCGTCCTTCCGCTTCTGGACGGCGTGCTTCCCGGCGGCGTAGTCCACCGCCCGGTCGATCAGCGCCATATCCGCGTTCGGCATCCGCTTGCGGATGGCGCTGCACATGGCATTATAATGTTCTTCGTAGGTTTCCAAAACGCTTCAGCTCTCTTTCGCCCGCAGCAGACGCTGCATGGTCTGGCTTTCGTTCAAATCGGTCTTGCCGGGACCGGGGGTCAGTTCAATGTGCATGCTGTTCCGGGTCCGCTGCTCCCGCAGCAGGCCCACATCCTGAAAAATGTCCAGACAGGTCAGCAGCTGCTCCAGATCCAGAGGCTGATCCGACCACCGGACGATCTTCCGGCACAGGCAGACGGGGGATTCCTCCCCGGTGCCCCGGGTGGAAAGGTAGCGCCACACGGTGGCGAGGGTCTGCCGGGGGGGCAGCAGCTTTTCCGCCGTCTCCCGGTCCAGCCGGTCCTCCCGCAGCAGCCGGTATCCGGCGGTGCGGGTGCCGCAGGGGGCGGTGCAGTTGGGACGGATGTCCACCACGTTCAGCTGGACGGAACGCTCGCCCCGGTACTCGTTTACCTGGGGCAGGAAAGCCACGTCCACCCGGTCCCCCGGGGCGATCCCGGCGGTTTCCGGCGTCATGGAAAAATAAATGGCGTTCAGTCCGTAGTGTCCGCACCGCAGCCGTAGCCGCATGTGCCGCCCGGAACCGACCATGGTGATCCGCTCCACCGTGGCGCCGGGAAGCATGAGCACGGGCTTGGGACAGCCGCAGCCGCAGGGCTCCAGAATCCCGAGACTTTCAATATTCGGCACCGTCAGCACCTCGGGGCTTACGGCGCAGTCGATGTCCAGTGCCTGCCGGGGCACGTCGTCCTGAAAATAGGTTTTGGCGAGAATGGAGATCTGCCGCCGGAACTCGGGGATATTTTCCCGGGAGATGGTAAAGCCCGCCGCCAGCTCGTGCCCGCCGTAGCTTTCCAGCAGATCCGACAGGGCCCGCAGGGAGGCAAACAGGTTGAAGCCCCCGTGGCTGCGGGAGCTGGCCTTGCCGTGATCCCCGTCCAGACAGATGAGAAAGGTGGGGCAGGCGTATTCCTCGGCGATCCGGCTGGCCACAATGCCCACCACGCCCTGATGCCACCGCTCGTCCGCCAGCACGATGGCGTCCGGGGCAGGCTCGCCCTGCAGCTGCTCCACCGCCTGCCGGTATATTTCCGATTCAATGGCCTGCCGCTGGCGGTTCAGGCTGCACAGCTCTTTGGCGGCTTCCTCCGCTTTCCGGGGGTCCTCCGTCAGGAACAGCTCCACGGCGGCGTCGATCTGCCCCATCCGCCCGGCGGCGTTGATCCGGGGGGCCAGCATGTAGCCGATGGTGGTGGCGGTGATGGTGCCGGGCGTAATGCCGCACTGGGCGATCAGGGCCGTCACGCCGGGGCGCGGCCGGGTGTTCAGCGCCGCAAGCCCCCGGTGAACAAAGATCCGGTTCTCTCCCACCAGCGGAATCACATCCGCAACGGTGCCGAGACAGACCATGTCCGCGTAGTCCTGCAGCATCTGTTCCGGGTCGCCGCTGAGGGCGCAGACCAGCTTGAAGGCAACGCCTACGCCGGAAAGACTCCGCCCCTCGTAGCCCCCGTCGGGGCGCTGGGGATCCACCACGGCTACCGCCTCCGGCAGGGTGTCCTTACACTCGTGATGGTCCGTAATGACCACATCCATGCCAAGCTCTTTGGCAAGGGCGGTTTCCTCCACGGCGGTAATACCGCAGTCTACCGTAACTACCAGCCTGACGCCCTCCGCGGCAAGCTGCCGCAGCGCAATTTCATTCAGGCCGTAGCCCTCCTCCAGCCGCCCGGGTATGTAGGATACGCAGTCCGCCCCGTGGCGGCGGAGAAAATGGGTCAGCAGGCAGGTGGCGGTAATGCCGTCCACGTCATAGTCGCCGAATACGGCGATTTTTTCGCCCCGGGTCATGGCAAGTCCCACCCGCCCGGCGGCAAGGCTCATATCCGTCAGAGAAAACGGTTCCGGCAGAGGCCCGTCAACGGCCAGTGCCGCCTGTGCCTGCCGGGGATCCTCCATTCCTCGCGCGGCCAGAACCATGGCCGCCAGCGGTGCGTATCCGCCCTCCGCCAGTGCGTTTACGCCTTCCCGATCACTCGTTCCAACATTCCAGATACCGTATTTCAAGACCGATCCACATCCATCATAAAACTTTTCATCTTATTATATCAAAAAACAGACGGATGCACAATACCGAATTTCGCCGCGAAAAACCGGAGAAGCGCTTCCATACCCTCCCGGCCCGGTCCGCATGGACGGCACGGAAGTGCCCCCGGTTACCGGTCGTTCCGAGCCGGCGCGCACGCCGGCGTGAGACCGAAGGGAATGCCTCCGGTAGAATCTCCCGGAGGAAAGGTACGGCAAAACGAAGGCATGAGGGACGGCTGTCAACTGCCCGATGCATGCCTGCCTCCGCTCAGGGAGGTGACGGCTACGACCAGAAGGGGACTCAGAAGCATGCCGGGAAGGCCGAAGAAGCGGTAGCCGGTGTAGAGGGCCAGCAGAGCGGCCAGAGGGTCCAGTCCCAGCTCCCGCCCCACAAACCTCGGCTCCAACGCGGAGCGGGTCAGGGCGGTGACGGCGTAAAGCCCCAGCAGCCCGATGCCCCGCCCCGGGTCGGACTGGATGAAGCAGACCGCGGCCCAGGGCACCAGCACCGTCCCCGTTCCCAGCACCGGAAAGGCGTCCACCAGTGCCACGCCAAAGGCCCAGAGGGGAGCGTAATCCACCCGCAGGAGCAGAAACCCCGCCAGCAGAATACAAAAGGTGATGCCTGCCAGACGACACTGGGCCGTGAGCCATCCGAAAACGGCAGATTTCAGGGCCAGCAGGGACTCCCGCAGCCGTCGCAGACCCTGTCGGGAAAGAAGCTTCCCCAACTTTTCTTTCAGTACCGGCAGCCGGGCGGAGATCATGCAGCCGGAGATCACCACGGTCCCAAGTCCCAGCGCACTGTCCGGTACCTGCCGCAGAATGTCCCCTGCCAGTCCCAGCAGGGCGTCCAGCCCTTTCCCCAGCAGAGCGGTGCCGCCGGAAAAAAACGCGGAGAGACTACCCTCCAGCGCCGGACGCAGCTCCGGCGGCATCCGGTCCGCCCAGCGAAAAAGCTGCTCCTCCAGCGCGGCAAGCCCGCTGCGGATCATATCCGCTGCCGCGGGCAGAATGCCGGAAAGCCGTCCCAGCTCCCGGAACAGCAGGGCGAACGCCAGAACCAGAACGGCCCCAAGCATCAGAAACAGGCCGGTGACGCAGACCACCGCTCCGACGCCCCGGGGAAGGCGGCATTTCGTTTTCAGAAACCGCACCCCCGGCTCCGCCCACACCGCCAGTCCCGCTCCCAGCAGAAAGGGCAGCGTTACCGGCAGCAGAAACCGGACGGCCAGTACCGTCCCCACCGCCAGCACCCCGCCCCGCAGGATCCGCAGAACCCCTGTGTACATGATGAAGCGCCCTCCCTTCAAAGTGTTTGGATAAAGGCAACACCGCACAATTGCGTCTGCGAGTCTCCGCCGTCTTTTTGCCCCGCTTCTTCCGTTTGAAAAACGAGAAATACATACAGTCTGAGACTTCTTGCCGAATCGCGCGGTGCTGCCTTAAAACCACCGGCGATAAATTGTTGTTTAGCGGGGCATTGGGGCGTGCACTCCGAACAGCGCAGTCATTCCGAGGCAGCGAAGTCACCGGCGTGAGAATCCCCCGGATGAAAGGTACCGCGGAACGATAAGCCTTGCCCCCCGCATTTATGAGGGGGGAGGGCCACGCAGTGGCAGGGGGAGTCTCTCCGCCGCAGCCGAGACGGCCATCTCAGTCACGGCTTTCCGCCGTGACAGGTTGCCTGCGGACAACCCGGCCGCGGCTCTGACATGCCACTTATCATGTCATTCGCTCCCGCGACTGCGCTTCGCTTCCCTCCAGAGGGGGAGCCAGGGGCGCTTCGCGCTGATATGGTAAATTCCAATTTCCCGTACTGTCGGCAAACGGAAAATGTTTTTGGCAAACTACCCGAAAATGTGCTTTTCCGGGTTGCTTTTTTTTTATTCTATGGTACAATAATTCCGGCGAAACACATGTGTGAGTCAGTCACGCACAAAAACATGAGGGGAATTTTTACCAACAGGAGGAAGTTTATGGCTGCAAAACCGCAGTACTATATTGTGGAGGCATCCGCACTGCCGGAGATTTTTCTGAAGGTGGCGGAAACCAAGCGCCTGCTTTCCACAGGAGAGGCGGCTACGGTGAACGAAGCTGCCCGCATTACCAACATCAGCCGCAGCGCATTTTACAAGTATCGGGATGCCATCCTGCCCTTTCAGGATATGGCCATGGGCCGGATCGTTACCTTTCAGTTCCTGCTGCATGATCAGGCGGGACTGATGTCGGAGATCCTGAATGTACTGGCTGCCTGCAAGGCAAACATCATAACCATCAATTCCATTGTCCCAACCAACGATACCGCCGTTGCTACCATTTCGGCAGAGACCATTGACCTGACCATTACGCTGGAGGAGCTGCTGAACCAGCTGGCTTCCATCCCCGGCGTCCTGAAGGCCGAAATTCTGGCCGCCTGAATCCGTTGCCCCTCCCCCTCCCGATTCCGGGAGGGGGATTTTTTCGGCACATTTCGGTGGAACCCAACATAGCATGAGCCGGAATGACCGGGAAAGGAAGGACCGGAGGGACTTCCCGTTCCCTGAAACCTTATGCCGGGAGGGGCTTATTTATGCGGATTGTGCAGAAGTATGGAGGAACCTCCCTTGCGGATGTGGGGAAACTCCGACTGGCGGCGCGGCGGCTGGCGGGGCTCCATCAGCAGGGGGTTCAGGTGGTGGCGGTTGTCTCCGCCCAGGGAAAACTGACGGATGAGCTGATCGCCCGGGCGCGGCAGGTGAACCCCCGGGGCTCTGTCCGGGAAATGGACGCGGCCCTTGCCGCGGGGGAGCAGCTTTCTGCCTCTCTCATGGCCATGACCATCGGTGCTCTGGGGGTGGAAGCCGTCAGCCTGACCGGCTGGCAGGCGGGGATCCGGACCGATGGGGAACACGGGGCCGCCCGGATCCTCCGGGTGGATACCCAGCGGCTGGAACAGGAGCTGACCCGGGGGCGGATCCCGGTGGTTGCGGGATTTCAGGGACTGGACCCGGAGGGGGACATTACCACCCTTGGCCGGGGCGGCTCGGACACCACCGCTGTGGCGCTGGCTGCCTGGCTCCGGGCAGACCGGTGCCAGATCTTCACCGATGTAGACGGGGTTTACGACCGGGATCCCCGGATTTTTCCGGATGCCGCCAAATTCGGCAGGATCAGCTATGACCGGATGCTGACCCTCATCGGCAGCGGCGCACAGGTGCTTCATGACCGGAGTGTGGAGCTGGCGAAGGAGAAGAACATCCGTCTGGAGGTTCTTTCCGCCTTCACCGGCGACCCGGGCACCATTGTCGGCTGACAACAAGCATCCCCAGCCGGGCAGAAAATTATTCCGCCCTGCCGGGGATGAAAAGAAGCTTTGTGAAGATAAATTGTTTTTTCGCGCCGTGTCGGGGGGTGCCTTATGCCACTAAATTCCTGCTTGCCCGCTTACGGAAAAAGCGCCCACTCTGTCCGGAGTGGGCGCTTTTGCGCGGGGCGGCTTACAGGTGCCGGTCCCGTTTGATTTTGTCGTAGTGCTTCAGCATCAGGGGCTCAATGGCGGCGGTGAGCTTCATGTCCAGATTGAAAAAGTAGACAAGGAAGGTCAGAACGAACAGCGCCGCGACAACGATGGCCGCAATGCCCAGAATCTTCAGAATGATCATGCTTTTCCTCCTTACCAGGACTTTTCGTCGTGAATGACTTCCAGCGTGGGATCCAGCGGCTCCTCCCGCATGACCGAGCGCATGTACTGATTCACCTGATCCCGGACGCCCTGCCGGGAGATGACCCGGGGGTCGAACAGGTCGTGGGTGACCCAGACCAGATGGATGCCCAGCTGCCGGGCCTTTTCCTCAAACTGACCGTGCATACCGTCCAGCGCCTTGCAGCTCATGTGCTCCCAGAGGATGACCATATCGGCGTGGAACTCCTCGCAGAACTCCCACAGTTCGTCCAGCAGGACCTTGTAGCCGCCGTGGGTCCGGTTCCGCATGATCATATTTTCCGTCAGCCATGCCATATCGTAAATGGCCTGCTCCCGGTTTTCGGGGGTGTCCTCCTCCGCCAGCTCCTTGGTGGAGACCATGCTCAGCATGTCCGTCAGCGGCACGATGCCCCAGCAGTTCAGCAGCCACAGCAGGAAGTCCATGTAGTAGTGGGACTGAACGCCCCAGACAATGGCGCGGTGCCGGTATTCTTTCGCCATGCGCTTCTTTTTGGCGTAAGCCTGCTCGGCAAGCCGGGAAATTTCCCGGTCCGCTTCCACAAACTCCGGTACCTTGCCGCAGATGGCCATATAGTTGGTCTCGGTGTACAGGGCCAGATTGGAGCCGAATACCTGGGGATAGTCGGTCTTGTTCATATCCAGCCATTCCTGCCGGTGCCGAGTGGAGATGTTCACCCGTTTTGCACACTCGAAGTAATGCTTCCAGTCCCACTTTTCTCCGGTGTGCTCCTCAATGAAGGCAATGGCGTTCCGGATCTCCTGGGCGGCGTACTCCTGCACGTCCTCTTCCCGGTGGCGCAGAGGCGCCGCCAGCTGGAAGCAGGGGATACCGTCCTCCAGCTCCAGCCGCTTGGAGATGACGCCGTTGCCCATGAGGGAGCCGTCGCAGGTGGTGTTGCACTGGACGGCACAGGCGCCCAGAACCGGGGCGTCATCGTCAATGGATACACCGGCTTCCGCCTCGGGCATGGGGCACACATCGCCGGAAAGTCCGTACTCCTGGGCTACGTCAATGTAGTGCAGGGCAGCGTTCTGGTTCAGCAGGACGGAAACGTAGGTGGAGGGGGTTTCCCGGCTCAGACCCTTCAGGGTGGGGAAGCCCATCATGACGGCAGTCATTTCGTTCTCGTCCACGAGAACCACCTTTTTGGAAAATTCCGTGTCGTTGCCAATCCGCCGGTCGCCCCGGAACAGATTGTCCAGCAGCTTTGCCACGTCCTTGATAATGAGATCCTGCTCCGTGTGGCAGATCCGCAGATATTCGCCGCGGAGTCCCTGGGTATGCCGGTCCACCATCATGGGCACCGCCAGATAGTTTGCCATCCAGCGGTAGCGGAACATGGCTTTGATGTTCCGGGGCTTTACGATAAAGCCTGCCAGCGTGCCCATAATGCCCAGCCAGCATTTGTAATCATACAGGGTGTCCCGCAGACCCCGCCACTCCCGGCGGGAGCGGACCTTTCCGCCGGTGTAAAAATCTCCCAGACGATCCGCGCCGATTTCCTTTGCCATTTACCGCACCCCCTGAATTTTCTTGATTTCCATGCTCTCCACAAAGGCCTGCACCCGGGTGCGCAGCTGCCCGGAGGTGCTGACCGCATAGGGGCGGTCGATGGACAGCACCGGATAGCCGTATTCCTCCCGAAGCACGTGGGTGCCTACCATCCGCTCATAGGCCCAGGGGTCGCAGAATTTAATCTGCTCGTAGATAATGCCGTCGGCGTGGTATTCCTTCGCCAGCCGGTTGACATAAGTCCGCCGTCCCAGTATCTTCTCCATGTTCATGTAGCGGGGGCACTGACCCCGGTACATGTACTGGCGGCAGATCTGCGTCAGGGCGTCCTCGTCCTCCGTCAGGACGATCTCGTCCCGCCCGGGGAAGGAGCCGTAGCAGAACCGGTCGGCGCAGACATAAGCGCCGTTGTCCTCCACCAGCTTTACCATGTCGATGTCATCCACCTCGGAGCCTACCAGCACCACCCTTGCCCGGTACCGGTTCCTTGCGTCGGGTTCCCGGGTCTTCAGCTCCTCCAGTGTTTCCTCCAGCATGGGGATCAGCAGGTGCTTGGGGGCGGCGTAGCTGATCAGGTTGATCACATGGTATTCATAGCCCGTGATCCGGGGATTTTCTTCCTTCCGGTACTCGCCGATGGCGCGGATCAGACGGCAGAGATGATTGTGCTGAGCGACGGCCTGCCGGATGGCACCGTCGGATACGTCAATGCCGAAATGCTCCTGCAGGGGGGTCAGAATGTGGTTCCTGCACTGCAAGACATAGAGGTTCAGACCGTTGTCGTCGGCCTTCATGGGAATTTCCATGTAGGAGTAGAAGAAGTGCTCCTTCTCCATGGTTTTCAGAAGTTCCATGTTTTCCACGCACCGGTTCATCATGGAGCAGCCGTCGGGGGTAAAAATGCAGTCGGCAAAGTTGAAGCCGCCCTCCAGCGCCCGTTCCAGCAGTGCCCGGGTGTATTCGCAGAGGAAACTCGTCATGTAATAGGTGCCCATTTCCATGGAGCCGGTCCGGGGTGCCCGCAGCCGGGCGGAGAACATGCCGGGCAGGTTCAGCAGGGGCTCCGGCACATTTTCGCAGGTGTAGGCGGCGCAGTACAGCCCTTCATTCTGCGCCTGACGGATCAGATCGTTGTTGGCTTCCTGTAACAGCCGCTCAAAGTCATACAGGTGCTTTAAGTCTTTCATGGTCTCCCTCTTTCTCTCAGAACGCTCCCGCGGTCATTCGAATTTTAGGCAACACCGCACAATTGCGTCTGCGAGTCTCCGCCGTCTTTTTGCCCCACTTCTTCAGTTTGAAAAACAAGAAATACATACAGTATTCCTTCGTTTTCCAAACTTTGAATTGGGGCAAAAATCCTGTCTGAGACTTCTTGCCGAATTGCGCGGTGCTGCCTTTATTCTATCACAGGGGAGAATCCCATGCCATTCGTTTTTATTCACAAAATATTCAAATTTTTACCGGAAGAAAACACGAGAAATTTGGCACAATTGTACACAAGGAACAGTTTCCTCGAAAATACGGAATTTCTCGAAGATTTTCTGGCGAAAAAGTACGGATTTTCTGCAAAAAAATGAAAAGCTAAAATATTGACGGGACAACATCTTTCTGCCGAGATTGACTTTTCCGGTTCCTTCGTGTATCATAAATCATGAAAAACCGCGTATTCCGCCGGGGCTTCTGACCGAGCCCCGGCGAAAAACGCTCAGGAAGAAAGGAACGTTTGCATGGACTCCTACCGTGTGATACAGGTAAAGCAGAGCGTGTTCGCCGACAACAATGCCGACGCGGACGCTCTGCGGCGGGAGCTGAAGAGCCAGGGAACCTTCCTGGTGAACCTCATGTCCTCTCCCGGCTCCGGAAAGACCACGACCCTTACAAAGCTTCTCGCCGCCCTTCCGGAGGACATCCGGGCGGGGGTCATGGAGGCGGACATCGATTCCGACGTGGACGCGGGCACCATCGCCGCCACGGGGACGAAGGTCATTCAGCTCCACACCGGCGGCATGTGCCATCTGGACGCGGACATGACCCGGCAGGGTGTGCGCCAGCTGGGCACCGAGGGACTGGATCTGGTGATTCTGGAAAATGTGGGCAATCTGGTCTGCCCGGCCGAGTTCGATACCGGCGCCGCCCTCAACATGATGATCCTGTCCGTGCCCGAGGGACACGACAAGCCCCTGAAATACCCGCTGGTGTTTCAGGTCTGCGACGCCATGATCATCAACAAGATCGATGTGCTGCCCTATTTCGACTTTGACATGGAAAAGGTGGAAGCCTACGCAAAAATGCGCAATCCCAATATCCGCATTTTCCCCATCAGCGCCAAAACCGGCGAGGGTGTGGAGGCTCTGACCCGGTGGCTGTGCGAAAAGGTAAGAGACTGGAAGCAGGCGTGACCGGACCGGTCAGGCAGGGATCACAACGGAAGTAACAACATTTGTTTTTAGAAAGGAAGAATTTCATGATCGATGAAGAACTGAAGGAGCGGGCGTTCCATCCTGCGGCGAAGGAGCACAAGGTCCCCCGGGAAAAGGTGATCAAGGTCGGCAGAATGATCACCGACGTGGTTGCCCACAAGGTCGGCAAGATCACTGCCGAGGACGCGGAGTACTGGGGCCTCGAGGCACTGCTGAGCGACGAGGACTGCGACATCATGCTGGCCATGAAGCTGCGCAAGCCCCACACCGTTCCCGAACTGTGGAAGCTGTGCAGCGTACCGGAAGAGGGCAGGCAGCATTTTCAGGAGGTGCTGGACCGGCTGAGCTTCCTGGGCCTGCTGGAATACGACTACGGCTACCACTATGACCACAACGGACGTACCGCGCCCCAGTCCGAGCGGCGGTACTTTGTGCCCATGTTCGTGCCCGGCTCTGCGGAGCTGCTGAACATCGATGAGAGCGGCAGCGGCGAGAAGCCCTGCTACGACGAGCGGGGCGGGATCCCCTACAACACCCGGCTGCAGGAGCATCCGGAGCTGGCTACCTTCTTTGAGCGCATGACCTATGTGCCTCTGGCGGGCGTGACCCACCTGCTGCCTCCCGGCGGCGGCGGCGTCGGCATGCACGTGATCCCCGTGGAGAAGGCGATCCCCATGGAGAACCAGTCTCTGGACATTGAGCACCTGAGCTACTGGCTGAAGAAGTATGAGGGACACATCGGCGTTGCCCAGTGCTCCTGCCGCGCCAGCCGGGGCGTCATGGGCGAGGGCTGCGCGGACGACACCGCTTCCTGGTGCATCGGTGTGGGCGACTTTGCCGACTACTGCCGGGAGACCGGAAAGGGTCACGACATTACTTACGAGGAAGCCATCCGTATCCTGCAGAAGGCGGAGGACAACGGCTTCGTTCACCAGATCACGAACATCGACGGCGAGAACAAGATCTTCGGCATCTGCAACTGCAACGTGCAGATCTGCAACGCGCTGCGGACCTCTCAGCTGTTCAATACCCCCAACCTGTCCCGTTCCGCCTACACCGCGGAGGTAGAGCGCGACAAGTGTGTTGCCTGCGGCAAGTGTGTGGAAACCTGCCCCGCCGGCGCCGTAAAGCTGGGCCAGAAGCTCTGCGACAAGCAGGGCAAGGCGGTGGAGTACCCCAGACATGAGCTGCCCAACTCCATCAAGTGGGGCCCCGAGCACTGGGATCCCGACTACCGGGACAACAACCGGAAAAACTGCTACGACAAGGGCACCGCGCCCTGCAAGACCGCCTGCCCCGCCCACGTGGCGGTTCAGGGCTACCTGAAGCTGGCGGCCCAGGGCAAGTATCAGGAAGCACTGGCCCTCATCAAGAAGGACAACCCCTTCCCCGCCGTCTGTGGACGGATCTGCAACAAGCGCTGCGAGGATGCCTGCACCCGGGGCACCATCGATCAGGCGGTGGCCATCGATGCGGTGAAGAAGTTCCTTGCCGAGCAGGATCTGAAGGCGGAGACCCGGTACATTCCGCCCGTGGTCATCGCATCCAACCGGCTGGAGCACTGGTCCCAGAAGATCGCCATCATCGGTTCCGGTCCTGCCGGCCTGTCCGCCGCCTACTATCTGGCAACCAAGGGCTACAAGCCCACGGTCTTTGAAAAGAGCGCAAAGCCCGGCGGCATGCTGACCTATGGCATCCCCTCCTTCAAGCTGGAGAAGAACATCATTGACGCCGAGGTTCAGGTCATCCGGGAGCTGGGCGTGGAGATCCGCTGCGGCGTGGAAGTGGGTAAGGACGTTACCATCCAGCAGCTGCGGGAGGAGGGCTATGAGGCCTTCTATATTGCCATCGGCTGTCAGGGCGGCCGTCTGCCCGGCGTCACCGGTGAGAACGCCGAGGGTACCACCATTGCCGTGGACTTCCTGCACCACGCGCTGGAGGACGAGAGCCAGAAGATGGAAGGCAAGGTCGTGGTCGTAGGCGGCGGCAACGTGGCCGTGGACTGCGCCAAGACCGCAAAGCGCTTCGGCGCCGCCAAGGTCTCCATGGTCTGTCTGGAGGACCGGGCTTCCATGCCGGCGTCCAAAAACGAGGTCGCCGAGACGCTGGAAGAGAACATCGACATCTGCAACAGCTGGGGTCCCAAGGAGGTCCTGCAGAACGAGCAGGGTCATGTGACCGCCGTGGTGTTCAAGAAGTGCACCCGGACCATCGATCCCGATACCGGACGGTTCTCCCCCCTGTATGACGAAAACGAGACCATGACGCTGGAGGCGGACCATGTGGTCTTTGCCATCGGGCAGGCCATCGAGTGGGGCAAGCTGCTGGAAGGCTCCCGGGTGGAATTCTGGCGGGGCAATTACCCCGTGGCGGACCCCCTGACCTACCAGACCGCCGAGCCGGACATCTTCGTGGGCGGCGATGTGTATCACGGGCCCAAGTTTGCCATTGACGCCATCGAGGAAGGCAAGTGTGCCGCCGAGTCCCTCCACCGGTATGTCCACAAGGGTGCCGACCTGAAGATCGGCCGGAACCGCCGGGACTTCAACATGCTGGACAAGGACAACATTTCCGTCGTCGACTATGACCACGCCGGCCGTCAGGAGGCGGGCATGGACGAGAGCGTGCCGAAGTATTCCTTCCGGGATGCCCACAAGACCCTGACCGAGGAGCAGGTGAAGATCGAAACCGCCCGGTGTCTGGGCTGCGGCGCCAGCTGGGTGGATCCCAACAAGTGCATTGGCTGCGGTGTGTGCACCACCCGCTGCGTCTTTGACGCCATCCACCTGAAGCGGGATCATCCCGAGTGCACCAACATGATGAAGGCCGAGGACAAGATCAAGGGCATCCTGCCCACCGCCTGCAAGCGTCTGGGTCAGACCATTGTCACCAGGCTGGGCGGAAAGAAAGACTGATGCACGAGCTGGGCGTCGTATTTCATATCGCGGACAGCGTGGTCAGGATCGCTGAGGAAAATCAGGCGGAGCACGTCCGCAAGGTGGTTCTGCAGATCGGCGAGGTCTCCACGGTGATCCCGTCCTACCTCATTGATGTGTGGAACTGGAATTGCAAGCGGGTCCCCCAGCTGGAGGGATGTGAGCTCCTGTGGGAGCCTATTCCTGCCATTACCTACTGTGAAGCCTGCGGCAAAACCTATCCCACTGTCCCCCAGGGCAAGATCTGTCCCCACTGCGGAAGCGACCGCACTTACCTCCAGCAGGGCAACGAGCTGGAAATCAAGGAAATCGCGGTAGAATAGAAGAAGGGGCTGCTGCAAAACGAATTTTGCAGCAGCCCCCGAGACTGTCAAAAAAGGGCTTTGCCCTTTTTTGACAAAAGGATTGCAGTCTG
>ERZ857629.1688-NODE-1688-length-23076-cov-13.361192_pt1 | contig 23076 bp, 26 predicted proteins | sample MGYA00519700_ERZ857629 | MGnify/ENA primary metagenome ERZ857629 (study PRJEB31778, sample SAMEA3449351) | human gut metagenome | biome: human gut; feature: human-associated habitat; material: faeces | place: United Kingdom | collected 2010/2012 ...
CTGCGTCATCCCCGACGTGAGCTATCTTGTCAAGCACAAGAACCGCATCCGCGGCCTGTTCATCACGCACGGGCACGAGGATCATATCGGCGCCGTGCCCTACATCCTCAAAAAAGTCAATATCCCCATCTACTGCACGCGCTTGACCGCGGGACTCATCCGTCTCAAGCTGGAAGAGCACGGACTTTTGAAGACCACCAAGATCGTCACGGTGGAAAGCGGCATGACCGTCAAGGCCGGCAAGTTCAGCGTGGAGTTCATCCACGTCAACCACTCCATCGCGGACAGCGTGGCCTTCGCCATCCACACGGGGCTCGGCACCGTCGTCCACACGGGCGACTTCAAGATCGATTCGACGCCCATCGACGGCGAGGTCATCGACCTTGCGCGCTTCGGCGAGCTCGGCAAGCAGGGGGTCCTCGCGCTGCTGGCGGATTCGACGAACGTCGAGCGCCCGGGCTACACGATGAGCGAGCGCACGGTTGGCAGGACCTTCAACCGTCTTTTCCAGGGCTGCAAGCAGCGCATCATCGTCACGACGTTCGCCTCGAACGTCCACCGCATCCAGCAGATCATGGACGCGGCGGCCGAGTGCGGACGCAAGGTCGCCGTCACGGGCCGCAGCATGGAGAACGTCACGAAGGTCGCCACCGACCTCGGCTACATGAAGCCGCCGAAAAACACCGTGGTCGATATCAACAAGCTCAAGTCGATGCCGCTTGAAAAGCAGGTCATCGTCACCACCGGCTCGCAGGGCGAGGAGATGTCCGCCCTGTACCGCATGGCGTTCTCCCAGCACAAGCAGATCGAGGTCGGCCCCGGCGACCGCGTCATCATCTCGGCGAGCGCGATCCCCGGCAACGAAAATACCGTCTCGCGCGTCATCAACGAGCTGTTCCGCAAGGGCGTGGAGGTCATTTACGACCGCGCGGATATGCTGCACGTTTCGGGCCACGCGTGCCAGGAGGAGCTCAAGATCATCCACGCGCTGACAAAGCCCAAGTATTTTATCCCCGTGCACGGCGAGCAGCGGATGCTCCAGATCCATAAGGATCTTGCCACGCAGATGGGAATGGACCGCAAAAACATCGTCATCTGCGACAACGGAGACGCCGTGGAGATCGGCGCGCGCTCGATGAAGTGCGTGCCCGGCTACGCGCCCGCGGGCGAGGTGTTCGTCGACGGCTACGGCGTCGGCGACGTCGGCGCGGTGGTGCTGCGCGACCGCAAGCATCTGGCCGAGGACGGCATGGTCGTGGTCGTGCTGCCGGTCAGCGCGCAGAACGGCGATCTGCTCGCAGAGCCTGAGATCATCACGCGCGGGTTCATCTACGTCAAGGATTCCGAGGAGATATTGCAGGATCTCAAGAACCTTACAATGTCGACGGCGGAGGGCTTCCGCGGCAAGCGCGGGCGCGACGTGAACGAGCTCAAGGGCGCGATCCGCAGCGCCGTGAGCAATTATCTTTTCAAGGCGACGAAGCGCAGCCCGATGGTGCTGCCGGTCATCACGAGACTTTAAGACTTCAAAAAAGTGGCGAAGCCACTTTTTTGAGGGGGGTGCAGGCCGCTGCGCGCATAAAACGCCCGCCATTGGCGGGCGTTTTCCACACTTGCGGCCTGAGAAGTGTAAATTGTCACGCACATGGAAATCGGCGAAGCGCCGCCAGTGGCGGATGAAGCGAGCCGGTTTCGAGGAAGCGGCACGATTGGCGCGCCAAACAGGCGCGGGAATCGTAATGCCGCGACGGTGACGTCAGAAAAAACGGATTCAAATTTATTTGCCGCCGTGCGCGGAGGCTTGGGCAGCCGTTAACGGCTTTGCTGCTTTACGGATGCCGCATACTCCTTGCGGGTAAAAGTCTGCAACGCCTTTGGGATGCGCAGATACTGCGTGACTCTTGCGGGACGTTTTGATGTCTGCTGGCGCCGGGATTTGAATTTTTGGGGCAGGAAATGCGAACTGTCGCATTTCCTGCCTTTTCTGTTGACAGAGAAAGGAAAGTGTGATAACTTATCGGTAGACGATATATCGGAAGACGTTATAACGGCTGCCGAAAAGGAGAGATGCTCATGGGAACGACGGCGCTGACCGAGGCGGTCTTTTACATTCTGCTTTCGCTGGACACGCCCCTGCACGGCTACGGCATCATGCAGAACGTGGAGCGCCTGAGCGGCGGGCGCGTGCACCTGGCGGCGGGTACGCTCTACGGCGCGCTCGTCACGCTTGCCGAGCGCGGCTGGATCGTCTCGCTCGGCGACGAGAGCGAGGGGCGCAAGAAGGAATACCAGATCACGCCCGAGGGGCGCGAGGCCGTGCGCGCGGAGCTGCGCCGGCTGCACGAGCTGACGCAAAACGGCGATGCGCTGACGGAGAATTGGCGCTGAGAGGAGGACGCACGATGGCAAAGGAAATAAAACGGGCCCTGCACCTTCCGTACTGCTTTTTGGAGCCGGAGGAGCTGGAGCGCAGATTTGCGCGCATGGCGGCGCAGGGCTGGCTGCTGGAAAAGTGTACCTACGGCACCTACACCTACCGCCGCGGCGAGCCGAATGCATACGAATACCGCGTGCAGTACATCTACGAATCGCGCGACGGCCAGCGCAGCGACTATGTGAAAACGCTTGCGGACATGGACGTCGAGAAGGTCGGCGACATGGGCTCGTTTCTTGTGGTGCGCAAAAAATCGGACGGCGCGCCGTTCACGCTCTACTCCGACCTTGACGCACAGATCGGGGATGCGCGGCGGCTGATGCGGATGAAGATCATTCTGGCGGTCGTATTTGCGCTGCTGGCGGCGGACTGGTTCTATAGCACATGGGTGTGGTACGATCTGGCCGTCGGCTTCGACGAGATGTACGCCGAGCTGAGAGAGATGTATCGCCAGCCAAGCTTCCTGTCGCTGCGGCTGTGGGGCAGGCACATTGTCCGGTACGCGGTGCTGGGCGCGGCGGGCACGGCTTTGACGCTCCGGCTCGCGGCGCAGAGCGTCCGTACGGGGAAAAGGTACGGCGAATTGAAGCGAAAACGCCTGATCGAAGAGTGAAAGGGGCACGGATATGTTTGAAAAGATCATGCCGCGCATCTCCATATGCCTATGACCTGGAAAAAATCGAGGAAATGCTCAACCGCGAGTCGGGCAAGGGCCGGCAGTGCTGTGAGATCATGTACTTTGTTTACAAGGAGTAATCGGGTGAGAATACAACATAAGGATCTAACGATCCGCCAAGCCGAGGCTGCCGATGCGAAGCAGCTTGCCGCTTGGTGGAATGATGGTGCCGTGATGGCACACGCAGGCTTTCCCAACGGCTTGGGAACGACCGAGGAAGAAGTTGTAAAAGGACTTGGAAACGGCCTTCTGGTCGTTGAGGAAAACGACCGCCTGATTGGCGAGTGCAATTACCGCAATGTGTCAGATGGAGTTGCGGCAATCGGCATTAAGATCTGCGAAACCGATTGTCAGAACCGTGGTGTCGGCAGAAAGGTTTTGAGTATGCTGATCGGTTGGCTGTTCAGAAACGGCTATGCCAAAATCATCCTCGATACGAACTTGACGAACACAAGAGCGCAGCACGTTTACGAATCACTTGGATTCCGCAGGGTGCGAACCAATATCGATTCCTGGAAAGACCAGCTCGGCCGGCTTCAATCATCGGTTGATTATGCGCTGGTTGAGCAGAATTTTGTCAGTTATGAGTGAGAGAGACGCCTGCGCCGCGCGAAAAAGAGGCTCGCGGCGCTCGAAGCCGAGCGCGTGATTCAGGAGTGAAAGGAGAACAGAGATGGCAGAGACGATGACAAAGAAGTGGAACAGAGCGCCGTTTGGGCCCGAGCGGGTGGAGGAAATGGAGCGCTATCTCAACAAGATGTCCAACGAAGGCTGGCAGTGCTGTGAGATCGTGCGCGATGAGCTGCGCTTTATGCGCGGGGAAGAGAATGAATACACCTACCGCGTGCAGTACTTTTACGAATCGCGCGACGGTGAGAAGGACGACTATCTGCGCACGCTCAGCGAGACGGGCGCGGCGCTGGTGGGAGAGTATGGCGAGGCGCTGATTCTGCGAAAAAAGACTGCGGACGGCGCGTTCGAACTGTATTCCGACCTTGACTCGCAAATCGCGGCGCTGGAAAGGCGGCGCACGCACTCACGAAATATGATGCTCGGCGCGCTGGCGCTGGCGCTGTTAAGAGGGGAACGTGCTTATAGGGCGATCTCTGAGTACGGCTTTTCAAGCTGGCTGGACACGCAGCTTGATTCCCCTGTATATATGGTCTTGACCATTCTGATCGTGGCGGGACTGCTGGCGGGCGGTATTGCCGGTATGGCTTCCGCGCGGCGCGAGGGGAGAAAGATCGAGGAGCTGAAGTGCAGGCGCGTGATCGAGGAATAAGCCCCGCTTGCAAATCCCATCTGCCCGTTGTAGAATGGTTCTGCTATAGAACAAATACGCGGGAGGAAAGCCGACATGATCCAGGATATCGAGCCGAAGCACCTTTATAACGAGTGGAAAAAGAACGCCGTGCCGAAAAGGAGCAGCGCCGTGGTGCAGTTCCGCGGGCGGGATCTTTTGTGCCGCATCGACGACAACGGACTGAAGTTTCCGTCGCGCGCCCAGTTTTCTGAGCCCGACGAGGCGTTTACCTACCTCTTTGAGCTCGACGGGCGGGAGTATTACCTCCTTTTCGACGAGACCGAGCGCGCGCTCGACGGCTATTCCTACCGCGACATCGTGCTCTTCCGCACGGAAAAGCCGAAGGAGCTTGCCTACGCGGCGGTGAGCGCGTGGCACCTGTGCTCGTGGTACCGCGACGCGCGCTACTGCGGCCGCTGCGGAGAAAAGCTCGTTCATGACGTGAACGAGCGCATGATGCATTGTCCCAAGTGCGGCAACATGATCTTCCCACGCATCAACCCGTCGGTCATCGTGGCCGTGACGCACGGGGACTACCTGCTGCTCACGAAGTATGCCAACCGCCCCGGCGCGCAGCGCACGGCGCTGATCGCGGGCTTCACCGAGTTTGCCGAGAGCTTCGAGCAGACCGTGCACCGCGAGGTGATGGAGGAGGTCGGATTAAAGGTCAGGGATTTGCGCTATTACCGCTGCCAGCCCTGGGGCATCAGCGGCAACATCATGATGGGCTTCTGGTGCCGGCTCGACGGCGACGACGATACCATCCGGCTCGACAACTTCGAGCTGGCGGACGGCGCGTGGGTCAGCCGGAAGGAGCTTCAGGAAACGTTCGTCAACAACGGCGTCGCCCTGACGGCGGAGATGATCGCCGAGTTTGCGGCGGGCCGCGACCCCTACAGTCTGGAAAAGGAATAAGGAAAGCGTGCGGGGGCGATCCCTTCGCACGCTTTTTCTTATGATTCCGGCGCAAGGCCGATAAGGTCCATGCTGTTCCAGGTGTGCAGTTCCCTGAGCTCACCGGTGGAGAGGTCGAATTCGTAGAGCACGCAGGGATCCCACCAGTTGACGTTCAGCACGGCAAAGGCGTAATAGCGCTCGCCGTTCACCACGGCGATCTCAAAAGTGAAAATGGCGTGGTCGATCTGCCGCGCCGCGGCCTCCAGCATGGCGAGCATCGTCCGGTCCGGATGGATCGCAAGCCCCTGCGCGTTGTAGAGCACGGTGCCGGCGAGCGTGTTGACTCTGCCGGGGCGGGCGTGCGTAAAGTCGAAGTCCGCGTAGTCCGCGGTGTAAAGGGCGGTGTGGTCGGGAACGAAGACGCCGCTCGGGCGGCTCTTGCCGCTCCGGTAAACGGTCTCGTAGACACAGGGCGCGTTTTTGCCGCCGCGCGGCTGCAAAATGACGTGTACGAGCGGCGTATCGGCGGCGTTTTGGACAACCAGATACAGCGCGGCGACCAGCGCAAGGCTGGACAGCGCGGCGAAAAAGCGTTTCATCGGAACCTCCCTGTATACCGGCGCTCAGAAGAGCGCGGGAACATAGTCGACCGCGGAGGCGATGCCGTCCGCCTGACCGGAAAGGGCGAGCTCAAAGCGGTAGACCGGCTGATAGAAGCCCTTGGAGTCGGAGAGATAGTCGAGCGTGCAGGAGAGGACGGCGGCGTGCTCGGCGCCGGAGAAGAGCAATGCGCCGTCGAAGCTTTTGCCCGCCTGCAGCGCGTCGACCGCCTGCGCGGGCGAGAGGATCGGTTCCTCGCGCACGGGCGTGAGCGCGGTCATGCGGTTTTCCAGATCGTCGAGCGACGCTTTGCCTTCTTCCTGCGCGCAGAGCGTGCAGGCGAGCGTGCCGTGGACAAAGCCGTCCCCCGCCGGAAGGAGCGCGGCGGCGAATACCGCGCGATAGGAGGTTTTGTCATACGGCTCAAGCGTGAACGAAGCGCCGGAAGGAACGGGGAAGCCGAGATCATCCAGCGTTTGGCGCAGCATGTCCTCCGTGACGCCGGACGCGGGCGCGTCGAAGACAGGGGCATGATCGCGCCCGAAGCTGTATTCCCACGTGCCGTCGTGCAGCGTGACGTTGAGAAAATCGCCCGTGGAGTGGTTGGCGTAGATCACAAGATCGTCGTAATAATAGACGTCGGGAAATGTGATGTCCAGCTGCCCGGCGAACGCTTCTGCAAGGGCGTCGGCGGTGGTGTTCGCAAGCGCCTGCGTCCGGTAGACGAATGCGCTGTCCGCTTCGGCGGACGGCGTGAAGCAGACCGTCCATGCAACGCCGCGCGTATCGCCCGCGGCGACGGACGCGTCGCGCAGGTTGCCGTAGGGCTGCGCGGCATAGGAGATGAAAATGGCGCTGAGCGCCAGCGCGAACGCGGCGGGCAGCAGCAGATAGCGCTTCCACGCCTTGCGCCGTTCGATGAGCGCGAGCGCGAGCATCGCCGCGCACCAGCCGAGCATAGCGCCCAAGGTGTTGGTAAAAAGATCGTCCACATCGCACATGCCGCGTCCGGTGAAAAGCTGCGTCAGCTCGATCAGGAGCGAAGCGCCGAAGCCCGCGCCCAGCGCAGCGTGCCACCTGCGAAACGGCTTCCACAAAAGCGGCAGCAGCACGCCGAGCGGGACAAAGAGCGCGATGTTGAGCAGCACGTTCAGCCAGATCTGCAGCGTAAAGCGCTGGTAGGCCTCGCGCCAGGCGAGAAAGAGCTGTAAGTTCCACTGCCGCACGGCAAATTCGCCCGACTCGCTGCGCAGCAGCGTGACGAAGACCGTGACCGCCGCCCAGATGGCGAGCAGCAGCGCGCAGAGGGCGCGCCTCCACGGAAACGGGCGGCCCTTTCGGCGGCAGACAACATAGCAGGCGGCGAGGATCGCGCCGCAGACGAGCGCGGCGGGCACGGCAAAGCGCATGCCGCGCTGCAAAAGATGGAAAAGGTAGGAAACAAAGTCGTGCATGAGATTCCTCCCGATATCGGTCAGCTGGCTTCACTGTCTGCGGTCTTGGCTTCTTCGATGCGCGCGCTCACGTCCTGCCTGAACGCTTCCCACGCGTCCTCGTTTTCGACGTAATACTTCGGGCAGATCTTGCCCGTCACGTCGTAGTGCCGGATGACGTCCTCATCGGGGTCGAGGGAAAACGTCTCGCACAGCCACGCAACGAGCTTTTGCAGGCTCTCCATCGTCGCGTCGCTGAACTGCCCCGTTTCGTCGCCGTGGCACACCTCGATGGACACGGTATAGTCGTTGGCGGTATTCGAGCAGTAGGCGATCTCCGTCAGCGGGACGCATTGCAGGATCTCGCCCTCCAGACCGACAAGATAGTGCGCGCTGGCGTAGGTCTCGTGCGTCAGCGCGAGATTGGCAAAAAAGCTCCGGTTGTTTGCCGCCGATGTGCCGGGGTTGCCGACATAGTGCACCACCACGCCGGAGATTTCCTCAAGCGGCGTGCCGGGGCGGGAGTATTCGTTTATCGGGAGATAGTCGACCGTGACGAAGTCCGGCGCGGCGACGTCCGAGCCGGGGAGGTTTTCATGCGCGAGCCGGTAGCGCAGCGCGCGGACGCCGAGCACGAGCGCAAGCGTGAGCGCGAGCGCGCCGAGAATGCACAGGATGCGCGCCGCGCGGCGGGGTCTGCGTCTGCTCACGGGATCGCCTCCTCTGCGGAGACCGGCGATGCGTCCGGCTCGCATGTGCGCTCGATCTCCTCGAGCACGGCGAGCGTGGAGGTCATGGCGGGCGTGACCTCAAAGCCGATGGTATCGACCGAGCGGGAGGACGAGCCGTCGTCATGGAACGTGACGACATTGGCGTACAGCTCGACATAGCGGTAGTGGGAGATGCCGGAGGTGTCGGCGGTGGAGGGATTCTCCTGCGCCGAGAAGATATCCTGCGCGACGGCGGGGCGCGCACAGTCCTCCATCGCCGCGCGGCAGACGGCCTCCGCCTGACGCGCGGTGAGCGTATAGGTCAGCGAGCTGTCGCCGTCGGGGGAATAGGCGTCGTGGATATAATAGCCGGTGTTGGTGAAGTTCTGGTTTGGATTGTCGGGCAGCGCGTCGGGAAAACGGACGTGCAGCTCGCGGGAATAGACCGCCGTGGGGCAGGTGTAGAGCGCGTTGAGCGCCTCGGTCGTCGTGCCGGACACGCCAAGGTCGGCGAGCGGCAGCGTGACGCGGTAGTCGCGCAGGATGTGCACGCCGCTTTTGAGCGTGTAGTCGAACGAGAGGCAGTAAATGCGGCTCTCATCATCGTCCTCGGACGTGTGGGAGGAGGCCTGCGCCTGCTGGTAGCTCTTATCGGCAACGATGGCGCGGTGCGCCTCGGTGATAAGGCTGAGCGTGGCGGCGTCGGTAGTATCGAAGCGGGTCTGCCCGCCGAAGCTGACATAGGCGGTCTCGATATCCCGAACGTCCGGCACGCGGCCCTCATAGCCCGTGAGGTCGAACGTCAGCGTTACGCTGGTCAGCGTGAGCACGAGCGCGACGATGCACGCGCCGCGCGCACCCGAGTGCAGGACGCGGAGGCTCTTTTTCACCAGCGCCTCGGAGATGTAGTAGCCGAGCAGCCCCGAGACGAGCATACACATGATCGTGCCGGAGAAGGAATAGACGCCGTTGGTGCGGTACTGGCCGAACAGCAGGATGTAGCTTACCTGTCCGAGCACGAGCGCCGCGCAGAACGCCACGCCGTACTGGAAGACGGGCACCGCCCACGAAATGGCGACGACCGAGCCGGACATCTCGCTTTTACGCCTGCGGTAGAGCGCGAGCGCAAGCGCGGCGAAGACAAGTCCGGCGGCGGCGTAGACATAGAGATAGGAGTAGCCGCTCACGAAGCTGCCGACCGGGACCAGCCGCTGGCTGGCCTCGACCCACTCATGATTAATATAAACGTTCATCCGGCGCACAAGGAAGAAAAACGGCGAGAACGGTCCGAGCTTCAGCCCGCCGTTGACGTAGCCGTAGAGGTACTCTCCGGCAAAGTTGCGCAGCATCAGCTCGATGCCGGCGATGAGCGAATTGCCGACGAGGTAGAACACGGCAGCGGAGAGCGCCTGACCGGAAAACATCGCGCAGAAGACGGCGAAGGAATAGAAAAAGACGATCTCCATCGCCGCGCCGCCGAGCGCCCTGCCCAGCACGTCCCAGTGAGGAAACGTGTAGGGGGAGGACGGCAGGAACCAATAGGCCGTGAGCGCAAAGGCGGGAAGCAGCGCGGCAAGCTGGCAGAAAAGCCCCGTGAGGTACGAGGTCATGAAAAGCGTCTCGCGGCGCAGGGGGAGCGCGTGACAGCAGTTTGTCGCGCGGGTGTTGAAAAGATAGAAGAACGACAGTATGGCGAAGAAAAGCCCGAAGACCGCGGCCATATAGACCCCGCCCTTGAGGGCGCTTTCCAGAATGTGCTGCTCATAGATCCAATAGCCGGTATCGCCGGAGAGAAAGCCCGGGAGCGGGGCGGGCAGCAGAAAGATCCAGAGGAGCGTTTCAGCTGCGAGCAGCGGCCACGCGCGGCGCAGCTGCATCCGCATCAGCGGCATATCAAAGAACGATGTCGCGGATCGCATGATCCTCACCTCCCAGCTCATAGATAAAGATCTCCTCGAGCGACAGCGGCGTCACATCGAGAAAAACGGGGTGCAGCGGCATGAGCCTCTGCCGCAGCGTCTCCGCGTCCGCGCGCACGATGAGCGTGTGGACACGTCCGGTCTGCGCGTGGTGCAGCACGGCGATGTCCTGCGGCAGCGGCGGCAGCGCCGCGTCCTCAAAGGCGAGCTGCAGCTTGACGGTGTGCGCCTGCAGGTCGCTGAGCGGCTGCTCCAGAATGAGCCTTCCGTGATCCATCACGCCGACATAGTCGCACACGTCCTCCAGCTCGCGCAGGTTGTGCGACGAGACGAGCACTGTCGTGCCGCGCTCGGCCACATCCTGCATCACAAGGCTCCAGAGCTGGCGGCGCATCACGGGATCGAGTCCGTCCACCGGCTCGTCGAGGATGAGATAGTCCGGCATGGCGCACAGCGCGAGATAGAACGCCGCCTGCCTTTGCTGGCCCTTGCTCATGCGGCGCAGCGCCCGCTTTTCATCAAGCGCGAAGACGCCGCGCAGCGCGTCGTAGCGCTCCATGCTGAACGCGGGGCAGAACCGGCGGTAAAAGCGCAGCATATCGCCAAGGCTCGCCTGCATAAAAAAGAACCAGTCGTCGGGGATGGAGGCGATGCGCGCCTTGACGGCGGGGTTTTCCCACACATCCTCGCCGTCGAAGCGCACGCTGCCGCCGTCCTGACGGTATACGCCCGTCAGGTGCCGCAGCAGCGTCGATTTGCCCGCGCCGTTCGGGCCAACCAGCCCGCAGACCGCCCCTGTCGGCACGGTCAGGTCCGCGCCGCTGAGCGCGGCAAGGCCGTCAAAGCTCTTTGTAAGACCGCGTACCTCGATCATGCGTTTTCTCCCTCCTTTTTGCACAGCTCCGCAAGCTCCTCCTCGCTCGCGCCCATGGCGCGCAGCTCCTGCAAAAGCTCTCTTACCTGTTCCTCCAGCGCGCGGCGGCGCCTGTCGTCGCGCTCGCGGTAGGTGTGCACCGCAAAGCAGCCCTTCCCGGGCACCGAGCAGCAGTAGCCGCTCGCCTCCAGCTCGTTATAGGCGCGCTGGATGGTGTTGGGGTTGATGGCGAGCTGGCCCGCCAGCGCGCGCACCGAGGGGAGCTTTTCCCCGTCGGCGATCGCGCCGGAGACGATCAGCCGCCGCAGCCCGTCGCACACCTGCTCGTAGATCGGGTGGGCGTCTCGATAGTTCAGGGTGATCATGGCGCGTCCCCCGTCAGCGCAGCGCGGCGGCGAGCGCGGCGATGACCAGCAGCCCCAGCACGAGCAGCGCGGCGGTGGGGAGCAAGAGCGTTCCTGTGAGCATGGCGTACCTCCGGATGAATAACAACTGTATTAAGCGTGTTAGTACAGATAAGATAGCATGCGCCGCGCCGCTTGTCAAGAAATGGTACAAAAAGCGCTGTTAACAATTCGTTAAGGATGTTTTGCACAAAAAGAGATGATGTTAAAAAAATAACATGGGCAAGATGTACAACATTCACAAATTTTGGACGCAAGAAACTGCACTTTGGCCGTTGACAGGCGGAACGAAATTTGGTATGCTTTCCATATGAAATATTTTCAAGAGATGTTTCATAAAATGTGAATTTAGAGAGGGGAAATCACATGGATAAAATCATAGAAATCAACAGTGCGATAAACGGCTTCGTATGGGGCCCGATCATGCTGGCACTGCTGGTCGGCTCGGGCATCTACCTCAGCATTCGCGTCGGCTTCATCCAGTTCTCCAAGATCGGCTACTGGTGGAAGAACACCATCGGCAAGATCTTCACGAAGAGCGAAGCGGGCGAGGGCGAGATCACGCCGATGCAGGCGGTCTCCACGGCGCTTGCCTCCACCGTCGGTACGGGCAACATCGCCGGCGTCACCGGCGCGATCATCCTCGGCGGCCCCGGCGCCGTGTTCTGGATGTGGGTCTCGGCGCTGTTCGGCATGGTCACCAAGTTCTCCGAAGTCACGCTCGCCGTCAAGTACCGTGAGCGCAACGACAAGGGCGACTGGTGCGGCGGCCCGATGTACTACATCAAAAACGGCCTCGGCCCCAAGTGGAAGTGGCTGGGCGTTATCTTCTCCATCTTCGGCACGCTGGCCGCGTTCGGCATCGGCAACATCTCCCAGATCAACTCCATCGCCTCCTCCGTCAACTCCGTCGCGGTGGCCTTCAACGAGAACGCCGCGGAATTCGATAAGATCATCGGCCTTGTCACCGGCATCATCATCGCCATCTTTGTGGCGCTCGTGCTCATCGGCGGCGTCAAGCGCATCGGTCAGGTCACCGAAAAGCTCGTCCCCGGCATGGCTGCCATCTACATCATCTGCGCGCTGATCGTCGTGATCGCACATGCAGGCGCGATCCCCAGCGTGTTCGCCTCCATCTTCAAGGGCGCGTTCAATCCCTCCGCTGTCGTCGGCGGCGCTGTGGGCGTGACGATGAAGCTTGCCATCACCAAGGGCGTCGGCCGCGGCGTCTTCTCCAATGAGGCCGGTCTCGGCTCCGCGCCGATCGCGCACGCCGCCACCTCGGAAAAGAACCCCGTCAAGCAGGGCCTCTACGGCATCTTCGAAGTCTTCATGGACACCATCGTCATCTGCACGCTGACCGCTCTTGTCGTTCTCTGCTCCGGCGCGGCCACCGGCAATTACGGCAACAATGACCTCGCGGGCGTTCCCACGGCTGTCGCGGGCTTCTCCACGGTCTTCGGCGCGAAGGCGGGCTCCCTGATCCTCGCCGTCGGTCTGCTCCTGTTCGCCACCTCCACCATCCTCGGCTGGGCGCTCTACGGCACGCGCTGCGCGGAGTTCCTCTTCGGCAGCAAGATCATCCTCCCCTATCAGGTCATTTTCTGCATGGTCGTCATCGCCGGCTCCGCCGCCGATCTCAAGCTGGTGTGGGATATCTCCGATACGCTCAACGGCCTCATGGCTATCCCGAACCTCATCGCGGTGCTGCTGCTCAGCCCCGTGGTCATCAAGCTGACGAAGGAGCACTTCGCCGGCCTGAAGAAGTAAAGAGAGCGCAATTCGCCTTCTGAAAAGGAGGGGCGGGCCGCCGGCCCGCCCCTCCTTTTTCCCCTGGGAAAGAAATTCCGCAGAAAATCGTATCAAATCGAAAAAGTCAAGCAAAAAATGCCGTGCTTTTTCAACAAACTATTCTGCGTTATTTTGTGCATTTTTGGCAGCACGAAAAGGCCACCCGCCAAAGTCCCGCCGGTAGCCTATGCTTTATCGTGTTATTTCCGTGCTATTTTCGTGTGTTATGCGTGCGTTTTTCTCTTAAATATGAACGAGCGGGAGCAGCACGCCCTCCGCCGCCATCCACTCGGCCAGCGCCGTGTTCGCACAGCGCCCGCCTAAAACCATTCGCGGGTAGTTGTTCATCCAGATTTGGATTTGCTTGATCTCCGCCTGCGATACCTCGGAGAGCTTCGTCCCTTTCGGGAGCCACCGCCGAATAAGGCTGTTCGCGTTCTCGTTGCTGCCGCGCTCGAAGGCGCTGTACGGATGGCAATAGTATATGTGCGTCCGCGCCCGCTTTGTCAGGCATGACCGCTCCATGCCCTCGCAGTCTGCGAACTCGCTGCCATTGTCCACGGTGATCGTGCGGAATATCCGACGGAACAGCCGCGACCCCAGCTTCCTTTCCAGCCTGTCCAGCGACCGGACGACGCTCTGAGTAGTGCCGTCCGGCATTTTTATGATGATCTCCTGGCGGAACATCCGCTCCGTCAGCACCAGGAGCCGGGCCGCGTCCTTCTTGCAGGATACCACCGTGTCCATCTCCCAGTCTCCGGGCATCGCTCGTTCCGCGATCTCCTCCGGGCGGTCTTCGATGCTGTCGCCCTGTGGAAGGTGCGCGGCCCGGACCTTCCGATACCCCTTGTTTTTCTTCTTCCCCTTGCGCGGCAGGCTCTTGTTCGTCACGCCCAGGAACACGCCCTTGGTGATGTAGGAATACAGCGTCCACTTGGAGAGCGTCACGGAGAAGGTCAGCCGCTCCTCCTTGATCTTCAACAGGACCGCCTCCGGCGAATACCGTTCCTCCACGATCTTCTGCTCGATGTATGCCGCCAACTTGTAGTCGTTGCCCAGTTTCAGCGCCGGACCCTTGGCCGCGAGGTTGGCCCGGTACTTGTTCTCCGCCACGTCCGGGCAGTAGATTTCCCGGTCGATCAGCTCCGTCGTGCGCTGGACCGTCTTTCCGCGCTTGATCTCCCGGTAGATGGTGGTACTGTCCACGTGCAGCGCCGCCGCGATCTCCTTTACCTTGTGGCCTTCCTTCAACATTCTTTCAATTTTCAGCCGGTCCTTCCACCGCAGATGGGAAAATCTCCGTCCTTTTTCGCTGCTCATTGTGGGCACTCCCTTCTTTTTTCGGGGATAATAACCCATAAAAGCGCAGAATGTCAAGCGCTCAGAGCGCCGCAAAAAGAAATGCCGTAGGCTTTAAGCCTACGGCATAATTATTTTTCTTCCTCGTCCATCAACCAGTCCGAGGTGACGCCCAGTACCTCCGCCAGGGCGCGCAGCTCGTAGTCCTGCACCATGCGGCTCCCACTTTCGATGCGGCTTATGGCGTCCTGTTCCAGGATAACGCCCGTGGTCTGCACCTTCGCCGCCAAGTCCGCCTGTGTCATACGCTTCTTCGTTCTCATTTGCCGGACCCGCTCGCCAGATACATTTCGCCGTCCGTCCAGATTGATGATCTTCAAGTGTTCGCCTCTCCTCGCTATGTGATATTCCCATATTTTATTTGACTTTACCATATTCTCTGATATTCTTATGGTAATATCCCATAAATGCGCAAAAATATAAAAAATGTGGAGGGGAGAACATGGGCCTATTTTCATTTCGTAAGCCCCCGGCGCGTGTCAACAGCTCCGGCAGCGTCCCACACACCGCCGATCTGCTGTATCCCGCCGTGCTTCCGGCCTTTTCAGAGATCGCGGCAGGCGAGCACCGCGACCCCAGGGCGGTTTTCTACACCATCCGCTTCATGGACCCACAGCGCTCACGCCCATTCACGCCGGATGTGCTGGACGCCTCAGACTTCGGCAGTAAGGCAGAGGTCCGGCGCGTTCTGGTCCGACGTGGCTTCGTGCAGAACGCGGACGCAGGTCAGACGCTTTCCGTGCTCTACACGAAGGACGCCATGAAGGAGCTTCTGCGCAAGCGCGGCCTTTCGGTCGGCGGCACCAAGGAGCAGCAGGCCGCCCGGCTTCTGGCCGACGGCTTCCGTATCAGCCCCAGCCGCAGACTGTTGGAGTTGACCGCCTCCGGTTCCGCGCTGATCGCGGCCCACGGCGTCAACCTGTCCGAGGCTATCCGCCGGGCCACGCTGGCTTTGAAGGAGCCGGACTACCCCGGAGCCGTCGCCGCATACCGTGACTATGACAGCCGGTGGGGCTATGTTCACCCCTCCGGCAAGACCCACACCATCTTCGCAAGCTATGATGTTCCATTCCACCGCCTTGACTTTCTCGCGGGCTACCCCATGTGTGAGCTGTGCAACTCCGAAAACTTCCGCCGTACCCTCCGGGCCTGCCTGATTGCCGGGCTGATGCGAGGGGAGCAGGAGCGCACGGAGCTTGCCTCCCGCTTCAAGGAGGTGTGCCAGGAGCAGATCGTGTGCCCCGGCATTGTGGACCTGTTCACCATGGACGACTTCGACGGCAGCACCGCCGCCGCGATGCGTGAAGCCATGGAGCAGAACGTCGCAGCGGACAGCGATTTCACTCTGGAATATTATATCTCGCACGTGCTGTACCTGAGCAGGCGCGCCTAAACAAAAATCCCCCGGCAGATGTCCGTTCTCTGGACCTCCGCCGGGGGATTTCTCACTTATTCGTTATTTTTCTTGATCTGACCGAGCGCTTCTTTCAGCTTGTCGAAGCCGAACATGGCAGCGTAGGCCACCGCGAAGCCCACCACAACGGCGGCGGCAACGTAATACCACATGACGGCGTAGCCCATGAAGGCCATATACCCGAAGAAGGCCACCAGCGTCAGCACCATGGCGACGATGATCGCCAGCAGGTTCGTGGGCATCTTCTCCCACGTGGCCCGTTTCAGGACCTCCACGATGATGTTGGTCAGCACGGTCAGCACGCCGATGATGGCGACGATGGCCGAAATATTGAGCGTCAGTTCCATAAACGTCTTCCTCTCTTATTTGGCAGGCATCTTCAACACCTGCCCGACATGGATGATCTCGGAAGTCAGGCCGTTCAGGCGCATGATCTCCTTGTAGCGGCTCCCACTTCCGAGATAGGTACTTGCCAGCGCCCACAGCGTATCCCCGCGAACGACGGTGTGCGTGCGCGTCCCGCCGGTGGCAGAGCCGCCGATGTCCGCCGCGTCCACCCAGCCGTACACGGTGCTTCCGCCGCCGCTCACGGCGACAAGGTGATACGGATGCTTCGCCTTGCCCGGCTGGTACACCTGCGTGACCTTGGCCTTGCCCGGCTTACAGGCCGTGCCGGTGGCCGCGTTTGCGTTGGTGTAGTGCTTCCCGCCGGTGAAGTTCACGATGTCGCCCACCTTGCAGGTGCCCGCGCCTGTGTTTCCGGTCCCGCCGGTCTCGCCGCCGGTCGTCCCGGCGTCGGTCCCCGCGGCCTTGCTGGCGTACTTCGGTACGCCATAGCCCCGGATATACCGGCCATTGACGGCGATATGGCGATACCCCACGGCGTCGCTCATGTTGCCCTCGATCACGGTGATGGTGTTGCCGTTTACCTCGGTCACGATGCCCACGTGGTCCGCCGCGCCGGTGTTGTCCGTCGTGGCGTAGTTCGTGCCGTCCTGCCAGTCGTAGAAGATGTAGTCGCCCGGCTTCGGCACATAGGCGTCGTTCTCCACCCACGCGCCCAGCTTCTTGAACAGGGCGATGTGCTTCTCGCACCCGCACTCCGTCGGGATGATGTCGGTCAGCCCGGCGGCGATGGCGACGGCGGAAGCAAAGGTACTGCACCATGCGTCCGTATACTTCACGGCGTAGCCTCTGGCAAGGGGCTTGTGGCTGTTGTACAGGTCGATGATCTTCCGGTGGCTCCCGTCCGCTTCCTTGCAGCCGAGATAGCTCACCGCGATTTTGACGACCTTCTGGCGTAACTGGTTTTCAGTCATTCCGTTTTGCCCTCCTTACAGGTCGTTGCTTGGCTGGTCCGCCGTTTCCTCCTCCGCCGCCGGGGCGATGGGGTCCGGCTTATCCGGCCAGTGATTGTTCTTGCTCAGGTTTTCCAGGACGGATTTGATGGCGTATGCCAGCACCACGCCGATGATCTCCTTCACGGCCACCGACGACAGCGTTTCCGCGATCTGCTCCCGTCCCAGGTAGGCGAGGACATAGCTGCACCATATCCACGCAAACCCGTTTCCCAGGCATATCCAGACCACCTTTTTCATGGTCTCGGTCTTCTTCCCCTGATCGCCATTCAGCCGGAGGGCGCGCAGCCTGCGGCGCAGATGGCTGATCGTGCTGTTGCAGAGGAGAAGGCCCGCTCCCAGGCCAAAGAAAAAGGCGGCCATGACTACCCACACGTACTTCATGGCCTGCCCTCCTCACATACCGATTTGATGGAACACGAAGCCGATCACGATGCCGATAACGGCGGTGATGATGTATCCCACGACCTTGCGCCACATTTCACCGTCCCGTCCTTCCAGCACTTCCAGGCGCTTGCCCTGCTTCTCCTGCTCCTTGACCATGTCCTCCACGCTGGTCGCCAACCGCTCCACCGAGTTCGTCAGCGCCCGCATTTCGCGCACGTTCTCCTCAAGCATTTCGATACGCTTGTCCTGCCTCTTGTTCTCCTCCGCCAGACGGCGGCTGAACTCCTCGTGCTCTGCCCGCGAGATATAGGGGTCGTCCATAACGGCACCCTCCTTTCCTGGTTGTTGACGATACAGGGGAGGGCCGGGCAGCTATCCCACCCGGCCCCCGCCGATCATAGTTCTTCGCCCAGCGCCTCGTCCGGCCATTCTCCGCTTCCGATCAGTGCGGTATACCGCACCTTCACCCGGTCGATGTCCTCCGCCAGCGCAACGGCGTCGTGCTGCGCGAGGAGCTTCTGCTGCTCCGTGACGATCTTCGCCAGGTCGGCGCAGATGCCGCACAGCTCCTCAATGATTTTGAGATTACTCACCGGCATAGACCTCGCCGGTGATCTCCTCGTACTGCTCGGCGCTGATTTTGCCGTTCTCCACGCGGCTCGCCAGCTCCGCCTTGACGCCAGCCTTGCGAGAAGCAGGCACCTCGGCCCACTTGCGCGTACCGGCCACCAGTCGATTAGCCCAAATAGCGTTCATCAGTTTTCACCTCCTCCGTTTGCAGCGCTGTCCAGCTCGCAAAGAGCTTCTTCCACCGCCGTCAGCCGCTCCTCCGAGGAGCTGTCCAGCTCGCACATGGCTTCCTCCACGGCGGCGAAGGCGGCGTTGGTCGTCTCCTCGTTCTCGATGATGCGGGCGTGGTTGCGGAACACATACTCCTCAGCCTCGCCCTCCTGCGCCAGCGCCTCCGGTGCGTCGGGGATGGCGGTGCCGCCGGGCAGGTTGTACACCTCGCCGCCCACGGCGATGCCGATGGCCTCAGCCTCCGCCGCCTCCACATAGGCCCCGGTCTCCGCGTTCCGCTTCACATAGCGGGGACGCTCGCACAGGGCCAGCAGCTCGCCTTTGCTGATAATTGCATACATGGGTCTTACCTCCTCACTTTGATGTGCAGCGCGTCCGCAAGCTCTTTCAGCTCCGGCACCGCCGCCGCGAAAAAGTCTTCGTTGAACAGAATGACCTCCACATCCTGCCGCAGGAAATGTGCCCACTTCCGTTCCAGCAGCTCGATCTCCTCCTCGGTGAAACGCTGCTGCCGTCCGTTCGGGCCGGTCCGCACCCGCTGGGAGTACGCGATGGCCCAGGTCAGCTTCCCGCGTTCCAGCCCTTGCCCGTCGTCGTTGCGGGCGAAGTGCATCTTCGCGGCCTCGCTGGTCGCGTAGCAGATCGGCTTTCCCTCCGTAGTGATGATGAAGTCGCCCGCCGTCTCCATCTCCGTGCCATACGGGATGTTCACGGCCTCGCCGCAGGCGGCCAGCTTCTTGAACCTGTTGTGTGTGATGTACTTCATGCGCACATTTCCTCCTCAATGACGGCTCCGTGCCGCCGGTATATCCAGCCGCACCCGGTCCGTGTGGCTTTCATCGTGCACGGGAACGGCTTCCGCCGCCCGGCCAGTTCCTCAGCGAACATCCGCGTGAAGCGCTCGTCCATGGCGCGCAGCGTGTCGTAGCTGTTGCACCGCTTCGCGTGCGCTCTCCACGATTGATAGGACTGGAACACGTCCTCCGGTCCCATTCGGCCCTCGTCCATCCACCGCCGGAAAATATCCATCTTCCGCCGCATGGCACGGATGCTCTTGCGACTGAGCTTCATCACCACCTTGCCCGTCTCCGTCAGCGTCACCCGCATTTTCAGGAAGGTGAAGCTGTGGTGCCGGAACGGCGTGATGATGTTCTTCTTGTCGCTCATGGCGATGCCCAGCGCCTCAGCCAGGCGGTACAGGTTGCGCTTGATGTCTTCCAGTTCCTCCAAGGAATTGCTGATCACATACCCGTCGTCCATATACCGCCCGTACCCGTGGATGCCGCGCACGTCCTTCACGTAATGGTCGATGGGGCTGGCGTAGTCAAGGGCGATGATCTGCGATACCTCGCTGCCCAGGCCCACGCCCCGGTGTGCTTCCTTGTCGGCGGTCTTCATCAGCCGGAAATCATCCACAAAGTCGCAGAACAATGTGTATAACCGGTCGTCCATGATCTTCTTCCGCGCCCGCCGCTTGATCTCCTCGTGCGGCAGGCTCCCGAAATAATTCTTGAAGTCGAACTGGTAGATACCGCCCTCAGTCCCATACCGCCGGTAATGGTCCTGCAGGTGCTTCCTGAGCCGCCGGAGCTGGAAGTCCATGCCCCGGTCTTTCAGGCTCGCGCTGTTGTCGTAGATGAAGCTCCTGGAATAAACCTCCGTCAGAAGGTTCTTGCACAGGCATTTTTGGATGGCCCGCTCCTGGATGGGCAGCGCGTCGATGTTCCGCACCTTCCCGTGCTCCACCGTCGCAAAGCTGTGGAAGCCCTTGAACACGCGCTTTCCGTAGTGCAGCGTGTCATAGGTTGCCTGTGCTTCGCCCAGCAGGTTCGTCTCGAAGTTGATGGTGGAGGTCTTCCACCGCGCTCCGTCACAGCAGCTCTTTCCGGCCTTGCAGATGTTCCCGAATGACATGACCTCCTCGAAGCTCGCTCCACCGGCCTCCCGCGCCCTCTGCTCGCGCCGGGCCTTTCGCCGCTGGTATCTGGCCTCGTGCCTCTCTTGGCTATTCAATCATGTTGCCTCCAATGCAGTATCCCACCCGTACAGCGTTCGGTCTGGCGCGCGGTTTGCGGGTCGCATGACCTCCCGCACCTGCGTCGTCTGCCGCAGCGGTTTGAAGTAGCTGCATAACGGTTGCTCATGGAGCCGGGGCAACGCCGCCGTAAATCCCCGGCCATGCAAGAAGCGTCCGGGCCTCCGTATCGAGTGGTGATTTAAGGAATGAAGCCCGCGCATGGCGGACCAGTCTCCAAGGGTCAAGTTCTCCTTTAAGATTTGGGGCACAGCTTCGCAGTTCGCTACTTGTTCAGGCCCCAGGTTGTTCTTAAATCCCGGCGCGAAGCCATTCGAATTGTAGGCGTTGTTGTTGTTCGCAGACCCGTCCGTGTTCACATTGCAGAAGTTGTTCGTGTTGCTCGCATTCACGGAGCGGAGCCACCAGTTGCAGGCGTGGCCGTCAGAACTTGCCCTACGGGGATTTATAGTGTTTTTGCTTTCCGGTCTCTCATGTACCCATTCCACCGGCGTTTGTCGCTGTCCATCACACCCCGCAGGCGCGACAGCGCATTGTTCGCCAGTGTCGTCCAGGTCTGGAACGTCCGCTCGTACTCCTCCTTGTTGCGGAAGAAGTTGTTGCCGTCGTCCACCAGCTCATAGCAGAAGGTGATCTCGCCCAGCAGCGCGTCGGCGCTGGCCGTGGCCGCCGCCAGATAGCGGTGCCGCAGCTCGTAGTCCCGCTCGCTCATGTCCTTGTGGACGTAGATGCTGTTTCCCTTGAGCGCGTTCATGTAGACCTCGCTCGCCAGTTGCAGCAGCGGCCCCGTGGTCACGTACTTGTAGCTGGCCGGAAACTTCCGTGCGATGCGCACCGTGGCCTTCCGCAGTTCTCGTGCGTCTGCCACGAATTGCGCCGCCGCGTCCTTGCGCCGCGATTTGTATACTGCCATTTCGGTGTTCTCCCTTCCGGTTTGGCGCCCCCGTCACCGGCAGGAGCGTTGCCGCTCCCGCCGGATGGGGCCTGTGCTGATTTGGGTACTCGGTGCTTGGCGTTTCGCTGGTAGGGGCTTGCGCCCCCACCGCTCCACTTTCGATGCCTGATTTGGGATTAGGCCACCTTAAAGCCCGGCGCGAAGCCATCCGAACGGTCGGCGATGTTGCCGACCGCAGACCCGTCCGTGCTCACAATGCAGAAGTAGATCGTGTAGCTCGCATTCACGGAGCGGAGCCACCAGTAGCAGGCGCTCGTCGTCGCCGTGTGCTGGTACTTGACCTTGCTATTACCGTTCCTGTAATAGTCGTACTGCTTCTGGTAGTTCGCCTCGGCGCTGTTGGCGTAGCTTCTCGTACCCTGGACCTCCATCTCACTCAGCAGCCAGATTTTGTCCGAGGTCGCGGTCACGTAGCTCGCGGTGTTGGAGCCGCCGCCCGTGTTGTCGCTGTACTTCGTGCAGGCCGCGATGATGTTCTGCCAGGCCGTCGGCAGGGCCGCCAGGAACGCCGGGCAGATGGTCTTGCGCATATAGCTGTTGTTCCATCCGCCGGAGTTGGTGTTGCTGGTGTTCATGCAGAAGCCCGTGCTGGTCGAGCCGTAGCTGTTCACGAACGCGATGTCCACACCAGCCGCCGTCTTGCCGAACTGGAAGTGGATGCTGTTTCCGCCCTCCACGCTGCTGTTGTGGTTGAAGCCCAGGATGAAGGCGTACACGGTGTTGTTATAGCTCAGTCCTCCGAAAGAGCCATTGACCGCGATACCCACCTTGTCGCCCACGCTCCAATAGTTCGCCGCCTGGCCGGACTTGGCCGCCGCCGCGATGATGTCCGGCGTGTTGTTCGCCAGGCTCGTATCGGGCAGGCTGACCGTCACATTGATGGTCTTGTCGCTGGGCGCGGTGTGGTTGGTGCCCGCCGCCACCTTCACGGTGATCTTGGCGGTGCCCGCCTTGAGGCCGGTGATCTTCACGCTGGTGCCGCTCACCTCCACCCTTGCCGTGGCGGTGTTGCTGGACGTGGCGCTGATCACGCCGTCGCCCGCGCGGGTCACGGCCACGCTCTCCGTCAGCGAGGAGATGTTCAGCGTCACGCTGCTCTTTGCCAGCGTCAGACTGCCCGCCGCCTTGCCGATGGCCCAGGTCACGCTCTTGGCGCTGGTGCTGCCGTCGGACCACTGGTAGTTGGCCTTCGGCGTGAAGGTCGCGGCATAGCTTCCCGCGTTGGTGGCGGTGCTCGTCCCGCCGATTGTCAGCTTATTGCTGTCGTAGTTGCTCCACTGGGGAGACTGTGCGCTTCCCGTGTAGGTCAGCGTCCCGCTCTGCGCGGGTACGGACAGGCTGGCCTTGCTGATCGTCCAGGTCACGCTCTTGGCGGTCTTGGTGCCGTCGGCCCACTCGTAGCCCTCCTTGGGCGTGAAGGTCGCAACGTAGCTGCCTGCGTTGGTGCCGCTGGTCGTTCCGCCGATGGTCAGCTTCTCCGTGTCGTACCCGTTCCACGAGGGGGACTGTGCCGCGCCCGTGTACGTCAAGATGCCCGCCTGGGTGGGTACGCTGTTGATCACGCTGGTCAGCTTGGTCACGGCTTTCAGCGCGTCGTTCGCTGCCTTCTGCGCGTTGCTCGCCGCAGTCTTGGCCTCGTTGGCCGCCGTGTTGGCACTGTTCGCGCTCTCCTCGGCGGCACTGGCGGCGCTGGCGGCAGCCGTCGCGGCACCGGCGGCGGTGTTGG
>ERZ857629.1694-NODE-1694-length-23006-cov-6.327916_pt1 | contig 23006 bp, 19 predicted proteins | sample MGYA00519700_ERZ857629 | MGnify/ENA primary metagenome ERZ857629 (study PRJEB31778, sample SAMEA3449351) | human gut metagenome | biome: human gut; feature: human-associated habitat; material: faeces | place: United Kingdom | collected 2010/2012 ...
ATATGTGGAAAATCGGGAACTGCCAAAAAGCACTCAGAAAGTGTTAAAAATCAAATGGTATTGAAAATCAAGACTTTATGGTTAGTTAGTCATAGTAAGTTATGGTTAGTTATAAGGCTCTAAATACACATCCGCTGAAGGCACTATTGCCAATGGTTTCAATAGACAACGGCATATTCATGGTTGTAAGATAGGCACAATTGTCAAAAGCACTAACACCAATCGAGGTGACGTTGTCTGACATTTGCACCGTCTGCAGTCGCCTACAATTATAAAAAGCTTCCCTTGGTATCTCTGTGAGGCTGTTTGGCAGCACTACGTTTACCAGTTTGCTATTTTTAAAACACCTTTCTCCTAACGAGTTGAACCCTTCAGGAAGGGTTAATGTTTCAAGGCCCGCATACTCAAAAGCGGCATCACCTATCTTCTTCATTGTCGAAGGCCAAACGATGGTTTTCAATGCCGAACAGCTTGAAAACCACAGAGATGGAATTTCGGCACACCCCTCTAAAAAGGTTACCTTTTCTAATGCGGTGCAATTGATAAAACCATCCCACAAAAGCGTCTTAGGCAATGTTGCTTCTTTTATCGTTTTGCAGTTTTTCAGATAAATGTTTGCAATCGTATTGGCACCTAAATACTCAATGCTTTCAATAGGCGAATTGCGTTCATAAGAAATAAACGTTTTTGTGAGTCCTGAGTGAAAAATCACCTTTTTCGTTTTTTCCTTAAGGATAATGCTCACCTCCCTTATTGCATACGACTTTTTATCGTTTTCATAAACAAGTCTGGTTGGAAACTCAAGTACTTCAGGAAAATCGTCATTAGCTGAAGTAGCGCAACCCACTTCCCAATAATAAGTCTTGGCGCTCGCATCGTAGCGAAGATATTTAGTGGTTAAATATTTGTCGGGCACTACTGTAGCATGAACACTTAATGCCACAAACAAAAGAACACAAAGAATGGCTAATGCCTTCACTGGTTTGCACCCAGGCAAAGGGTGTAAACGGGAAATGTTGATAGATGGTTGTTTCATAATAGAGTTTAACTAATTGGTTTATAATTTCGTTAAATAACGTTATTCTAATTCGTCGAACTCACGTTATTTTAGTAACACAGGCATGCTTATCGTCAAGACAAGCAGCACCATGAGCCATCTGCAAACCTTGCAGAAAGGAGGAGTAGACTTCTGATTCGTCACAGACCGAAGTGACGGGATTCGTGCCTGCACAGCACCGCTATGCGACCGAAGGACTGATGTAAAATTCTTCATATTGTTTCGGTTTTTATTGGTTTATATTGTGATGGAAAATCTCTGTCAGTATCAGGCTGAAACACACAGGTGGCTTCGGTTGCAAATTTACTAAAAAATCACTAAACGTATATAACACTAAAAAGGCTTTGAATAGCACAAAAGAGGCTTTCTGTATAGTACAAAACGTGCATAGGGTGTCGCATTCCCCATGAATGAGGCAATGCGACACCCTATGTGTTGATGAAAACTGAATTTCAGAAAATGATGAACGGCTTACTTGTTGAAAGCATAGTAGAAGCCATCGTTCATCGCCATGCGGAGCTGGAATAAACCATTCTCGTCGGCAGTGACATTCATCTTTGCGCCACTTGGCAGACAGGCCTGGATGCTGCCGTCCTCATTGAAGCTGAACAGCTCGCGAATGTCGCCGTCCTTGCTGTACGACCAGCTCTTGTTCTTCTTGTTGAATACGAAGTAAGACTTCTCGCCGTCGGGGTCGGTTATCTCGTAACCATTCTTCAAAGTCTTGACAGCATACATGCGACCGTCCTTGCCCATCACGTCCTTGGTGGTTCCCACCTGTCCGATCACCTTCTCGCCTGTCCAGAACTCGATAGAGTTGAGTACGAAGAGGTCGGCTACAGAACATACAGCATAGGCTGGAGAGATGAGGATAAAGATAAGCTCATTGACAAACTTGTTGTCTGTAGCTCGCTTGTTCCAGCTGAGAACTGAGTTGGTAAGGCCGAAAGAGCCGATGCATGAACTGAGAGTCAAGGCACCCACTGTGACTGCGATGACTGATTTGGTGAATGTTTTCTTCATCTTGTTAAAAAATTAATGTATGTTGATAATTGATTATAGTGTTTCCGGTTCTTGAAAAACCCTAAAACTTGAAATGCCGTTTCAGCCAGCGGCTCATCATCTCGTAGGCACTCTCTTCCTCCTGATGCTGAGGCTCGGCAAAGGTGAGATGCTCGCCAGAGGCATCGCCATGCTGGTCGGGGAAGATGATCATCAGATTGGTGCCTGAGAAGAAACGGGTCAACTCTTCGGGCAGACGCTCAAGGGCAGTCTTATGAGAGACGGTTCCTTTGCGGGCTGTTACCACCACAAACATGTGGTCGGGAGCTATCTGTGAAGCGATCTGTGGCATCTCGTTCCAGTGGTTCATGAGCGTATAGTCGGAACGAACCTCAGGGTAACGATTCTTGATAAACTCGTTGATGAGCGAAAGAGCCTCCATGCGACCATGAAACTGGATGCGGCAGTCGAGGTTGCGTGCCATGCGCGACAGTCGTTCTACCCAGCGATAAAAACCTGGCTCAAACTCAGCTCTCGAAGGAACAGCCACCTGTATGCGACGGATGGTGTTGAGGGGCTGGCGGATGCGTGCCATGATGATCTGGCGGCTGAGTCCATTGAACAGACTCTGATGGAACTCGCCCCAGAACTTAGGTGAGCGCTCCGGATGCATGTGCATGCCGATGATGATCTCGGAACACTGAAACTCGTTGAAGGCGTGCTTGATGCCATTGGCGATGTTGGCGGCGATGCGTACCTGTGTCTGCGTGAGTACGTCGGTGGCTGCTGCTATCTGACTGCAATGTTCGAGTAGGCGCTTGCCCTGCTCTTGCTTATAGCGCATATCCTTGTCTTCGTATACCACGTTGAGGCATACCAAACCGCGGTTTAGCTTCTGGTTTCTCACCAAGAAGGCAAGGCTCATCAGGTTGTCGGCGTATTCGGGATAGCGCACAGGGATGAGAATCTTCTCGTCGTTGGCGCTCTTCTCGTCTTCTGCCTCGGGCAGTTCCTTGTCTCTAAGGATAATCTTGCGCGAAGACCAGTCGGTAAGCAGCGAGGAGATGATGCAGGTGCAGAGGATCATGATGACTACGCCGTTGAGCATGTCGTCGTCGACGAGATAGGTGTTCTTGCCCACGAGGATGTTCATACCCACCATCACCATGGCTATACTGCCTGCTGCATGAGCTGAGGTGAGGCCGAACATCATGTGACCCGAAGACAGGGGCAGGCGGAAGCCAAAGCAGGCAGCATAGGCGGCAATGGCCTTGCCCAGGGTGCCAAAGAACACGATGCACAGCACCACCCAGAGAATATGACCGCCCTGGAAGAGCAGTCCCACATTGATCAGCATGCCCACTCCTATCAGGAAGTAGGGAATGAAGAGGGCGTTGCCGATAAACTCGAGCCGGTTCATCAGAGGCGATACGTGTGGGATATACCTATTTAATATAAGACCTGCAAAGAAGGCGCCAAAGACTCCCTCAATGCCTACCATCTGTGACAGGGCGGCACTCATGAAGAGCATCGACATGACAAAGATAAACTGCATCACGGCATCGCTGTATCGGCGAAGAAACCATCGGGTGAGACGGGGTATGAGGAATATCATCACACTGCAATAAGCGGCAAACTTGGCTGCAAAGAGTACCCAGAAGAGTACGCCATCGTGCTCGGTGAACGAAGCCACCAAGCCTGCCAACATGATGAGGGCGATGAGCAGCGAGAGCATGCTCGACCCCACACTCAGCGTGACGCTCGGCTTCTGCTGCAGACCATAGCGTGACACGATGGGGTAGGCGATGAGCGTATTCGAGGCCATGATGCAACTTAGCAATAGCGATGCCTTGGTGGAGTAGCCCAAGAGAGAAACGCTCATCCAGTAGGTAATGGCAAAGGGCACATAGCACGTCAGCAAGCCGTAGGTAAGCAGTCGTGACTTGTTCTTCCGCATGCCCTCCATGTCCATCTCTAATGCTGCCAAAAACATGATGTAGTATAGCCCCACCTTACCAAAGAGTTCGAAGGATGAGTCACGCTCTAAGATGTTGAGTCCGTACTTTCCAATGAGAACTCCTGCCAACACCATGCCGATGATGTGCGGAATGCGGAGCTTGCCCATGATGATTGGTGCAAAGAGAATGATAATCATCACTACGAAGAAAATCAGCGTAGGGTCGGTAATGGGGAAATATTGGGCTATGTTCAGCATAGGCATTCTGTTTTTTAAAAAAAAAGAGTGGTTCTTTACATGAACTGCATCACTCTTCTTATCATTTGAGTGCAAAAATAATAATAAATCTTGAATAAGCAAAGTCTTTGCCTGCTTATCGTAGTTATTTGTAGCGCTTTTTGTCATTTTACTCAACTTTCGTATGTGGGGAAGTTAGAGAGAAGTTAAGTGAACTTAGAGGGAAGTTAAGGGACAAATGTCCTACGTCTTACGGCAAAAGACTATTGTCTTAACTCCTTTAACTCCTTTAACTCCTTTAACTTCTTTAACTTCTGGCTACTGATGTTTCATCGTAAATATGAGTAGCGGAGATGGATGAATGAATGATTTTTTATGCAAAATAATGCAGAAATGTTAGCAAAAGTAATAAAAATGCAACAAAAAGCAATAATTTATGGAGTTTTATGCTTGATATTGTAGAAAAAGTCTTACCTTTGCAGCGGATTTGAGAGGATAAGCGTTAGTAAACCCAAGATGAGAAATCATCATGTAGGAAAGGAGCATTCTTTTCTTTTCCAAAAGATTCACTTTAAACAACTTTTAAAAAGATTCGATTATGAAAGTAGCAATTGTTGGTGCAAGCGGTGCAGTAGGTCAGGAATTCCTGCGTATCCTTGCTGAGAGAAATTTCCCAATGGATGATTTGGTGTTGTTTGGTTCTGAGCGTTCTGCTGGACGAAAATACAACTTCAAGGGAAAGGACTATGAAGTCAAACTTTTGCAGCATAACGATGACTTTAAAGATGTCGATATTGCTTTCACATCTGCTGGTGGTGGTACTTCTGAGGAATTTGCAGAGACCATTACTAAGTATGGTGCTGTCATGATCGATAACTCAAGTGCATTCCGTATGTGCGACGATGTGCCATTGGTAGTGCCTGAGGTGAATGCCGAAGATGCTCTGAACCGTCCACGCAACATCATCGCCAATCCTAACTGCACCACCATCATGATGGTCGTGGTATTGAAGCCTATCGACGACCTGAGCCACATCAAGAAGATTCATATTTCTTCTTACCAGAGTGCTTCGGGTGCTGGTGCTGCAGCCATGGCTGAGCTTGAGCAGCAGTATAAGGACATCATCGAGACTGGCAAGACAGACCATATCAACAAGTTCCCTCATCAGTTGGCATACAATGTCATTCCTCAGATAGACAAGATGACTCCTAACGACTATACCAAGGAGGAGATGAAGATGTACAACGAGACTCGTAAAATCATGCACTCGGATGTTCGCACCAGTGCCACTTGTGTACGTGTTTCCTCACTTCGTTCTCACTCAGAGAGCGTATGGTTCGAGACAGAGAAGCCATTGGCTGTAGAGGATATCCGCAAGGCTTTGGAGGCTGCTCCTGGCGTAACCGTAAAGGACGATGCACAAAACTATGTTTACCCTATGCCTCTTGAGAGTGCTGGTAAGGATGATGTCTATGTAGGCCGTATCCGTAAGGATCTCGCCGATGACAACGGCAATACTTTGTGGCTCACTGGCGACCAGATACGCAAGGGTGCTGCGCTCAATGCCGTTCAGATCGCTGAGTATCTGATCAAAGTAGGAAATGTAAAGTAAATATATGCTTGAAAGATTTCAACGCTTGCTTCGGGATATGAACCGAGGCATCTATGAGAAAGAAACAGAAATATCGCTCTCGCTCCTTGCCGCTCTGGCAGGCGAGAGCGTTATTCTTTTAGGTCCACCGGGTGTAGCCAAGAGTATGGTGGCGCGACAGCTGAAGACTGCCTTTAGAGATGCTCGTAGTTTTGAGTATCTGATGTCGCGCTTCTCTACGCCCGATGAGATCTTCGGTCCTGTGAGTATTCAGAAGTTAAAGTCATCTGATACTTATGAACGTGCAGTGGAAGGCTATCTTCCTACTGCCGATGTCGTATTCCTCGACGAGATATGGAAGGCGGGACCTGCCATACAGAATACGCTCCTCACGGTGATCAATGAGAAAATCTTTCGCAATGGTAATCGGGAGATGCGCCTTCCGCTGAAACTCCTCGTGGCAGCCAGCAACGAGTTGCCTGCTAAGGGGGAGGGACTGGAGGCACTCTGGGACCGATTCGTCATCCGCATAGAGAGTCGCCCCATTCGACAGGAAAAGAACTTCCGCAGCATGCTGCTGGAGGTGGAGAATCTTTCGGAGGTGAAGAGTGAAGAACAGAGTTCGGCTGCCGAAGGTGAGGCCAATTCGAATGTTATTACTGCTGAGGAGTATGCAGAATGGTCGGAGAATATCAATAAGATAGGAGTGAAGGAGGATGTGCTCGATGTCATTTCCGTCGTTCGTAAATCATTGAGAACTGTGAATGTGGATGAAGCTGCTGAGCGCAGAAATATCTATGTGAGCGACCGTCGCTGGAAGAACATCATGCGTCTGCTTCGCACCTCTGCCTTTATGCAGGACAGGGCGGAAGTGGCGGTCTGCGACTTGCTTCCTATCTACCATTGTCTGTGGCAAGAACCCGAGGAGAGAGATGCCATCCGAACCCTCGTGATCCGTGCGCTCTTTGCATCTCATGCCGACAAGTTGGTGGAGATGAAGAATGCCCTTGCCGAGGACATCAAGTATCATCGCATTCGTCGTAGTCCTGATGAGGGTAGGGATTATGAGGGTGAGATCGAGAAACTCTCCGATAGTCTTAGTTTGTTGGAAAGACGTTTGGGTGAGAATCTCTTTGTATCGTCTGATGATAAGAATGAGGTCTCAGCTTATCTTCGTGACTTCTATAAAGAACTTGCCTTTACTCGCCAGGACACGATGAAACTATATGAGGAGTAGAGTAGGTGGAATAATTTATACTTGCGTTCCCAAATCCAGCTACTTTGCCATACCATGAGTGTAAACTTTCCGCTCCTTGTTCTTTGCTGCATTTTTGTGAGATAATCATTCTCATCCTCCATAAACCTGCAGACTAAATCCATAAAGGATAGGCTAAAAAGTTTTCATCAACACTTCTCTTAGGTCGTCGCTCGTGGCAAGTCCGAGTTTCTTACGTATATGTATTCTCACCGAACTGATGTTGTTGGGTGTTTTGTTGAGTATTGAGGCTATTTCATAAATAGTCTTGCCACCGATAATCAATCGGCACACCTCCTGCTCAGTAGGCGTCAACGTGGGCAATACAGACGATATATCGGCACGTTGCATTCGTCGATGTGCCATTCGGTGCTCCACAGCCCTGATAAGGTTGGCTTCGGTGCACTCGTCGAGACGGTCGAAGAAGTCGGTGATGTCCTTGTCACTCTGCACTCCTCGTCCCAGCTGTATATAGGCAAGCAGCTCGGTCTTAGTCATGTGGAAGGTGGCAAGCACTCGGTTAATCGTAGTGTGATAGTCGGCATTTTCGCATTGCATACCTCGTATGCCTCGTCTTATCATTTCGCCCAGCACACACGTGAACATCTCCACAACGACGAATATCACTACTATCTGTTCATTAAATCCTCCGTCGGTGTATAGATAAGCAAATACGATTGTGGCAATACTTATTGTGGCTATTATCGTTGGTATATGTCTGACGACAGCCATAACAAGATAGATGATGAGGGCGAGCGAAATAATCTGGTTGAAAATGATGGTTTGGTCAAACCCCTCTGGACGCTCTATAGCCATATACACTATGAGGGCACTGCCTGTCAGCTGTGTCAACAATCCAAACGTGGATATAGCTATCTTCAACGACATGTGATGCGTCATATACAAAACCAATAGTACCACTGTCATCAACCACATCACAGCCGATATGACATAGAGTATGTTGCTGCCACGTCCCACAAGTCCGGCAATGTGCATAGGCACACCAGCCACTATCACCGACAATGTGAGCGTCAAGAAGGTGATAAGACATAAACGTTGCTGCCAATTATGACTACGACTGTCAAGAAATCTGATTAGTTGTTTTAAAAGTTTAGATTTCATTGTTTTCTGATTTTTATCGCTACAAAGGTAGCATTTTTTAGTGATTTTACGCCTTTTTACCCCACTTTTTACGCCTCTTTACGTTATTTTACGGTTATGTGCTTTTTGCCTTAATACTATTTTAAACTAATTTTGCTGCTTGTAGAACAATAAAATCAACAAATATGAAGAAAACCATTAACTCTAAACACATCGGCAGCATGGTTGTCTATACGCTGCTTTCGCTATTTTTGTGCATGGCTGGTGTTGACAACGCATCAGCCGCAGAACAACTCAACCCAGTTGTCAAAATCGACAATACGTCCTATACAAGCAGTGGCACGGAGGTGACGCTTAGGTTATGGATGTTCAACGATTCTAATCCAACCACTAATTACAGTGCCCGTTTTACTGGCGATGTAAATCTCTACATCGACGACCAAGTGCTAATTAAACTTAACAGCATCTGGTCTTCGATAGCTGGTGCTACAAGAGCAAACATCTTCACAGCTTTTACCGATAATCATGTAGATATTAATCTTGATGGCACAAACGTTGGCACGGCACAATTCAACAATCTTCAGTATGGACAGACATGCCCAGACAACAGCAACAAGACAGAAAAGGTATGGTATACCGTTGACCTTAAGCTCTCTTTCAACAAGTCATTCTCCTATTATGGCCATAAGATTACGGTGAAGGGCAAATGGCAAGACAAGAGTAGCGGCTCTTTAGTAGAAAAGGACGTGGCTCTCGACAACGACATCAACGGCTTCGTTCGTCCTGTCAATTTGAAGGCACAGCCTTCTGGCGACAACATGGTGTTCTCATGGGAACAGCAAGGCTATAATTCGTCTGCGTCTACCGACGGCAAGTGGGTGGTATACAAATGCGAAGGCGACAATAATGTCAAGCTGGGCGAGGTGGCTGCAAATGAGCAATCACTCAGCATTGCGAAGAAACAGTATAGTTGTTCGAAAGATTACATTATGACATTCCTCCCAGATGCATGTAAAGGGGCTGAGACAGTTTGCGGTCTTAATACTTCGATTGGTGGTAAAACTCATCTGATAAATGCCGATGACATCTGTCAAATGTGTGGACATAGTTTCTTCCGTTACCAAACATCCGATGGCAATAAGGTGGATATATCTGGCAAAGATTTTGGTGCCAAGGTTGTGTCGCATAAGGTTATTGATAGTGAGTGCGTGATAGAGTTTGACGCTCCGATTACACAAATTCCTAAGAGTGCTTTCAAAGATTCGAAGATTACAGGCGAACTACGCATACCAAATACCGTGACTTCTATTGGAAGGTGGGCTTTCTATTATTGTTCTGAACTTACGGGGACTTTGAATTTACCAAACTCAGTAACAACTATAGAAGAGCAAGCTTTCCGTAATTGCTCTGGATTAACAGATCTTAAGCTGCCAAATAACTTGAATAAAATAGGTATTTATGCTTTTAAAGATTGTAAAAACCTAACAGGTGAACTTATAATTCCTAATTCAGTAAAAGAGATTGGCGATTGGGCATTTCATTCATGTGTAAATCTTAATAAAGAATCGTCACAAGTGACATTGCCTAAATCATTAAAAAAGATAGGCAGAATATGTTCCAGGACTGTGAACATATTAAAACATTCATTTTTCAATCATTGCCTGAAGGCATTATTAAAACAAGTGTGAATAAAAATGTCAGCCTTAGCGACGACTCCTATATAATTAATGAGTTTGGTTATATCTGGGACAAATTCCAAAAAATATCCTACACCCGCACGATGACAAACGAATGGGGTACACTCGTGTTGCCTTTCTACTTTACGCTGACTGGTGATGAGCTATACAGTCTCTACACCATTGAAAAGGTATCTGGCGACGAACTTGTACTGCGCCGCATTGAAGGAAAAGTGGATGCTGGGACTCCATGCGTGGTAAAGCGAAACAGCAACGAAACAGAGTTGAGCTTTAAGGCAGATAATCCGAATGATAAGGTGCCTCTTACAATAAATGCTCAAACAGTAGGCGACATGACATTCCGCGGCACTTACTGGACTGAGGAAGTCAACAGCGGATATGTGATATCAAAGGGCAGCTTCTGGAATGTAGAGGAACTGAAGAAGTCAGAATTGGGGAATGCCGTCAAGGTTCATCCGTTCCGCGCTTGGCTCGACGGCACTTCTGCCAACGCCCCTGCCCAGCTCAGCATGCGCATCGACGGCTCTGCTACTGGCATCGACGCTGTTGATGCCCTCAACGATGCCGAGGCAGAATACTACGACCTCAGCGGCAATCGCCTCGACGCACCACAGAATGGCGTGAATATCGTGCGCATGAAGTCGGGAAAGACAAAGAAGATAATCATCAAATAACAGAACTATTGAAAGTTAAATCAATAAACATCATTCAAGTTTCGCAAGCGGGAATTTAAGTGAATTTAAAGAAGTTAGAGGTAAGTGAAGGGACAATAGTATTAAGGATTCACCCCCAAAAAGCCGTTGTCTTTTAACTTCCCGAACGACTGAAAGGAGTGATAACTTCCCTTAACTTCTATAACTTCTCCCAAATGCGAAATTTGCTGCTGGATTGAAAGAATTGTCATGGAGGTGGTGGCATTTTGAGATAAAAGAATTATCTTTGCAACATATTAAGAAAAGAAGATATGATTGAACAACAGAATTTGTCTCCAGAACTGGAGGCTCGTGTGCACAAGGCTGTGGAGAATTTCATGCAGGGCTATGGCTGCTGCCAGTCGGTGGTGGCTGCCTTTGCCGACCTCTATGGGCTTGACGAAACAATGGCGAAGCGCATCGGTGCTGGCTTCGGAGGTGGAGTAGGCAGAATGCGCATGATGTGTGGTGCTGTTTCGGGCATTGTTGTGCTTACTGGTCTTGAGTGCGGACAGACAGAAGGCGACGACCGTGAAGGAAAGTCGGCTTGCTATAAGGTAGTGCAGGAACTGTTGGCTCAGTCGAAGGAGCAGAATGGTAGCATCATCTGTGCCGAGATCTTGGGACTGAAAGGGCATGAGAAAGCTCAGTCGAGCTATGTCGCCTCTGCTCGTACTGCCGAATATTACAAGTCGCGCCCCTGCGCTGCCAAAGTGGAGAGCGCAGCCAGAATCTTTGCCGAATATCTGATGGCGAAGGGATAAAATAAAACATGAACTACCAAACGAATAAGGACTTTGTCGAGGCCCAGTATTACCTGAAGATGCTGGACGATTTCTGTAAGACAGGACGGGTGATAATGCCTGAACTGCCAGCACAGGTGATGCCCTGGAGCACGAGGGAAGACCCACTGAAAGATTATCTCGTTCGACTCTTCACCCTGAAGGTAACGATTGCCACAGGTGAGGAGGTGCAGAAGTTCGTGCGCCAGGTGGTGAACAGCAAAATCAAGGCAAAGGTGTTCTATGACTGCGTGGGCAAGTTTGTAGTGGAGTGTGTGCATCACATCCGTTTTCAGCGGCAGCGTGCCTGGACTGCCTTTCATCGTGCAGAAGATGTGTTGTCGTGGACCAACTTTAAGCGTATGGATGAGCAGGTGTGGCATCCCTTGCTCAATCAGTTGGAGCAGGAATATGGTGCCGATGGTTTTGACAAGCCTTTTTTCGTGCTTCTTTTTCGAGGTGAGGGAGCATCGAAGAACGAGAATTGGGAACGCCTTGTGAGAGACTGGAAAGACTGTATCGAGAGACAGACGCTTGACAAACTGAAGGACTTCATCGCCATCAGACAGAGCCATTTTGAGAACGGACTCATCAGGATGATGGATCAGGTGACCCGCAACATCGTGGCCAAGGGGGTGTCAGAAAGTAGGGCTGTACAGGCTTGGGAACTGATGTCGGGTGGATGGACCGAGACAGAGTTTGAACGCAGACTGAACCAGATGAAGATACAAGACCGCTATCCCGAAATCAAGGAGATAGTGGCAAAGATGGGACGTGTGGCAGACGCCAATGGTAAGGAACGGCTCGCTATAGCTTCGGGCATAGACATGAAGATGGAGCACTCAGCTGGTAGCGACATAGAGGGCATCACCGTGGGCGACGATCTCAACTCGCTTCTTCCGCTCGAGCTTGCCCAATACAGCGATGAAGACATGGAGGGCCTTTTTATTTATAAGTATCGCACACGTAGGTTGCAGACCTTCCGCTATAAGAGTGAGATGGCGAAGCCTTCGCGCAAGTTGGGCTTCACTCACGCCTCGCGCAAGGGCCCCATGATCGTATGCCTCGACACTTCGGCAAGTATGTATGGCACGCCTGAGAGAATTTCATCCACGCTTATCTCTCTGCTCGAAGAGACTGCAGAGGACTTGGAACGTGACTGTTATCTCATAGATTTCTCGGTCAATATCCATGCCATCGACTTGATGGAGAAACGTCGCCTCAACCGTTTGCGCAAGTTGGGATTGCAGATTCCACAGCAGTCGGATGAGCCTGATATGGAGAAATCGCAACGCCAGTCAAGGGCTTCTCATCTTCCCTTTATTGGCGGGGGGACGAATGCACGCAAGATGATGGAAGAAATGTTCGCTCTGCTCGATAATGACGGTTTGCGTTATGTCAATGCTGATGTGCTGTGGATTACAGACTTTATGATTCCGGAGCCTCCCCGTATGCTGCTCGATAAGTTCATGGAATATCGTGATACAGGCACTCGCTTTTATGGCATCTGTATCGTACACGAACAAGACAAGGCCGATAATAATTCTTGGAAGCCTTACTTTCATCACATCTACACCATCACTTATCGACCTGTGAGGAGATATTAGATGATTCTGCTTTAGCATGTTCCGAAGTAATAGTAGTTGAGGGAGTGAACACTTCTCTAACTTCCCTTTCTCTCCTGGAAAATGGAAATTTCAAGGGGCTAAGCTACATTGCTAAAAATCCCGGCAAGAGAATAGCTGCATGCTATCTCCTGCCGGGAATTATTATTTTATTCTTTCTCTACTTATGCTTCTGGTAATAATCAATGCCACGCTTTACATTTTCCTTTACTGCTTTGCTGGAGAAGGTGGCACCCGTAACGCCATCTACCTGGACAGTAGCCGCCTTACTGGCTTTCATGCCATTCCATTTGTTGAGCAAACCCTGTTTTACCTTATTGAAGTAGTTGGGAGTCTCCTTGTTGGCAAGCGGCTTAATCTCTACTATTTTTCCTTTCTTGATATAGATAGAAAGGGGAGTATTGCCACGAAATCCTTTTACGTCTTTACACAGGGTGGTGGTATTGATGATGTAAGTTCCGTCAGCTTCCTTGGTCATTACCTCAGAGTGTGAGCTTTTGGTTGTTGCAATCATGCTGCTAACCATTCCCATACTTAATATTGCTGCTAAAATCAATGTTCTTTTCTTCATAACTGTATTTTTAGATCCTTGATAATATTGCGCAAAATTACAAAATAATTCAGTAACAGACAAAGTCGCTTCCAAAAATCATCATTTTTAGGTATTCCCTATTTCGGTATTCCGTAGGTAATCTTCTTGGTATCCCACTTATCTTTTGGCTGCTCCGGCTCGTCAGGATAACCGATGATGATACCATTCAGATGGTCTTGGTATGATCGAGTTTCACCCCATCATTCGTGATGTTCCAGAAGGCGAAGGTGGCTCCGTCGTTTCGCTTGCCGTCGGCAGAAACCTGACCTCCAACACTGGTCAGCAACTGACCATTGAAGAAACCGTAGTTGGAGAAGCGGGTATCGATGCGGAACTCACCCAGCTTAGAAAACTGTGAATCATCCGATGTCCAGCGCAATCCATATCCCAGACTGGCAAACTGCTGCTGATAAACCATGCCGATGGCATCGTGGTTGTTGAATACCCAGGTATATTCAGTCTGGGGCAATTCCATGATGTTGTTTCTGATGTCAAGATTGCCTGCCGTCAGACTGTTGGTCTGCATGATGTATTCTGTACCATTGTCGGTCTTTACGGCAATGAAGTAAGAACCCTTCCCGTTCTTTACTGTTTCATCAGAACTCGATGAGGAACCTTCTCCGTTTTCATTTTCCGAGCCACTGTCTGCACCCGAAATATCATCGCTGCTGCTACAGCCTGTAAGCCCGGGTGTGATTCCGAAAAGGCACAAGAATAGCCCTGTCACTGCCATTCTTGACAGTGATAAATAAGTCTTTTTCATTCGCTGGCATCAACGTATGTATGCGGAGAGTGGTCGGTCACGATATTGATGGCACCTCCCAGGGCATCTCCACCGAAATCTACGGGTACGACACCCTTATATACCTCGATGCGGTTGGCAAAGCTCGCAGGTATTATTGTTGATGCTGAAACTGGATGATGCACCATCCATCGGCACACCATCGATAAAGAGTTTCACGTGCTTGCCCGTAAAGCCATTCAGGTTGATGCTTGCGCCAGAGCCAAGACCTCCGTCCTCACGCACTTTCACGCCCGATACGCGATCGAGAACATGCGCCAGGTCGAGGTTGGTGTTGCGCAGGCGACGTGTATCTACCGCCATGACATTGAATGCCGACGAGTTGACACGCTTTACCTGGTTGCCACGAACCACTACTTCGCCCAGATGCTGGGTTTGTTTTAACTTGTCACCATGCAGATTTTTTCTATAGTTATCCTGCTGATGAGGCTTACTGAAATCATTTTTGAGGGAGTCAGAATCGTGCTGTGCCCATGCTGCCATCGTCATGATGAGCATACATAGAGCCAATACGCCCCTACGTATATAGTTGCTTCTTATCATATCAAAGTTATTTCCGTTTTGCTGGAAAATAATTTGTGGTACCATAAGGAGTAATTATACGTCGGACCTAACACATTCTTCAGGGATATAAATATAAAAAGGTATTTTCACCTTATTATATAATATGTAAGGAATGATATGGGCAATGACTGTTTCTCGCTTATCCGTTGCTTTTATTCCATGCTTTCCGGCTGAGGCTGGAATATATGCCATTCCTGCCTCGGTCTTGTTTGCGGGCGCAAAGGTACTGACTTTTGCTATCGTAAACAATACCTATAAATGATGATTTTGATTTTTGAAAGTTCATACATAGCAAAAACCGGCCGTCAGAATGCATATTTTCTCATGCGTTCTAATGACCGGTTTGTTTTTATTTCTTTTTCTTTAAAATAGAAGATTGACTGTATTTCAAGAGCGAACCTGTAGGACAGACAAAGCGACAGTATGGTCGCATAATTACCGTAGAGAGTGCCACGGAGGTTATGGCGATGGCAATGACAATCCATGATGCTGATTGGAATACAAAGGCAGAGAAGGGTTCATAATCAATCCAGTCGAACCATATACCCGTCCACAAGCACAGCATGAGTATGGCCCAGAGAATCTGGCGGAACATATCCAGTCGTCTGGCTGTCGTTGGTTTCATTCTGATTTTATATCCTACGCATTTCCCTGCAAGTTCCTGCAAAGAACCGAAGGGACACACATGCGTACAATAGTATGATTTCTTGCCGAAGAGCGGATATACGAATGCCGTGATTAGCATGATTACCGGCACTATCAATGCCACTATGTTCATGCCATTCGACATATAGCTGACGATTGATGTATAGTTCAGAAAAGAACCGCACCAGAATCCAAGCACTATGACATTCAGGATTTGCTGACCTATCCTATATCGTCTGTTCTTAATGAAAAGCGGTACGATGGCTGCCATGAGCACAACAATCAGTCCGGCTATAGCCTTGGCAGAGAAATCAAACTCTGACCATACTGAAGTCTTTACAGGATTTTTGGCTGCATACTGAAGTCCTCGCTGCACGTTTCCGATGATTGCCTTTGAAGAGAACGTCGCACCAGAAACGGCGTCCACCTTCATCTTCTGAGCGTCTTCTATCGTCTTGCCATTCCATTTAGTAAGAAGGGCAGAAGCCTCAGTAAAGAAATCGGGAGTCTCTGAATTGGCAAGTGCTCTGATACTCTTTACCCTGCCATCCTGCAAGGTAATCTCCAATGGCACGGTGCCTCCGTAGCCAACAATGTCTTTTCCAAGTTCTGTAGTATTCAATCGTACAGAACCATCTTCAAGCACAGCCATTGGCTCTGTCTTTGGTGCTACTGTCTGTTGCTGATTCACATAGCGTCCTGCCACCTTGCCGTCTCTTCGGATACTGACAGCCGCAATCATCAGTACACATGTCAGCAAACAAAGCAGTTGTTGTGGTTTTCCTGAATAATTACCCATCATTTTTTTCATCGGATTATCTTTTATGATTCTTAATTAATTATATACACAAAAAGTATGATACTAAACAGGGATTGATTTAACACGAAGAGAGTCATGGTTTCAATCCAAACCATTCCTTAGACTTGGATATTCTGATAAAGTTTATTATATTAACGGTATTTAACTCGTTTACTATGATAGCCATATCCGCAAAGAAAAAAGAAATAATGCGCAGGTTTCGTATAAAAATAGTATCTTTGCATTCAATAAACAAAAGACATTAATCCGGACAGCAATAAAAAATAGTGTATATACTAAAACTGCATTGATTCGACTTAGTGAATTATGACGATAGCACCTGTAAATAACTGATAATAAGGAAAGAAAGAGCAAAAGCCAAATTATAATCCGCCCCGAAGACTATCTTGATTTTCGTGAGTATGTCATAAACGAATTTATTCATTACAAAGACTACCCAGAGTTTTATGAACAGTTCAACCTTGGTATGCACCCTCCCAAGCAGATGTCAAGCACACAGATTATCGGCATTATGCATCATTTGCGTATTGTTGGGTATTTGTGCATCAAGTTGGGGTTTACAACAAACCGATCATGCGATGCGTTCACTATTCCTGCAGCGGTACAAGGCACACCTTTTTATCTGACGATAAGAAGAACGTGATAAGGTTTACAATGCAAACCTACACAACAAATCACAAGGTTTATCCAGATAATGACAAAGAGAGGCGATTTGTAGCGTGGTTACTGCAAATCGCCTCAAATTACAGAAATGTGATGCCAGAAGTAAATATTTCCCATTATTTATTCTTTCGTCTGAATAAGATTCTTTATCTTTGTAGTCAATAATTGACAATTCTGTCAAAAGAAAGTCTATTGGTTTAATCTAACCTCTGAGCAATAACATTGGAAGATAACACCAAACAGCCTTTAACGGCTGACGCTTCATTGTATAATGGGCAGCCTACCGACACAGGCTCATCGTGTCCAAGTACCGGATTTACCTCCTGTACGCCCTCCGTTTCGGATAATGTCAGAGATGAAATGATTTTGCAATATAAAAAATATCCAAAACAAAATGCATATGCAGATTATTTTGACAAGAAAAGATGCTGAAACAAAACTGAAGGAAAAATTTGGCATAGAGCATTTCTATGATGAACAGTGGAAGTCTATCGAACGAATACTTCGAGGAGAACGAATCCTAATGATAGAACGTACTGGATTCGGCAAATCGTTGTGTTACCAGTTCCCTGCCACAGTATTTGATGGAGTTACGGTTGTATTTTCTCCACTGATAGCTCTAATGCGTGATCAAGTCAGAGGATTGGTGAAAAAAGGCATTCCTGCAGCTTATATTAATTCAGAGCAGTCGCATGAGGATAATCAAGAAGCTATTCGACGTGCTAAAAACAATGAAGTAAAGATATTATATATAGCACCCGAAAGACAAGAGAATGACGAATGGATAGAAGCTACTCGCTACATAAAGCTTTCAATGATTGTAATTGATGAAGCACACACTATTTCTGTTTGGGGTCATGATTTTAGGCCATCGTTCCGCAGGATTATTAATTTAGTACAGTTCCTTCCGAAGAACTTACCTGTCCTTGCTACTACTGCAACCGCAACAGAAAGGGTTCAACATGATATTGAACAACAGATAGGTGGACAATTGACTACAATCAGAGGAAGCCTTGTGCGACCGAACTTTGCTCTACAAGTAATAAAGGTTAGGTCTGAAGATGAAAAAATGATATGGTTGGCTCAAAACATTGGCAAATTAGATGGTATTGGCTTAATATATACAGGCACACGTATAGACACAGAAACTTATGCGAAATGGCTTCAGTTTGTCGGAGTCAAAGCTATAGATTATAATGCAGGTCTCGATGCAGATACAAGAAGGTCTATAGAGAGTGGCCTAATGCAAAACAAATGGAAGTGTGTAGTATCAACCAATGCTTTAGGTATGGGAATAGATAAGCCTGACATTCGTTTTATCATACATACTCAAATTCCAGCATCACCTATTCACTACTATCAGGAGATTGGACGTGCGGGACGTGACGGAAAACCTACACGTATAATATTGTTTTACAATGAAAGTAAAGACAATGGAAGAGAAGTGCCTACAGACTCAGTACTTCCTCTTTCATTCATAGATGGTGCTCGTCCATCAATAAAAAAATATCAAAAGGTCATAGAATTATTAAAAGAAGAACCTCTGTCTGAGAGAGAAATCCTAAAAAAGGCTAATCTTAAGCAAACTCAAGCAAGGGTGATTAAAGCAGATTTGATAGATCAAGGAATCATCAAGGAGGTTATCTATGGCAAAACAAAGAAATATGAATACCAATATAATGCCCCGGTCCTAAATATAAAATATTTTGAGGAGCAGAGAGAAGCAAAGCTGAATGAACTTCGTTCTATGGAACAGTATATATATACTGATATGCCAAGAATGAAATACTTATGCAAGTTTCTGGATAGTGACGAGCAAATGGATTATAGAAATTGCGACAACACGAATTTAGAGAAAATTCACGTAGTTACGTCACTAGAGCTAATGAAGAAACTTGAGGATTTTAGAAATACATTTTTTCCAATTTTGGAACTTGCTTCATGGACTACGACAAAAAGCGGGATTAGGGTCTGTATTACTTCTCCTAAAAAGATATTGATAGAGAAAACGATAAAGGACCAAAACAATGAGGTCGTAAAACGATATGTGAATGAATATAAAAATAGCATTAGAGAATCTGACTATACCCATGAAGAAGTAGAAATAATAAAAGAGCATCTAAGAAAAGCATCACGTATGGTGAATGGCTATGCAGCCTCTTATTATGGAACTTCCAATGTAGGAGCAGCTATACATCGAAGTAAATATGAGAATGGAGGGGATTTTCCGGATTTCCTGTTAAAAAAGACCTTGTCTATGTTTGGAAAGAAATTCGGAGATGTTAAATTTGATTTAGTACTATACTTGCCTCCAACAAAATCTGGAGATCTTGTAAAGAACTTTGCCATGAAGTTTGCAAGTGTAATAAGCGTTCCTATAAGTCATGCTTTGAAAAAGGTGCGTGTAACACAAGAACAGAAGATGTTTCAGAATTCATACAGCAAACGTGAAAATGTATTGGGTGCATTTGATATAGAGGATGGCATAATCAAAGGTAAAACAATACTCTTGATAGATGATATATACGATAGTGGCGCAACACTAAAAGAAGTTGGTAATTTATTAACACGAAAAGGAGCAACATATATTGTTCCTATTGTTATAGCAAAAACTGTAGGAGGTACATTATGAACAAACAAGAATTGACATATTGGATAACGCTTGCATTGATTCCTAAGATGTGGACCAAGCGTAAGAATGAGATATATGTAAACTGTTTTCAACACGTTCCACAAATATCCATAATAGAATTGTTTGAAAATTCTTCAAATTGGGATATTGTCGGGCTGAATGAAACTGAGAAAATTCAGTTTGAAGAAGCAAGACTTCAATTGGCAAACAACTCATTTCTCGTGGAAGACTTAATGTCTCAAGGATATGACATATTACCTGTAACTCATGAAGAGTACCCTAAGCTTCTGAAAAAAAATTTAAAGTTTAATGCTCCTGTTGTCATATATATAAAAGGAAACAAATCGCTGTTGAAAGAAGAGTCTATTGCTATTGTAGGGGCACGAAGTGCCAATGAGAAGTCTTTAGCTTTCACAGAAAATATAGCAAGGAAAGCTGTGGCAGATAACAAGGTCATTGTCAGTGGTTTTGCAAAAGGAGTGGATCGCCAAGCTTTAGACTCAGCAGTTAATGCAAATGGGAAAAGTATTATTGTGCTTCCACAGGGCATAATGACTTTTGGCTCTGGCTTTAAACAATATCTAAAACATATTATTCAAGGAAATGTGTTGGTTATGAGTGTTTTTGCTCCCAAAGCGCCATGGTCGATAGAATTCGCAATGGCACGTAATCCTATTATATATGGTATGGCATCAGAAATATTTGTAGCTCAAAGTGATGATAAAGGGGGAACTTGGGCTGGTGTGCTTGATGGTCTAAGAAAGAATCGTCCTATCTATGTCAGATATCCTGACAATAATGAAAAAAATGCAAATCGTTTACTTATTCAGAAAGGAGCATTCGCCGTAGATATATGTGGAAAGACTTTAACCCTTAGCCCTAATGAACAAAAAACTCCTAAACAGTTAGAAAAAGACACACTGGATTCAAATATAATTGCAGTATTAAAAAGTGTCGAAATGATTTCCGCAAAAGAAATCATTAGTAAATTACACATAGATTGGAGAGATGACAAAATGAAGCGCTATCTTGAGAAGATGTCGCAAGTGGAAAAAAAGAAGATAAAGAATAGAATTTATTATAATTTGAAAGGTAAAGCGCAACGAGAGCTGTTTTGATGGCTCTAATAGACTTTTTTCATGAATATCATACAAGGACATTATGCTCGAACTCGAATTACAACAATATCTCCTCCGTGAGTACCCACAAGAGAACTCTCGCTGTGAATGGAAGGAATTTAAGAATCTGAAGAACTCGTTCTGTGGGGACGAGAAGGATGATGTTATTTCCTACGTGTCAGCTATTGCCAACATGGAGGGTGGACATCTTGTGATTGGTGTTAAAGACAAGACACTTGAAATTGTCGGGACAGACATTTCAAGGCTTTCTTTTAATGGTAAGCCAGCTAACACGCAGTCGGCGACGTTCAAACTCACAGAACAATGCACTTATCTGTCATCAGAAGGTCTAAGCATCGAAGAATTTGTAACAGAAGATACAGACAAGCGAGTATGGATAATACATATCCCAAAGCACTTGCCTCGCCGTCCTGTCCTTGCCCACAAGAAGGCATGGCAGCGGATAGAGGATTCTTTGGTTGAAATGACTAGCTAAAGGATGAGTGTCATCCTCGAGGAGCCCATCTATACAGCAAAGGATTGGTCTGCAGAAATTGTACTTGATGCTACAATAGACGATTTGGATGAGGTTGCTATTGCCAAGGCTCGAATGATGTTCAAGAAGGTTCACAGTCGCATACCTACGGAAGAAGTGAATGCCTGGAATGTCCAAACGTTCCTGAGCAAGTGTGGATTGACGAGAAACGGAGGCATAACTCGGGCTGCTATCATTTTGTTGGGCAAATACGAATCAGCGTTCAAACTACGTCCTGCTGTAGCACAGGTTACATGGACACGCAGAGACAAGAATCAGGAAGTGGTAGACTACGACCACTTCACAGTGCCTTTTATATTAACGGTGGACGAAATACTATCAAAGATAGAAAACCTGACATTGCGTGAGATGCCTGGAGGAACGCTTTTCCCCGACACGATGAAGCAGTATGATGACTACACCATTCGTGAGGCCCTTCATAATTGTATTGGCCATCAAGACTACACTCTTCAGCAGCGTATCAACTTTGTTGAAAATCCTGGTTATCTGTATTACTCCAATGCTGGCACATTCATTCCAGGCACTTTGGAGAATGCTTTGAAGAACGAAGAACCTCAGACACATTTCCGCAATGAATGCCTGTGTAGGGCTATGGTTGACTTCAACATGATTGATACCGTAAGTCGTGGTATCAAGAAAATGTTCAATGAGCAATGGCGCAGACATTTTCCTATGCCAGACTATGAGATTGACCAGATAAAGAAGAAAGTAGTTGTCCGCATCTATGGCAATGAAATCAACAAGCGATACACAGATTTATTGAAGACAAACGACACTCTTTCTCTCTGGGATTGCATCTCGCTTGACGCAGTACAAAAAGGCAGAACAATTCATGATGATATAGCGCAAGACTTGCTCAAACGTGGGCTTATTGAAGGTGATGCTCCCCATTACAGCATCTCTCTTAGCATTGCCAAAAACACGCATCAACTTCCTTCTTACACAAAAACAAAAGGATTGGATAAGGAGAGGTTACGCCAAATGATTCTACAATATCTCAGCAATGCAGGAGACGAAGGTGCCAAGCGAGATAATATATACGAATATCTCAAAGATGTGCTTCCAGCCAATAAGACGGAAGAGCAACAACTTCGTATGCTCGGAGATTTGCTGAAAAATATGAGTAAAGAGTGTTTAATAAAAGCGGAAGGACGAACTTGGTATATCATGTCTCAATCATAGAGAGAACATATTATAGCGGTTTTTGCGGAATTATAGCGAATTCGTCATGATTATAGCGGAAAGTCGTTTTGAATCCGTCAAAAAATGACGAGATTTATAGCGAAATCAACTGATTATAGCGAATTTTATCGAAAAAACAACCGATTTAGTTGAATTTAAAGTGCAAAGGATATGTTATTAGGAAACAAGATAAAGTCTCTTAGAGACGAACAAGGAATATTGCAGCGTCAAGTAGCTGCATACTTAGAAATAGACACTCCCATGTTCAGCAAGATTGAACGCGGGGACAGACGAGCAAAAAGATGCCAAGTAATTCAAATGGCAACATACTTCAAAGTGGATGAAAAAGAAATGCTCACCCTTTGGCTTGCCGACAAAGTATTGGATGCTTTGGAGGGTGAAGACGAATTGAAACTTACAGCCATTGAAACAGCAA
>ERZ857629.1696-NODE-1696-length-23003-cov-6.981262_pt1 | contig 23003 bp, 14 predicted proteins | sample MGYA00519700_ERZ857629 | MGnify/ENA primary metagenome ERZ857629 (study PRJEB31778, sample SAMEA3449351) | human gut metagenome | biome: human gut; feature: human-associated habitat; material: faeces | place: United Kingdom | collected 2010/2012 ...
CCTTTTTTATTCTTTCACCAGTACCTTTTCGATCGCACCGATGTACATGGTATGGAAATTTCCTGCTTCCTTTCCATCGTACCAGCGTTTTTCCATAGACGGGTCGAGAAAGGTCTTGTCGTCGAGCTTTGCCTGAAGCATTTTCCTGCACACGAGGATCACATCCGCTTCCGCTACGCCGCAGGTGCCGTCCACGGGATAGGGATGGAGACCGCATGCTTCCCACTTGTCACCATCGTGACCTGAGTGGGAGCCCATGTATCCCAGCTCTTTCTTATAGCTTTCCGGAAGCGACGAGATGGTGAAGGTCTCCTTCGCATCGATGAATTCCTTCGTGCAGCGGTTCTGCCGGATATAGATGGTCGCTGCGTCCTTGCCCCACCATACGCCAAGGCCGCCCCAGCTGACGGTCATGGTATTCGATGCCTTTTCATCCCCTGCCGTCACCAGGAACCAGCCCTTGCCGATCTGTGTGAATGGATTCCAAGTCAGTTCTTCTGCTTTGATTTCTTTAAAAGCCATGATATCGCTCCTTTTGTAAATGGTTTTCGCTGTTTTTATTATAGCATATATGGTCATCGCTGGAAGGTGCGATGCATGCCCGGGTAAGTGTCAAGTTTTCCTCTGCTTTTTCATAAGCCTTCGCCTTCTCGCCGGCATAATCCTTGAGTGCGATGACAGACTGGTGGGATATGGTAATCTCTGCCAGGTTTTGAAGAAGCTCGCTAGTTCTGCGGGCTGTCGTAGTTGCAACAGTCTCGACAATCCGCTCAATCATGCCCATGCTGTAGTGCTTTCGGGGTTCAAAGCCCATTTTACGGTCCAGGGGATAGAAGCTCTTCCCGCCTTTCCGCAACAGTCTCCGGGTATAGGTCAGTTCCCCATGGCGGCAGTAAATCGTCCGGGAATCCCGGCGCGACACGCGCCACCCCTGTGCCTTGTAAAACTGATACAGCTCAGCATCAATACGCTCCAACGCTGCAGCGATAAGCTGACAAGTTACTCGCATAAGCCAGTGTTCTATCTTCCTTTCAGCCTCCATAGAGTCCTTAGATTCCTTAATGATAGAGATGACTGCTCCAGTTGCTTTTTCGCTCCAAAATTCTTCAGTTTCTGTTATAATGTCCATGAGGAAGGTCCTTTCTTTGTTTTATTCTTTCGCACGGAAATTATAACATTTCCACTCAAGGGGGGACTTTCCTCTTTTATTGTTTTTGGAAAAATTTCCTCCACCGAGTAAAATTTTACACTAAGGATTAATTCGCAGAATCAAATTTCATATGCATTTTTATCCAATGCTGTGTCATAAGTCTCCTTAAATAGCTGGCTGTTCGCGTCGACTGATTCTTTGCATTGAATAAAAATACAAGAATGAAATCCGATAACGATTTAATCAGCGCTTCCCTGAAGGGATGTGATAAAATAATAAAAACTGATTCTGACGCTTTACGAAATTTTTTTCCACGAAATACAAGGAGATATCCATGAGCAACGTTCTTTCCCACGCCATTACCGACACCCTTCATCTGGGAAGAAAGGTAGAAAAAGAGGATTTCCACATCGCCCTCACAGGGACGGAAGACTACATTCCCCACATGGGCATGGTGGCTCTCACTGTTCATGCCCACAACGAGGATATGCCCATCTGCTACCATTTCTTTGTAAATCATCTGACAGAAGAGGAGAAGGTGAAGCTGGAAAAGGCGGCGCAGCTCATGCATAGCCCCGTGGAAGTGCATCTGATTGACGACAGCGCCTTCAAGACACTGCTTCTCTCCGATGGCGTGGCTGCCTTTTTTTACCGCTTCCTGGTGGCGCCCACTGTGGCACCTTTGACCGACCGGGTTCTTTACCTGGACGGCGATATGATGTGCCGCGGCTCCCTGGCCTATTTAAGAAATCTGGACTTCCAGGGAAACGACGTGGCTGTGGTATCGGACCGCAAAGAAGAACTGCAGATGAAGCGGGTCCATACTAAACGGTATTTCAATGCCGGCATGATGCTTATCAACGTGAAACAGTGGATGGAAGAAGGCCTTTTCAATGATATCGTCCGTCGGGCAGAAGAAAATGTGAAACGGGTAGGAAATCGCCTCTCCCATCATGACCAGGATATCCATAATGAAATGCTGGATGGCAAATGCCTCTTCATTGAAAAGAAATACAACTACCTCTACAACTTGGACCGCCAGTCCTTCTTCAAAAAACAGCCGGTCAACGAAGACTACCATAAACAGGTCATCATCCACTTCGCCGGCCATGCCAAACCCTGGCACAGCTGGGTACAGGAATGGCCGGTGGTGCAGGAATACGCCGCCATCCAGAAAAATTCCCCCTGGAAAGACGTCCCCCTGGTACCGCCCAAGGTTCACAAAAACCTCCACCAGGCCGCCCGCACCGCCAGAATGCAGGGACGGTACGGAGAAATGATTTCCCTGTATCTCAAATACCTGGGAGCCAAAGCGTAGCGATTTGGGGTTTCATCAAGATTTAACTTGCCGGTAACTTGCTGAAGAGGATAGAAAGGGAAGAAACCGGCAGTGAAACCGGAAAAATCTAACTTATTTTTCACCTGCATAAAGGAGAAATCAATGAAGACACCGATTATCCTGGAAGGGAAAACCATATTTGTCACCGGCTCTGCCGGTTTTATCGGAGCCAATCTGGTAAAGCGGCTCCTCACCGTTCCCCATGTCCGTGTCATCGGTATCGACAACATGAATGATTACTATGACGTATCCCTGAAGGAATACCGCCTGCAGGAACTGGAAAAAGCGGCGGCTCTGGCCGAAGGAAGGGAATACCATTTCATCCGGGGAAATCTGGTAGACAAAGACTGCATCACAGACATTTTTGACACCTGGCATCCGGATATCGTAGTCAACCTGGCAGCCCAGGCCGGCGTACGGTACTCCATTACCAACCCCGACGTATATATCGAATCCAACCTCATCGGCTTCTACAACATTCTGGAAGCCTGCCGCCACTCCTATGACGGCGGCGCCAAAGGCGTGGTGCACCTGGTCTATGCCTCTTCCGCCTCCGTTTACGGCGGCAACACCAAGGTTCCCTTCAGCACCGATGACAAAGTGGATCATCCCGTCTCCCTCTATGCGGCCACCAAGAAATCAGACGAACTTCTGGCCCACTGCTATTCCAAACTCTACAACATTCCCTCCACAGGCCTCCGCTTCTTCACCGTCTATGGCCCTGCCGGACGGCCGGACATGGCCTACTTCGGATTTACCGACAAGCTGCGGGCCGGGAAAACCATACAGATTTTCAACTACGGTCACTGCGAAAGAGACTTCACCTACATCGATGACATTGTGGAAGGCGTCATCCGCGTCATGCAGGGGGCACCGGAAAAGAAAAACGGCGGTGACGGACTTCCCATTCCGCCCTATGCCGTCTACAACATCGGCGGCGGACGGCCGGAAAACCTCCTCCGCTTCGTAGACATCCTCCAACAGGAACTCATCCGTGCCGGCGTCCTTCCCAAAGACTACGACTTTGAAGCTCACAAGAAACTGGTCCCCCTGCAGGCCGGCGACGTTCCCGTCACCTATGCGGATACCGAAGCCCTGGAAAAAGACTACGGTTACCGCCCCGCCACCACCCTCCGCGAAGGCCTCCGGAAATTTGCGGAATAGTACAAGGAATACTACCATATCTGATAAAAGAAAAATGGGGCTGTGAAAAAGTCTAAATGATTTCTTCACAGCCCCATTTTCTATTACTTTCTTATGACAGCAACCTTCCGGTCCCTGTGTCATCTCGAGCGGAGGTACATGTCGGTATAGGTAGTAAAGACTTTGGATTCTATTGAAAATCTGAGCCGGGAGATCTCCTGTCGCACTGCTGCGAGTGCCACTCCGAAGTGAGATTTCTCCACTCCGCGTCGCTTCGGTCAGGAAAAGCCAGCCTGCTGTCTATCTTCTGACGCCTTCCTATCTCCTCTTCCCCATGAGACGGGCTCTATTTCCCTGGACTATATGGACAGAGAGGCGGGAAGGCCTGGTGGAAATTCTCTTCACCCCTAAAGCGCATAGTCCATGGAAAAGGGGAAAAAGAATGGAAACCATCACACGTGAATCCCGCCTCCCCCGGTGCAACGACAATGAAATACCTGCCAAAACTCCTGAAGAAAGACCTGCGAGGGGGAGCGCTGCTTGAATCGTTATCTAATTTCATTCTTGTGCTTTTGCTTAATACAAGGAATCAGTCGACGCGAATAGTAAACTATTTAAGGAGGCTGATGACGAAGGATTAAGCAAAAACACTTATGAAATTCAATTCTGCGATTTAAGCAGTGCTCCCCCCACAATCATGGTGGTAACTATGGCTATACCTGCTCTTCCTTGACGACACAGACATTCCGCTTAGGCGGCTACCCCCTGGCCGATTCATCGAAGCAGAACGCCTGAGCCCTACCGCGCATCGACATTGGGATGATTCAGGAGTTTTTGACGTGGGGAAAAGAGAGATTTGAGATTTGAGGAAAACTTTAGAAGACTGCATTCTCGACAGCAGAGATGGGAAGAGCGTGGAATTCCGATACCCCGCCCTGTCATTTCGACTGAAGTGGAGAAATCTCCCTGCACTATGGTCTCGGTCATAAGTGGAAAATACGTTTCCCGGCACACAGACAGTCTGTCGACTGAAGTCTGACTGCCTGAATGTCTCTAACTATCTCAAACCTCAAATCTGCCGTTTTAACTCAATTAAAAATGAAGTCAAATTTTTTAACTCAACATATTGAGTTAAAAAACGAGTTAAACAAGATAAGCACGATAAAAGCAGGCATTCTAACGCATAAATCATTGCGTTAGAGTGTCTGCTTTTATTGACGGTCAACTTTTAACATAACTTTCAACATACATAGCGATAGATATATTACATGAGTGACACATTCCCGGCATGCAGAGCGCTTATATGATGACTGCTAAGTCAGCTTATATGTTGCGTAGCGTCCACTATGCAGCAGTTCAATTTTCCCCTGGCTGCGCAGTTCACGCAGCTGCCGATAGGCTTCAGAGGGAGTGACATGCAGAAGCTGTACGATATCTCCTTTGGTAATGCTCCCCTGTGTCTTGGCAAGCTTCAGAATCATCTCCGGATAACGGATTTTATCAATACCGGCCTGCCGCACATATTCTTTTGCCTTCCCAGTACCGGTGTATAAGTTTTTACTGAGTATAAAGATATTTTTACCGGTTTCTTCAATAAGCCCGCTTTCCACCATATTTTCCAGGATAATGCCGATACGAACGCGGGGAATATGAGTGATTTTGATTAATTCAGACTTACTTAATTTCCTGTAGGACTTTAATGCGGAGAGAATCAGAAGCGGATTGATACCGAGCTCTTTACCGGTTCTTTGCTGCTCATCCATAATTATTTTCATGAACGGAAGATCTGCCTTACCGCGGGCTATAAAAAGGACCACCATTTCACTGGTAGACTGGCTGTAATCCGGCCAGGGACGTCCAAATGTGATGGAACCTTCGAAAATTCGATCGACTCCCCGTCCGGTTTTCTCTGCCAGTCCCATTCTTTTCAGTGCATCAGAGAGGCAGGGGTTCCGTCCATGAGGTTCCACGGTAAGCAGGTTATCAAGGGTGACACCGTCTATGAACCCTCCAGGGTTGCTTATGGTCATCCCTTCCTGGTCAATCATGATACGAACGCGGCCCAGCATGGTATAATCCCTGTGCGCAAACGCGTTGATAAGACCTTCACGAAAAGCAGGGCGTGAGAAAGCGGGAATAGGGATACGAAATAGTCCATATTCCATTTCCTGCTCAGGATTCCAGGCCTTCATATATTCATCGTACAACTGGAGCGTTTCCGGTATAGGTTTGACAAACTCTTCATTCATAACTATATCCGTTCCCTGAAGAACCTGAAATACGGAACACATGGTAGGTACAAGACGACGTATAGACTCCTCACGCCCTGCCAGAAGAAGACCGGTCAGGGTCGGGTAGAGAATCCCATCCCTCTCTATGACCATGTGCAGTGCTTTTTGCAATTCCTCATCGGTGAGGCCCAAAAGGGCCTGGTCGCCATTTCGCTCCCGGATAATGGAACGAATCCGATTCATCTGCTCATGGCTTAAATCTTCTAACTGCCCTTCAGAAATCGGCTGGGCTGACACATCCAGCTGACTCAGATTGGAAAGCCGGTGAGGGATTTCAAAAGGATACAAGGGGACATTTTCCGGGCTGCCGTCAGCCTTGATTCTCCTCCTCAAAATTTTTCCGTCCACAGTGGCAATGATGGAATAGCTCTTGGGAATATCTATAATCAGAATTTGTTTCCCCTGGATAGAAATGATTTCGGCACGTATGGTGAGAGAAGGTACTGTTCTATTTGAAACCATGGCAGTCAGACCAATCGTATTCTCATGAGCCGGAGCCAGACCTGTGATGGCGCCATCGTCCTCAACACCCAGGTATAATGAACCGCCTTCTGTGTTAGCCATGCCAACGATTTCATCAATGAGATCAGAATCCGGATAACCAAATTTACGCTTTTTCTCAGAGACGTCCGGCCTCTGCAAATCACTTTTGAATTCTACCGTCAGGCTTTCCTTCTGGGGAATATCCATATCTTTAATCATGACAGCTCCTCCTTTCAACGTGGAAAATATAATTCAACTCTATTTTAACTCAATTAAAAATGAAGTCAAATTTTTTAACTCAACATGTTGAGTTAAAAAACGAGTTGGATGAAATAAGCACGATAAAATCAGGTGTATTAACGTATAAACAGCTGCGTTAATATGCCTGATTTTATTGACGGTCAAATTTTAATGTAACAGTTAATGTGAAATCATGTTAGATTTTAACTGAAAGCGATAGGCTTTGGCTGCGCATGCGTGATTTTGAAATGGATTCGCAGGAAAATGAAGCTTCAGACGCTCAGACGGTCAGGTGGGAAGGAGAGGCTTGAGAATTGAAAAAAAGACTAATGAATATGACGCTGCTTCCGCGCTGCCCAGTACGCATGTGAGAGTTATACGATACGTGATAGAGAGCCAGTGAATACGAAGAAGGGACCGACCAGCCATTTCAGGGGTCCCCTTCAGCTGATTATACCTGTATTTACGGGTTTAGTTATATGTGGCTCATAGATTGCAGGCCGGTTCTCCATTCCGTACGGGAGTTAAAAGCAGACGGCTCCGGTCAACGTATCCTGTGGTTCTCCGTTTCGTATTAAGTGGCTATCATAGGGGATACGCTCCTCATGATAGCTAAAGTTCTGAAAAGCAGGAAGAGCTGTATGGAATTATGAAATACAAAACTACATGCAGAACCTGGTTTTAATCCAATAGAGCAGCAAGTTAGAATATAATGGTATAATGAATGCAGAACAAATTATCGAAGAACTTTGGATGACATTGAAATAAGTTACAGAAGGAGAATTTAATTGGCTATTTATGAAAATGAAATAAAGATAATTTTATCTGACTTGCCCAATGAGGCAGATTATTTTGACATTAAGAAAGAACCCTATGCCAAAAAAGGTGAGAAATTTTCTGATGTAACTAGGTGCGAATTGTTAAAAGATATTGTGGCTATGGCAAATTTTAAATGTGATGAGCCTAAGCATAGATATATTATTGTTGGTATTTCAAATGATTCGAAGGAATATGTTGGCATTGTTCCTCAAGAATGGCCTGATGATTCTACTTTTCAAGGATTATTCAAGCATATTCAGCCATTAGTCAAAATTAATACCGGGATAGTTGAATTTGAAGGTAAATATTTCGGCTATTTTCTCATTAAGCCTAAGACGAATGAAGTTTATTGTATAGCCGATTCTTTTAAAGAAGACAAAGGGAATAAGTATAAGGGAAAATATTTTGTGAGACGGGGAAGCATTACAGATGTTTTGACGCATGCAGAATTTTTTAAAATTACAAACACAGTGAATAAAGAGTCTATGGTAGAGCAGATGAAACAGGAAGATATCAGGCAGCAGAATAGAGCCTTGGCGATGGCAGCCATGTTTGGCTGTTGGAACGAAAAGATAGAAGGAGATAGAAAATTTATTGAGTCTTTGACTGGAATGCAATATGAGACTTGGATTCAATATTTAAAGAAGCTGAAAAGCTATGGGAATACATCTATTTCATTGGAAGAGGGAATTTGGAAAATATCAGAAAGAAAAACGATTTGGGAAATGCATGGGGCACTGTTCTTCGATTCAGATTTCACTCGATTTGGTCAATCTTACCGAGATTTATTTAATCATGTAGAAGAGAAATATAAAGAGGAAGCCGATCAAAGATGGTGTTCTTCTAAGCCTTTGTACTATTCGCATAACCTGATTCAAGGAGTTGCTGAGTTTTTGGCAATCATTGGGAATAATAATTTTTTGCCAAACTGTTCTTATGGGACGCCAGGGAAATTAATCCATCTGGTCTTAGATAGCGTGTTTGCGGCGCAGGATTGGAGGGTATATGCATCAATACAAGATGGCATTAACTTTTTAGCAGAAGCTGATCCACATTATTTTCTAACTTTATTTTCTGAAAAGCTCCAAAATGAATCGGGGCCCTTATGTGAATATTTCAAAGAGAAGGAAACCGGTGTAATACCATTCCAGTATGGGGATTGGTATATTCGGACTATTGAGATGCTGGCAATGTCGAAAAAATGGTTCGGTTTATCTTGTCGGATTTTATTTCAAATGGCATCTTTTCGAGAGGATGTCTTAAATTCTCTGGTCAGAATTCTACTTCCATGGCGGCCTGCTACTGCAGCTGGAATAAAAAGTAGAATAAGCATATTCAGATCTTTAAAAAAGATAAATGAAGAATTGGCTTGGAAACTTTTAATTAAATTATTGCCTAGACCCATGCAGACTATTGACGATAATGGCTTAAGACCACTGTATATGGAATCTAATCATATAGATGCGCCATCGGTAAAAGACCGTAATGTGATTTATGAAAAGTATGAAGAGGAAGCCATATTATTAGCGGAGGGCCATGTTGATAGAATCAAGGAACTGTTAGATTATTCCACATTTTTCTATCAACCATGTTTTGATCATTTTTATGATCTGCTATATTCGGAAGCAGGGAAAGATAATGGTGATGAAATCAGGTATTCCATATGGTGTGATTTGCTGAATAAATTTAACCTGGAAAATAAAGTGAAAGGAATGCCGGAAAGTAGACTAAATCGGATAAAGGATGCTGCCAAAGTATGGAAGCCTCATAGCGTATACTACGGGATAAAAAGATTATTTGATTGTAATCCGGAAGATATAGTTTCTTTGAATATAAATTTTAGGAAACAATATAAAAAGATTGAATCACTTCAAATCAAATGTGTGTCAGAATTATTTGATAGTAACGGTATGACAGGAATTCTTAGATTATGCCGCATTGTTAATAATACTGCCTCTGTCGGTAAGGCTATGGCTCTGATAAAGATAGATTCTCTCGCTTTAGATTTAGAAAGGTATCTTATTGGGCGAGACAAGAAAATATTGACCTTTGCACAGAGCTATATTTTGCAGGTGGAACGACTTATGAAAGAACGAGTTTTGGAATTCATAAAAGAGGACTGGACAGAGGAAGCAAAATATCAATTTTTATTAGCCTTGCCAGTAAATAAGGAATATTGGGAACGAGCAAATAGGATTTTATCAGAGCCTTATAAAATGAAATATTGGCAAAACAATAACATCTGGTTTGATGATTCTATAAAAGCGGAGGACTTCGATTTTTTAATAGACCAATTTTTAGCTGTGGGCCGTTGGGACAAGGCTGCTCAAGGGGCTTTTGTCAGTGTTTATGAAAATCGTCCATGCACATTGGGTCAGATAGAAAAGGTGCTTCTGCAGCCATTATCGGACGAAATGCAAAAAAGAATAAATTCTTATACTATTAAGACCCTTTTTGAATATGTGGAAAAAGAAGAAGACAATCGACTAAGACTGCTTGCCATCGGCTGGAGATGGTTTGGCGTTTTAGGAGATTCAGTACATGTCATTTTTGAAGTGTTGGTGGAGGACGCTTCATTTTTTATCATGCTTTTAGTCATCCAATTTAAGCCAGATGTTGCTGGGAGTCTTGGAATAAAAACGATTACTCCTGCTATGGGGCGGACAGCCTTTAACGTACTCCATAGAAACAAACTGGTACCTGGACTAAAGAATGGGGAGTTTGACGAAGCAAAATTTCTTCAATGGTATAAGTTGGCTGAAGATATGGCTGTTAAGTATGATATGAAATATGTCGTGGATTTTTATATTGGGTATATGTTATTTAATGCCATGGGGGATTATGATGGTTTTTGCCTTCCTGAAAAATTGGCGGATTTTTTGAATGAAGATAAGCATGAAATTATTAGAAAGGGATTTGCCTTACAGGCATATAATGCATTGGGAGTTCATTTTGTTGATGCAAATGCCTCTGCTAAAAATTCAGCGTCTAAAAAATATGAAGAAAAGGCAGAATCAGCTGATGATCTTGGCTATGTAACTCTTGCAGGTATGTTCAGGGAAATAGCGTTGGCATTTCATGATGAGGCTGCTGGTGTAAAATTAAGATTTGAAATGCGCAAAAATGGTTTATTAGATTAAACATTATGTCAAGTGTTTTGCCGCTTAAGAAGCGCCAGCCCAATAATTAGTCTTTCTCATTTCCAAAGAATTGCTCTTTCTCTTATTCTAACCCGTAATATGCTATAATGGTTAGAACAATAATGGAAGCTTTTAGCTTTGATGATTTTAGGAATAGTCGCGTATAATAATCATATTATCAGTGCTTGGTTGTTACGCCTGGAAAATACTTCAACTAGAGGAGTAATTAGAAATGTTGGAATTTAACCGAATAAAAAAGGGAATAGAACGATGCTCAATTATTTCTTTTGATTTATTTGATACTCTTATCAAACGCGATTGCTATAAACCAGCAGAACTTTTTTGCTTCATTGAACGGAAAATAGATCAAGAATATGGAGTCAAAAGTTGGTTTGCTTCTGCGAGAGTACAGGCGGAAATAGCTGCGCGTAACAAATCCAAAGCAGAAGAAGTTTCTTTAGATGAAATTTATAATGAATTGCCTTTGCAGTTTTCTTCTGTGAGTAAAGAGCAGATAAAGCAGCTGGAGGAAGAGTATGAGTATGAATCTTGCCAGTGGAATCCTTTGATGAAACCGGTATATGAATATTGCCGGAATCAAGGCAAAAGGATTTTCATTATAACAGATATCTATCTTCCGGAAGCGTTGATTAAGCGTATACTTCGGAAACTGGAGATTCAATATGAAGCTCTTTTTGTCTCTTCTACCCTGAAAAAAATGAAGCGAAATGGGACTCTTTTTAGAGAGGTCCTAAAACTAACTGGCAACCACCCTTCAGATATTCTTCACATTGGTGACAATCGACAGAGTGATTATGACATGCCGAAAAAACTGGGAATTCGAGCCGTTCATATTTCAAAGAGTGAAGGTCTGAATTTATTTATAAATTGGAAGTTATACAAGGCAGATTCAGAATATGCAGATTTGTGCTCCTTTATCAATAATCATGCTGATACTCATTCATGGGACGCAGTGCATACGAAGAATACTTTTGATTTTTTCTCAGAGTCAGGATATGAAGCCCAGGGGCCTGTGCTATATGGTTATGTAAATTGGCTGCAGGAACAGTTTAAAGAGGACGGTATAGAAAAAGCCTTTTTTCTGGCACGCGATGGGCAGCTTATGCAGAAGGCTTACAGAAAGTTAAGTCATTTTGTTCCGAATGAATATATGTATGCCTCAAGAAAAGCACTGATTATACCATCACTTTGGTTAACACCTTCTATTCAAGAAATTCATGAGTCTATTTACTGGGGGAAATATGGCACTGTTTCCAGCTTTCTAAAAAAGATTGGTCTGGAACCAGCTGAATTTGAAAATTATTATATGGATGTTGGAATTTATTTGAATAAGGTTTATAAATACAAGGATTTATGGAAACATCCAGCATTTTTAGCTGTTTATGAAAATCATATAAAGCAGGACATGATATCCCATAGCCATAAGGCGTATGATTTATTACTTCGGTATTTACAGCAACTTAATTTTTCCGGCAAAGTGGCAGTGGTAGATATTGGCTGGTTTGGACACATGCAGGGAGCATTGGAAAGAATAGTAAAAGAGGCTCATCTTCCGGTAGAAATTCATGGATATTATTTGGGCTTAAGGCCGGGTTCCTCTATGTTGGATCATATTCAGGCTAAGGGATATCTTTTTGATCGAAATCATAATCAGGATTTATCAAAAAAGGAAGGGCTGCTTAACTCTATTGTAGAGATGCTTTTCACTGCGGATCACGGAACAACAAACGGCTATATAGAAGAGGGGGGGGAACATTCGTCCGTCTTTGGGAAAGTGGGAGTATTGTGAATTGGCTAAGGAAGATTTTGAAGCTATTCAGGCTTGCCAAAAAGGAGCACTTGCTTTTATTGATGATTGGCTGAAAGTGAAAGATAACTTGCCTTTTACTGCAGATTCTGCTGTAGCTTTTGCAAACTGGTTGGAATTTGGCAGCCATCCATCATCCCGAACAGCGGTACTGTTTGGTAATCTCCATTTTATGGATGAGACAGTGGCATATTTGGCAAAACCAGAAAAACATGGATATGCTTATCTCTTTCAGCCCCAGGCATTTTTGCGGGAGTTGAGGAACACCTTTTGGCGAAGGGGATTTTGGGTTAGAACTTTAGGAACGGATATTCCTTTGGCAGATGGATATAATAAGGTGAGAAAATTGTATAGCATGCTTAAGAAATGAATGCTTGGCTAATATGTTTTTTCTTGGGTGAATGTAGATTTGATGATTTATTTATAATTATTCCTTCTTCCCTCAATATATCCTTGGCTGTAGTGTAAAATCGGTTGAATGCATATATAATAAGATAAGAGTTAAGAAAAGCATTGCTTAACATATGACACTTTATGGGGATAAGGTGCTGATATATTCTTACAATAGATGCATCGTAAGACAGGAGAGAGTTATGAAGGTAAAAAAGATAGGGAAATATTTTGCGCTGTCCGTGATTTCCATGGCAATATTATATGTATGGTATGCAGTGGTAGGAGTTACTGATCTGGGCAACTGGAATCATGGACTGCGCAATGCGTTGGCAGGCGTGATTTTTGTATTTGCCGCTCAGCTGGTGACGGGACGGAGCCTTTTGCATTCATCCTGGCGGCCGGGACTGGTTATCTTCTATCTGTGGCTGGCTGCATTTTCTTATATCCAGGCCAAATCCGGCGGAAACTGGGGCATTCGGGTGGAAACGCTGAATAATGACGTACTCACTCTTATGCCTGTTTTAGTGCTCACATTTTTATTTGAATATATCGGCTCACTCTGCCATAAAGCCAGAGGAATCCTTGAGATTTTCAACTTCTTGCTGATTGGATATCTGTCACTCAGTGTCTTTGTCTACATGACTTATTACAGAATCTTTGGTGCCGGATTTACTTCCACCGACATGATTTCCGTACTGCTTACCAACTCCAAGGAAGCCATGGAATTCCTGCAGTCCCATCTGGGGTTTGGCACTCTTGCATTGATTCTGGCTGCTTTCATTCTCTATATGGCTTTCATCGGATATCTTATTATCAAGGGCAGTGCTGCTGGTAAAAATGGGAAGGTTCCATCTCCCGTTATGGTGCGGAAAGTCGTGATGGCGGTACTGATTATTGCTGCTCTTGTTACGATTGCTCACTGGATTCCTCGTATTTTCCCGGCGTGGCCATACCATGTGGCTCACAAGTACCTGGTAGGCGCCAAAGCTGCCATGGCTAAGCACGATGAAAATTTGAAAAATTTCAAGTTTGTCGGAGGTACTCCAGAAAGGCTTCCAGGTGCCGTGATTGTGGTGATTGGCGAAAGTGCAAACAGAAACCACATGAAAGCCTTTAACCCGGCATATCCAGTAGAGACTACGCCCTGGCTATCCAAAGAAAAAGATAATGAGAACTTCTATCTGCTGAAGAATACCTATTCCTGTTATCCTCTGACTGAAAAAACGCTGTCCATGGCACTGACAAATCTCAATCAGTACAATGAGGGCGATAGAAATGAAATGATAACTATGACAGATGTGGCAAATCATATCGGATATGACACCTATTTTATCAGTAACCAGGCCCCCGCTCCGGGGAATATGTCATTGGCGTTGATTTCCGGCGCTTCTAAAAAATCTATGACCACTACCCATCCTGGAGGAGATGATATGAAAGTCATGGATTATTTGAAAGAATTGCCCAAAGATGGGGCCCAGTTTATTGTCATTCATCTGGAGGGAAGCCATGATCGTTACAGAGACCGTGTGCCGCCGGATTTTGAAGGCATTCATACAGCAGGCCAGCCGGAAAAGGTGAATGATTATGACTCCAGTATCAAGTATACCGATGAAGTGCTGAAAAATATCTATCAGTATGCAAAAGACAATATGAACCTACAGGCTATGGTATACTGCTCTGACCACGGGGAGGACATGAAGTATTTCCACGGAGACGGCACCTTTACCTGGGATATGGTTCGTACACCGGCTTTCGTATACCTGGCTCCTGACTATAAAAAATCCCATACAGCCGTTGCGGATAATCTTCATCATAATGTAAATATGGTTTTTACTAATGATTTGATTTACGATATGGTCAGTGGCATCCTTGCGGCTCCAAATAATGGATATGACAGGAAATACGATGTTACCAGTGCTGACTATGGGCTCCGGAAAGATATGGCAGTGACGAAATATGGGAAAGTCCGCATAGCGGAAGATACAGGTTTATCTGATTGAATGATCAGGAGGATATTTTGAGGATTATCATTGCCCATTTCGGCTCTTATTATGTGAATATGGCTGGCGGCGTAGAGAAGGTAACCTGCAGCCTGGCAAATGCTTTGGTTGATCGGGGACATGAGGTCACTATCCTATACCGGGATAAGAAAGAAGGAAATCCCTATTTCTATTTGGACCGGAGAGTTAAGCAGTACAACATTCTCTTTGAAAATGGAAAGCAGATAATTTCGGAAAAGCTTCCGGTATCGCTTCGGATGCTTCGCGAGATGGTACGGCCTTTTAGTCAGTCCGCAGCGCAGGCAGTGAATGCGAAGTTTAAAGGAAAACAGTATGGCGCAAGGATTCGTCAATTTCTGGACGCTCATCCGGCAGATGTGATTCTGTCCTGCTCCATCCCTTCTGCCAAATATGTCATTGAAGATGCCGGCTGTACTTTGCCGGTGGTGGAAATGATTCATTCCCATCCCAGAGTGCAGTTTCCTGATTTGTCGGAAGCGAAAAAAAGGGCTGTGGAAAAGTGCAGAGTTATGCAGATCCTGCTTCCTTCCGGATTGGATCTGGCCCGGCAGTATTTCCCCCATCTGCCCATCGTAGTCATCGGCAATGCAGTAGCACCGGCAAAGAAGCCGGCTCATCCCGGGGACGAAAAAGACCACCATAAGATTATCTGTGTCGGCAATATCAGCGGCACTAAGCAGCAGCTCATATTGGCAGAAGCTTTTGCGAAGCTCACAGCCGACTTTCCGGATTGGACGTTGGAATTCTGGGGAGCCGATAGGTCACCCTACGCCATTCATATGAGAAAATGGATAGAAAAGAATCATCTTTCCGATAAGATTCATATCAACGGGAAGACAGAACATGTAGAAGATGTATATGCGGAGGCGGATATTTTCTGCCTGCCAAGCCGTGGAGAAGGGTTCCCTCTGGCCCTTTCAGAATCTATGGCAGCAGACCTTCCGGCAGTGGGATTTTCTGACTGCACCGGTGTGAGTGACTTGATAAATAATGGAAAAAGCGGATTCCTTGTTTCCAGGGCGGTCGATGAGCTGGCGGGAGCTTTAAGGGAGCTGATGGCTCATCCTTCCTTGCGCAAAGAAATGGGCGACGCAGGGAGACGGACCATGAAGCAGTATGCACCGGAGCATATCTGGGATCAGTGGGAAACGGTATTGGAGAAAGCAGTGAAAGGCGAATATAAATGATTCATTCTTCTTTTACCTATAAAAATGTATTTCAAGGCCATGATGTGATGGTATTTATTCCTCATGAAGATGATGAAATCAATGTGGCAGGAGCGACGATTTACGGTTTGAGGCAGGAAGGATTTCGTGTTATCTGCGTTTTTGCAACCAATGGAGATCGAAGCTATCTGGCAGAAACAAGGATTCACGAGGCGTCTGCCGCTTTGAAGATGCTTGGCGTTCCCTATGAAGATATCATTATCCTGGGATACCCGGATGGAGGCTTGGATGCAGCCCGGTCACCCTATGCTCAGGGGATAGACCATGCCATAACAGTTGACGGGCATGGTAGTACCTACGGCATCGCAGATAAAGCAGACTTTTCCATGGCGAAATGTGGAAAACACACACCCTATACCAGAAATGGTTTTCTTGAAGATGTGGAAAATCTGATTCGAAAGTTTCGGCCTTCTAATATTATTGCAGTAGACCTTGACTCTCATCCGGATCACAGAGCCTGCTCTATTGCTTTTGAGACAGCTATAGGCCATATTCTGAACGATAAAGAAAATACTTACTTTCCTGTTGTTTTGAAAGCATTTGCTTATAATACAGGGTTCGAATCTGTTACAGATTTTAACAGTCTGCATCTTTATTCTACAAGATTCAATAGAAAACGATTGGCTGACTCTTCATTTGAAACGGATAATCCCGTATACCATTGGGAAGAACGGATTCGCCTGCCGGTACCTGAACTCTGCAGGAATCCAGTTTTATCACAGAATCTAATTTATCAGGCACTTCGGTGCCATTTATCGCAAAGGGCTTTCCTTAAGGCAAATCAGATTATTAACAGTGACCAGGTGTACTGGATTCGTCGTACTGATAATCTGGCTTTTTGCGGTACTACCACGGCGTCATCGGGAAATGCGGAAGCAGTTCATGACTTCAAAATGGTTGATGTGAAGGATATTGCTCCTCGCAAGCCTGTATTTGATACTTGTCTATGGGAACCGCTTCCTTCTGATAAGGAAAAAAGGATTACTATTCATTTTTATAAGCCGCAGAATATTTCTGCCATTAAACTGTATGGCAATGTGAATAGAGAAAGTCGTATTTTGGAGGGGCAGCTGCTGTTCAGTAATGGGTATTCCGTGAAGACGGGGCCGTTGGAACGTAATGGGCAGGCAACAGATATTCCCATAGAACCGCAGAGTGATACGGAGTGGGTCACTTTCCGGGTATTACAGGCAGAGGGGCCACATCCCGGGCTTACGGAGTGGGAAATTTTTGATCATCCTTGCCCTGATATGCATATTTGCAAAATACTTGTCAATGGAGGATTTGCCTATCACTGGGATATGTATCCGGGAGAAATGGCAAAAGTGGGATTCTACACCTACCTGGAGAATATGCCGGTTGTGTGGAAAATGAATGATGTTGAAATGACGCTGGATAAACTCAATAAAATGATTGCAGCTGGTGTTTTGACTTCGAGAATTCAGGCAGTCAGCGCGCAAACGGGAGAAATTTTAGATGAAGTGTATCTTCGCAAAGCGTCGATTTTTGATAAGGTAAAAGAATGTTATTACAGATTTCCGCGTAATCGTCTGCGTAGATGGATAGATAGGCAGAAAATTGCACGGAAACATCACAAACTGAGAGTGCTGAAACGCAATAGCCTGAAGAAGATCTAGTGCTTTTGGCGAATACACCTTATTGTATTTTTTAATATATATACTAATCATGAATGATCTGCATGGTATAGAAAATCCGTTTAGTGCTGTATGTCTATAGAAAGGATATAGGATATATGAACATTATGTTTGTTCACCTTAGAAACATAGGGGGAGTAGCTGGTGGTCTTGAAAAGGTAGTCTGCCAGTTTGCCAATGAAATGGTTTCCCGTGGGCATGCAGCTGCCATTGTTATATACGATGATTCCGGAAAGCCGCCCTATTACAGGCTTGATGAAAAAGTGAAACTGATTAATATCCGGGAACGGAGAAGTGAGCCTCGGCATATGGGATTTGTCACAAAACTGAGCCGTGAATGGGCAAGGTGCAGAGGTCAGGTGGAGGCCTGGTATGAAGCATACAGGGACCCCTATATACTTCCTTCTCTGAAAGAGGTGTATAAAGAATTTCAGCCGGATGTCATACTGAACCAGTATTATTCGTCTAGTGGGTTTATATGTGCGTCAAAACCGGACTGCCCTGTCATCAATATGCTTCACAATGAACCGAAACGGATATTGGACAATGCATCTTTACGCGAACGGGAAAGCATAGCACGCAGTGCAGTAGTGCAGGTGCTTATGCCGACTTTTGCCCATTTTATAAAGACTAAGATGCCTAAGACGCCCTGCATCTGTATTCCCAATACGGTTAAACCAGTTGAGCTGGCAGCAGATTTATCCATTGCAAAGGACAAGCATATGATTCTGCATGTTGGAAGACTAGCAAAAGGCCATAAACGTCAGCATCTTTTAATTCAGGCATTTTCCCTGATTGCAGATAAGTATCCTCAGTGGACTCTTGAATTTTGGGGTGATGGCAATGAGGAATATAGAAAAGAGTTAGTGCATCTGATTAGTGAGGTTAATCTGGAAAAACGTGTATTTCTTCGAGGGGCTACGCATAATATTTTAGATAAGTATCTAAACGCTGACATATTTGCATTTCCAAGCGCTTATGAGGGGTTTGGTCTCGCTCTGACTGAAGCAATGAGTGCAGGGCTTCCGGTTATTGGCTATAAATCCTGCCAGGCTTGCTCCGACATCATCAAAGATGGTGAAACAGGACTTCTGGCTGAAGACGGGGTCAAGGGGTTGGCCGAAAAGCTGGATATGCTCATGGGAGATCAGAAGATGCGCATAGAAATGGGTCATTGCGCTCGAAAAGATATGGAACGGTTTGCACCGGAAAAAATCTGGAATCAATGGGAGAAGGTTCTTGCTTCTGTAGTTTCCGGGGAAATAGTGTCAGATTGAGGTATGAAAAATGGATGAGGTCAAAGTATCGATTATTATTCCCGTATATAAGGCAGAAAAATATATAAAGCGCTGCCTGGACAGTGTAATTCATCAAACGTGCGGAGACTATGAAGTCGTAGTAATTGATGATGGAACGCCCGATGATTCCGGAAAAATCTGTGATGCCTATGCAGAAAAATATCCGGTTTTAAAAGTTTTCCACCAGAAAAACATAGGCGTTACGCGGACAAGAGAAGTGGGGATTACCAAGGCCCGGGGAGAATATATCGTATGGGTGGATTCGGATGATTCCGCTGTGCCGGAGCTGGTAGAAAGTGTGATTCAGGTCGTGGACACAAGCCATGCGGACATCATTCTTTATGGCGTAAAAAGCTATGGGAACGGCCAGGCGGTCAATGTCCAGATTCCCCGTAAAGAACCAATGCGAGAAATTCGAAGGAAAGCAATTACCGGTGAATATTCCACCCTTTGGCGATTTGCGGTACGGCGGAGTTTCTGGGTGGATGAAAAGGCGCCCGGAGAAATGGAAAGGTCTGCAGCAGATGGATATATGGCCATTCGCATGTTCATGAAAGCAGAAACGGTTGACGTGGTAGAAAAACCTTTGTATAACTATCTGGATGACAATCCCGGCTCCATTCGTCATACATTTAACGGTAAACGATATATGGGGAATTTTTATCTCTGGTATTATCGCCTGCACATTTGCGAAAAGGAATTTAAGGACCTATGTCTGCACTGCGCCAGCCGTGCTTTTTCAGGCGCTGTAAAAGCGTATTCTATGTCCTTGGTGCTGAATGACCTGCCGGAGGAATATTGCGAAGAGCTGGTAGAAGCCATACGCTATTTAAAGAAATATCCCATTCCCGGCCGTTGGAGAGATAAATTCCTGAGATGGTGCATTTTGCATCACATCGAGGGACCCTGCAAAAGATATGCCTTACATAAAATAGAAAAGACGAAAAAATTAAATAATAAAAGCAAGATGAAATCATAAACACTGAGGTTTGGTGAAGAAATATGTACCGGTTTGCCCCAGAGGAATGGTTAAATGATATATGAATGTGAGGACATTATAATGCATTGGAAAGCGTCAGTGATTGTTCCTGTCTATAATGTGGAGAAATATATTGACCGTTGTGTGGACAGCATTCTGGAACAAAGTTACAAGAATTTTGAGCTCATACTGGTGGATGACGGCTCTACCGATCATAGCGGCAGAATCTGCGATGAGTATGGGAAAAAAGACAACTGGATCCATGTCATTCATCAGAAAAACGCAGGATTAAGCGGTGCAAGGAATACAGGCATCCGATACAGTACCGGCGATTTTCTCTTTTTCGTAGATTCTGATGATTATGTCAGCCATCATTTACTTGAAAAGAGCTTGGCTGCTTTTGAGAAATCGGGTGCAGATCTGATACAGTTTAATGGGCAGTCTGTATACGGGACCAAGCTGGGAGACTTTTTTGGATACGATATTCCTCGATATATGGATAATACAGACTTTTTACGAAACTGGTTTCTGCTGGGAGAAGATTCACATGCTTGTAAAAGGGCCTATCGACGGAGTTCTTACCCGAATCTTGCATTTCCGCTAGGGCTATCCTACGAAGATTTATATATTAATACATCCAGTTTGCTGCAGGCGAAAAATTTGTGCGCGATTTCGGATGTTCTTTATTATTATGAAAATGAAGAACATGGAAGTATTACGCAGGTTAAAAGTGTTAAAAATTTACTCGGTTTATCTAGAGCATCAATGAAGGCAATGACAGATCTGCCGGACGGAGCAAGGTACAAACCTTATAGGGAAATGTTCAGGCTACAGGCGCTGATTCCTCTTTTCTATATATGGTATCATTATAAGAATGATGCCAATTATATTAATAAATCAATGGTTCAGCCGCAGGAAGTAGTGGAGCTCTATTCTGTATTGAGCCAAAAGGCAGATCCCTGGTATTCAAATTCACTTGAACAGATGGACCCAGGAATGACGCAGGAACTCTCTTATGCGGCTCATTGTCTATCATTAGAATATAAAATCAAGATTATGGGGGGGTTAAAATTGGATATTCAGCAGAAAGAAAAGGATATGGCTGGATATCTGATTCGGCTCCTTAGCGTTGATTCGGTTATTCATACATTATCAGCAAACTGGAAGAGAAAATTTATAGATATGTTGGAAAAATATCGTAATCTTAAGTCATTACATCTACGCGTGCAACAGAAAGTGCTTCTGCATTCCGCTCTTTTTCATATGGATATGCCGCTTATTTTGGAGGGAAAACATTTACTGAAAAAAGGAATGCAAAGGGAATGAATAGAGAAAGATGAGGGGTATATGATGCCATAATACCTAGATAAATGCATTCCAATTTATGAGTCATGTTGTAGTTGGCAGAAGAATTTTAATCAATTTTTGAGGTTTTTTAGGAGGCAGTCATGAATATAGCAGTTGCAGGAACGGGATATGTAGGGCTTTCGTTAGCCACCCTTCTTTCGCAGCACAACCATGTGATGGCAGTGGACATCATTCCGGAAAAGGTGGATATGGTGAACCATCGGAAGTCGCCCATCCAGGATGAATACATAGAAAAGTATCTGGCTGAGAAGGATCTGGATCTCAAGGCCACTATGGATGCAGAGGCGGCGTACAGGGATGCGGAAATTGTCATCATTGCCACACCTACCAATTATGACAGCCAGCGGAATTTCTTCGACACCTCTTCTGTGGAAGCGGTCATCAAACTGGTGATGAAGTACAATCCTCATGCCATTATGGTGATTAAGTCCACCATTCCTGTGGGATACACGGAGGCAATCCGGAAGAAAATGGGAACGAAGAATATTATTTTCAGCCCTGAATTCCTGCGGGAGAGCAAGGCTCTTTATGATAATCTCTATCCCAGCCGTATCATTGTGGGAACGGATTTGGAAGATGCCCGGCTGGTGAAAGCGGCTCATACCTTTGCCCATCTGCTGCAGGAAGGGGCTATTAAGAAGGACATCCCCACCCGTTTCATGGGCTTCACAGAGGCAGAGGCGGTGAAGCTTTTTGCCAATACTTATCTGGCCATGCGTGTTTCCTATTTCAACGAGCTGGATACTTATGCGGAAATGAAGGGACTGGATACCCGGGAAATCATCGACGGCGTGTGCCTGGACCCCAGAATCGGGGAGTTTTACAACAATCCTTCCTTCGGCTATGGCGGCTACTGCCTGCCGAAGGATACGAAGCAGCTTCTGGCCAATTACCAGAACGTGCCGGAGGACTTGATTGAGGCCATTGTGAAATCGAACCGCACAAGAAAGGATTTCATCGCCGACCGGGTGCTGGCAAAGGCGGGGTATTACCATGCAGGCAGCAGCTATGATGCGGCCAGGGAAAAGCCTATGACCATCGGCGTGTACCGCCTCACCATGAAATCGAATTCCGATAATTTTCGTCAGAGCAGCATCCAGGGGGTCATGAAGCGGATTAAGGCCAAGGGAGCGGAAGTCATCATCTATGAGCCCACCCTAGAGGACGGCAGCACTTTCTTCGGCAGCCGCGTGGTGAATGATATGGAGACGTTCAAAAAGGAGAGCCAGGCTATCATTGCGAATCGCTATGATGAGGTGCTGGACGACGTGAAGGACAAGGTGTATACCAGAGATCTCTTTGAGAGAGACTGAGGGAAATGGTAAGTTGTAAATAGATGTGGTGCCTCTGGATAAAAGGGGCGCCATTTTTTTTTAGTTCTAGCGGTTGGATGACCCCTTCCTGCTCACTGGGTTCGCCACCTCTCCCCGTCCATGGGGGGCCACGCCAGTGGTGGAAGGGGGTTCCCAAAATGGCAACTGAAGTGGTAAACTAAAATTGGACACAGAGGGGGTAATCTTTAGACATACAGTGTACACTGCATAGGCAGTGCAAAATAAGCGCTGGACAGAGTGTCCCCCTTACTGGACAGGAGGTTTGCCATGAAGTACACGAAAGAACAAAGATTGGA
>ERZ857629.1699-NODE-1699-length-22976-cov-6.027486_pt1 | contig 22976 bp, 21 predicted proteins | sample MGYA00519700_ERZ857629 | MGnify/ENA primary metagenome ERZ857629 (study PRJEB31778, sample SAMEA3449351) | human gut metagenome | biome: human gut; feature: human-associated habitat; material: faeces | place: United Kingdom | collected 2010/2012 ...
TTGGATTACAACCTGCTGATTTTGAATCGGAAACGGTTTAATCAGCAGACACTAAATAAAAAAGATGTGTTAATTAATAGTGTGATGGGATTGTGCGGTGAATCGGGAGAAGCAGCCACAGCATTAGAAGTGCCTCTTGAAGATATTTTTCAGGCGAATATCGATAAGTTGAAAAAAAGATACCCGGACGGATTTCAAACAGAAAAATCTTTAGTGAGACTAAGAGGAGATGTTTAGGTTTCAGAATGTATATTTGGAAAGGAAAACTGTTAGAAGTTGCAAAAATCCTTTCTAAAAACATAAGATATATTGAAGTAAGAATGTTTTTAGGGTATTATAGAACAGAAAAGCGTATTAGGTTGCAAAAATCCTTTCTAAGGAGGCTTATAATGGAAATTTGCAGAGATTTTTATTTGGACAAATTGATAAAAAGAAAAAACAACGGATTGATTAAAGTCATTACCGGTATTCGCAGATGTGGTAAGTCCTATTTGCTCAATAATATTTTTTTTCACCATTTACTGGATAATGGTGTAGATGCCGACCATATCATTCGATTTGCATTTGACTCGGCGGATGACCTTTATCTGATTGGTGAAAGCCTCATTCAGATGGAAAAGGAAAAACGAGGAGTTGATCCGGAAAAGTTCATGGCATATATTCGTTCCAAAGTCATTGATGAAGGAATGTATTATCTGCTGCTTGATGAAATTCAGATGTTAGACTGCTTTGAAGCTGTCCTGAATGGTTATCTCCGTAAAGAAAATATGGATATATTTGTGACAGGAAGCAATGCCAAGCTCTTATCCAAAGACATTGCCACTGAGTTTGCCGGTCGTGGTGATGAAGTTCCTATGTACCCTTTGAGCTTTGCTGAGTTTATGAGTGTTTACAACGGTGATAAGTATATGGGACTGTCTGAGTATATGCTATATGGTGGTATTCCTCAGGTTGTTTTGCGGGAGGGGGCAAACGATAAGGCAGTCGTATTACAGAATCTGTTTCATGAAATTTATATTCGGGATATTACCATGCGAAACCGTGTAAAGAATATTGGAGAACTGGAAGATTTGCTGAATATTCTCTCATCTGCCATTGGCTCGCTGACGAATCCTGAAAAGCTGAAAAATACTTTTAAGACTGTCAAAAAATCAAAGATTACTGCTAATACGATTAAAAAGTATCTGGATTACTTTGAGGATTCTTTTTTGATTGAATCCGCGCAGCGATTTGATATCAAAGGAAAGGCATACATTGAAACTCCTAAAAAATACTATTTCTCTGATTTGGGACTTCGCAATGCCAGAATTAACTTTCGGCAGTTTGAACAGACACATTCCATGGAAAATGTAATCTACAACGAACTTCGTATGCGTGGTTACAGTGTGGATGTCGGTGTTATTCCTATTGCAGAAAAGGATAAAGACGGAAAAGTAACCCGTAAGCAGTTGGAAGTTGATTTTGTCTGTAATCTTGGTTCTTCCAGATATTATATCCAGTCGGCATATTCTTTGCCTGACGAAGCAAAGCGCACTCAGGAAATCAGACCGTTTAAGAAAATTGATGATTCTTTTAAAAAAATCGTCATTACCAAAGACGTCATTCCGCCATATTATGATGAATATGGTATTCTGACTGTAAATATCTACGACTTTTTGCTTAATCCCGATTGTCTCGAAAAGTAACGGAGTATGAAAAATAAGCATTGGGGAAACCAGAGTTTAGAGAGGTAAAATAAATGAAGTTCAACTCCTTAATACCGGAACTTACAGTAGCTGATATAGAAAAGACAAAGGAATTCTATGTAGGTATTCTGCATTTCAAAACAGAATATGAGCGACCGGAAAATAAATTTGTTTTCCTCTCGTTGGAGGACAATCAAATCATGTTTGAACAGGATAATGGTAATTGGAACGTTGGTGTTCTTGAATATCCATACGGTCGTGGGGTTAATTTTGAGATGACCGTCTCTGATGTAGAGGAGATTTATAAACGAGTTTTAGACTCTGGGATAAAACCATTTCAAGAACTCAAAGTTAATCAGTATCGGAATGGTGATGGAAACATTGTCCAAAAGGAATTTTTAATACAGGACCCTGACGGCTATCTGCTGCGGTTTACGGATTGATAACTACAGGTTTAAAGAATTGGACAAGGGCATTAATTCAAGGAATATTTCAGGAACAACAATTCAAACAGATGAACGTAAGAAAGAATTTATAAGCGAAAAGTACAAACGTAGAAAGGTAATGACGAAAGATGAATGCAACCACTCTGAAAATTTTGGGTATTATTGCAATGACAATCGATCATATCGGCTTCTTCTTATTCCCCCAAATTACAATCCTGCGTGTGATTGGACGGTTGACGTATCCGATTTTTGCATATATGATTGCGGAGGGATGCTCTCATACAAGGAATAAAGTGCGATATTTATGTACAATGCTTGGGGTTGGGTGTATTTGCTCGGCGGTTACATACTTTGCGGGGGGAAGTTTATATCAATCTGTATTTACCACATTTTCCTGTTCTATTATATTGATTATTGCGCTGGAAAAAGCAATGAGAGCCAGAGAGAGCGCGCAGAGGATTTGCCGTTTCTGCATTGCAGCGGTGATAACATTCCTGTTCTTTATTACTTTCCGGATTGGGGTGATTCCGGGATTTGAAACAGATTATGGCTTCTTTGGAATCATAACACCGGTTTTGGTGTGGCTGGGGAATAGTAAAGCAGAGAAATTAATGGGACTTGCCGCAGGACTGTGCTTCATATCCATGGAACTGGGCGCGATACAATGGTGTTCGCTTGCGGCGATTGTTTTCCTATATTTGTATAACGGAGAACGGGGAAAGCACAGCCTGAAGTGGTTTTTCTATGGATACTATCCGCTTCATATTGCGGTACTGTATGGCATGGCGCAGTTTATTTTATAGGATAAAATGACATGATACAAAAGGGTGCTGTGGATAAACAAAGCGGCAAAACCGCATTAATGCAAAAAAAGATAGAAAACGGGAGAAAGAAACAATGTCGGAGATTCCCAACACTACGATTATCGAAATAACAGATTACACCGCCCCGGAACTGGACGTGTATGCGCGATTGAACGAAGTTCAGCTTTTCCGGTTCAGGGAACCGCAAAGAGGGATTTTTATTGCGGAGAGTCCGGTTGTAATTGAGCGGGCGCTGGATGCCGGGTTCACACCGGTTTCCTTTTTGATGGAGCGCAAATATGTGGAGGGACAGGGAAAGGAGCTTGTCGCACGCTGTCCGGGCGTGCCGGTTTATACGGCAGACGCCGAGGTGCTGACGAAGATTACGGGGTATAAATTGACAAGAGGAATGCTCTGTGCCATGAACCGGAAAGAGCTGCCCTCTGAGGAATCAGTTTTAAACGGTGCAAAGCGCATTGCCGTACTGGAAAATGTGATGAATCCCGTCAATGTGGGTGCCATTTTCCGCTCAGCGGCGGCGTTGAATATGGACGCAGTGCTTTTGACCGACGGGTGCAGTGACCCGCTCTACCGGCGGGCTATAAGGGTCAGCATGGGAACGGTGTTTCAGATTCCGTGGACTTATCTTGAGGAGAAAAATGCAGGTACGGACTCCGGTGTCCGTTTCCTGAAAACGCAGGGTTTTCGGTCTGTCGCAATGGCGCTGCGGGAAGATTCCGTAACCATTGACAACCCGCAGTTAAATGCGGAGGAAAAACTTGCGGTATATCTTGGCACGGAGGGAGAGGGACTTTCCCCGGAGACTATCTACGCATGCGACTATGTGGCGAGGATTCCGATGTCCCACGGCGTGGATTCCCTCAACGTGGCAGCAGCCAGCGCAGTGGCTTTTTGGCAGATGGGCAACCGCAGATAACGAATCGAAATAAACGACCGGAACAAAATGCCGGAACAGAACGGCAGACAGGAAGAATGGTGCAGACAATGGCAGTCATACAGAATATTCAGGAAAAATATATGAGAGAAGCACTGAAACAGGCGCGCAAGGCGTATGCTTTGGGGGAAGTTCCCATCGGCTGTGTGATTGTGCATGAAGGAAAGATTATCGGGCGGGGATATAACCGCCGAAATACGGACAAAAACACGCTGGCACATGCGGAGATAACCGCAATCAACAAGGCGAGCAAAAAGATAGGTGACTGGCGGTTGGAGGAGTGTACACTGTATGTCACCTTGGAGCCGTGTCAGATGTGCGCGGGAGCGATTGTGCAGGCGCGTATTCCGGAAGTGGTTATGGGCTGCATGAATCCGAAAGCAGGCTGCGCAGGTTCCATTCTGAATATACTGGAAATGCCCCAGTTCAACCATCAGGTGATGGTAAGCCGGGGCATACTGGAGCAGGAATGCAGCGAAATGCTGAAAACTTTTTTTACGGAACTCAGAGAGCGCAATAAACGGGAAAAGGAGGAGCGCCGCAGACAAAACGATGAAATCGGATAAAACGCGGATTCCGCCCCTTGACAAAATTGCGAAAATGGTGTATTTTATCTAAAGACTTTACTGGTTTAAAGTTCAGCAGTTTAAAGTGAAGAAAAAAACACACAAAGCAGCGAGGAGTGCAGAAATGGAGAAAAAGATGGCACAGAATACGAACAGAACATTAATGTCATACTGCCCGGACATCAAAGTGCTGGATTGCACCTTGAGAGATGGAGGACTGGTAAACAACTTCCGTTTTGATGATAAATTTGTAAAAGATTTGTACCGGGCGAATATCAAAGCCGGTGTGGACTATATGGAGTTCGGCTACAAGGCTTCCAAGGAGATTTTTGACGTAAAGGATTTCGGAAAGTGGAAATTCTGTGACGAGGAAGATATTCGTGCCATCGTTGGCGAGAATGACACGGATTTGAAGATTTCCGTCATGACGGACGTGGGAAGAACGGATTACAAAAAAGACATTCCCATGCGCAAGGACAGCGTTGTGGATTTGGTGCGTACCGCAACTTACATTCACCAGATTCCCACCGCAATCGAAATGATTGAGGACGCCAAAGTCAAGGGTTACGAGACTACCGTAAACGTGATGGCAGTGTCCAAGGTCAATGACGAGGATTTGGACAGCGGACTGGAAATGCTCGGTAAGAGTGCGGTGGACGTTATCTATCTGGTGGACAGCTTTGGCGCATTTTATCCGGAGCAGATTGAGCGTCTTGCAGACAAATACCTGAACATTGCGGCAAAATACAACAAGCAAATCGGTATTCATGCACACAACAACCAGCAGCTTGCTTTTGCCAACACCATTCAGGCACTGCGGCAGGGCGTAAGCTATCTGGATGCAACGGTCAGCGGAATGGGACGTGGCGCCGGCAACTGTTTCTTGGAATCTCTGCTGGCATTTTTGAAAAATCCCAAGTACAATCTGATGCCGGTAATGGAATTCGTGGAAAAGGATATGCTGAAACTGAAAAAGGACGGTGCTGTGTGGGGCTATGATATCCCCTATCTGATGACAGGCGTGCTGAACAGCCACCCTTCCTCTGCCATCAAGTTTATCAAAGACGGCAGAACCGATTACAGGGACTTTTATCAGGAATTGCTGGATATTGAGTAAAAAATCTTGCACCGTATTATGATATATGCTATGCTGACACCATAAAAATGTCGGTATAGGCTGTTACCTTGCATAGGTAGGCCGTCACTATTGGGATAGTGGCGGCTCTTTTGTATATGTGCCGCTTGGTGCGTATTTCGAATCATAAGAGGATAAAAATACATGGTATCAATCAAAGAAGTGGCTAAACACGCCGGAGTGGCAATTTCCACGGTATCCAAGGTCATTAACGGGTATCCGGGCGTGAGTGCGGAAACAAAGGAAAAAGTGCAACAGGCAATCAAAGAATTGAATTACATTCCCAATTCCATTGCGTCCGCCCTGTCCTCCAAACAGTACGGGCGGGTGGCGCTGATATTGGATCCCCGCAGACAGACACAGGCAATCGACCAGATTTACATGCAATATCTGCTGGGGGCACTGGACATGGCAAAAGAGTCCGGTCTGGACGCCGTGACGATTTTTACCTCCATGCTTGCCGGAATGAGTGCGGAGGAAGTGGCGGCATATCTGCGCTCCCTGAGCATTTCCGGTATTGTGATATTCGGATTGTCCAAGGAGGACAAAGTTCTGCAGCGTCTTATCAAAGAGCAGGTTTTTGGCTGCGTGGTGGTGGACGCACCCATTGTGAACGAACGGACAAGCTCCGTCAGTATCGACCATGAGCAGGCGCAGTATGATGTGGCAAAAAAGACGGTGCTGGACGACAACTGTAAGCGGGTGCTCTACATTGCGGGACGGAAGGACGGTTATGTGACGGAACAGCGTTTGCGGGGCATGAAACGGCTGGTACAGGATTTGCAGCTTACCATGCTGGTGCGGCAGGGAAATTTCAGTGAACTGGAAGCGAGAAACATTGCATTAAAATATGCGCAGAACAAAGACGTGGTAGTCTGCGCCTCCGACCTTATGGCAATCGGCGCCATGAATGCCCTGATAGACATGGACATTTTCCGCCCGGTATGCGGATTTGACGGAATCACGCTGATGGGTTATGTGGGAAAACAGATGAATACCATACGTCAGGACTTTTATGAAATCGCAAAACAGGCGGTAAAAGAAGTGGCGCTTCTTTTGGAGGGACACCCCGGAAAAGCCGTTACTCTGCCCTATGAAATTGTAAAGATGTACTATAAAGACATCATCTGCTAAGGCTTTTGCAGGAAAATTCAGGTTAGCACTTGTGGAAAACGTTTTCCTGTGTTATTCTAAGAGTGTCGCAAGGCATAGTTACAAGGTAAAAGGGTTAAAATGAAAGCAACAGAAATCGAAAATAAAAGGAGAGCAGACGATATGAAATTAGAGGAAAGATTAGAAAAACTCACCATGCAGCACTGTGGTAAGGATATTAAGGCATGCAGCAACACAGAGTTATATGACTGCGTGCTGCAGTTGTCCAAGGATATGATGAAAGAAGCGCCGGTGATTACCGGAGAGAAAAAGGTGTACTATATCTCCATGGAGTTTTTGATTGGAAAGCTCCTGTCCAATAACCTGATTAATCTGGGAATCTACGAGGAGCTGGGACGGATTTTGAAAGAGAACGGAAAGAATCTGGCGGAGATTGAGGAAGCAGAGCCGGAACCCTCTTTGGGAAACGGCGGTCTGGGACGTCTGGCAGCCTGCTTTTTGGATTCTATCGCCAGTCTGGGACTGCCCGGAGACGGTATCGGTCTGAATTATCACTTTGGTTTGTTTAAGCAGGTATTCCGTAACCATTTGCAGAAAGCGGAGAAGAACGACTGGATTGAAAAAAATTCATGGCTGAATCAAACAGGCACTAGCTTTGAGGTGGCATTTGGTGATAAAATAGTAAAATCCGTACTTTACGATATTGATGTAATCGGATATGAAAACGGCAGAAATAAGTTGCACTTGTTTGATTTGGAATCCGTGGATGAAAGTCTGGTAAAGCAGGGAATCACTTTCGACAAAGAGGCAATCGAGAAGAACCTTACCCTCTTTTTGTATCCGGATGATTCGGATGAGGCGGGCAATCTGCTCCGCATTTATCAGGAATATTTCATGGTCAGCAACGCGGCACAGCTTATTATCCGCGAACTGAAGGAGCAGCATAAGGATTTACACAGGATGGAGCAGTATGCCGCCATCCAGATTAACGACACCCACCCCACCATGGTTATTCCGGAATTAATCCGCATCCTTACCACACAGGAGGGATTTTCCATGGATGAGGCGATTGCGGTTGTCAGCAAAACCTGCGCCTACACCAATCATACCATTTTGGCGGAAGCACTGGAGAAGTGGCCCCTTTCCTATATTGAAAAGGCGGTTCCACAGCTTGTGCCCATTATCAAAGAACTGAGTGACCGTGTGGCAAAGACTTACAAGGATCCCAAGGTTCAGATTATCGATAAGGATAAAAAGGTTCATATGGCTCACATTGATATTCATTACGGATACAGTGTGAACGGTGTGGCAGCGATTCACACGGAAATCTTAAAGGAGACGGAGCTGAATCATTTTTATAAGATTTATCCGGAGAAATTCAACAATAAGACCAATGGAATCACCTTCCGCCGCTGGCTGCTTTCCTGCAATCCGGGACTGGCGGAGCTGATTACGGAAACTATCGGTGACGGCTACAAGAAAAATGCGGACGAATTGGAAAAACTGCTTGCGGGAATCGATGATGAAAGACTGCTTGACAGACTTTATGAGGTAAAACAGGAAAATAAGAAGGCATTGGTTTCCTATATTCAGGAAAAGGAAGGCGTCAGTCTGAATCCGGATTCTATTTTTGACATTCAGGTAAAACGTCTCCATGAGTATAAGCGTCAGCAGATGAATGCCCTCTATATTATTCATAAATATCTGGAAATCAAAGGCGGCAAAAAGCCTTCCACCCCTATCAGCTTTATTTTCGGGGCAAAGGCGGCGCCTGCCTATGTGATTGCACAGGATATTATTCACCTGCTTCTGGTTTTGTCCGACATTGTGAACAATGACCCGGAGGTAAGCCCTTACATGAAGGTTGTCATGGTGGAAAACTATAATGTAAGCTATGCGGAAAAGCTGATTCCCGCATGTGATATTTCCGAGCAGATTTCTCTGGCGTCCAAGGAGGCGTCCGGAACCGGCAACATGAAGTTCATGTTAAATGGTGCGGTGACCTTGGGAACCAGTGACGGCGCCAATGTGGAAATTCACAATCTGGTGGGAGATGACAATATTTACATTTTCGGTCAGGACAGCGACACCGTGATTGCGCACTATGCCAAGGCGGACTATGTTTCCAAAAAGTATTATGAGAAGAGCCCTGTCATCAAAGAGGCAGTGGATTTCATTGTGAGCAAACAGGCGCTTGCCGTAGGGCATAAGGAAAATCTGGAGAGACTTTACAAAGAGCTTTTGAATAAAGACTGGTTTATGACCCTGCTTGATTTGGAGGACTATATCCAGACCAAGGACAGAGTCTTTGCGGATTATGAAAATAAAACAAAATGGAAGAAAATGATGTTGACGAACATCGCCAAGGCAGGATTTTTCTCTTCCGACAGAACGATCGCGGAGTATAACAGAGATATCTGGAAATTGAAATAATCGAAAGAGGGGAGCACTGCTGGAAAGGATAAAGCGTGAAAACACGAAATAAACTGATAGGCGACCGTGCCTTTTACAAAATGGTTCTGGGCGTGGCAGTGCCCATTATGATTCAAAACGGAATTACAAACTTTGTGGGTCTTCTGGATAATATTATGGTGGGCCGCGTGGGAACGGAACAGATGTCCGGTATTGCTATTGTAAATCAGCTTTTGCTGGTTTACAATCTGGCAATTTTTGGCGCAATTTCCGGTGCGGGTATTTTTGGTGCGCAATATTTCGGCTGTAAGGATAACGAAGGAGTGAGACATACATTTCGTTTTAAGCTGTATGTCTGTGCCGCCATTACGGTCATTGGCATTGCAATTTTTGCATGTGCGGGAGACCCGCTCATACGGATGTACCTCCACGGCGAGGGCAACGAGCAGGCGTTGGAGGCAGCACTGTTTTATGGAAAAAAGTATTTGTTTGTCATGCTTTTGGGATTGGTACCATTCGGACTGGAACAGATTTATACCGGAACACTGCGGGAATGCGGAGAGACGCTGTTACCTATGAAAGCCGGAATCGTAGCGGTGTTAGTCAATCTTTTCTTTAATTATCTGTTGATTTTTGGAAAATTCGGATGCCCCGAACTTGGGGTGGAGGGCGCAGCAATCGCTACGGTTTTGTCCCGTTATGTGCAGGCGGCAATTGTCATTGGCTGGACGCACACCCATACAAAGCGGATGCCGTTTATTGTGGGAGCATATAAGAGTCCTGCTATACCTTTGAATCTGGTGGGAAGAATAACTGTCAAGGGTACGCCCCTTATGATTAATGAGATTTTATGGGCGGCAGGTATGGCTGTGCTGATGCAGTGCTATTCCATACGAGGTCTGGATACGGTGGCGGGACTGAATATCTCCACGACGATTTCCAACCTGTTTAATGTGGTATTTATTGCCATGGGAAGCGCTATTTCCATTATTGTCGGTCAGCTTTTGGGAGCCGGCAAAATGGAGGAAGCCAAGGACACGGATACCAAGCTGATTGCCTTTTCCGTCATGTCCTGTGTGGGAATCGGATTTGTGCTGATTCTGCTGGCACCGCTGTTTCCCATGATGTACAATACTTCCGAACATGTGAAGAGTCTTGCCACATGGTTTTTACGCACCGCGGCGCTGTGTATGCCGTTGGCGGCATTTATGCACGCCAGCTATTTCACCCTGCGTTCCGGCGGCAAGACAATGATAACTTTTTTGTTTGACAGCGTGTTTTTGTGGTGCGTCAGCATTCCGTTTGCGTATGTGCTCAGCCGTTACACATCACTGCCCATTGTACCGCTGTATCTGTTTTGCCAGCTAATCGATATTTTGAAATGTATTCTGGGATATATTTTAGTGAAAAAAGGTGTTTGGATTCACAATATTGTGGCATCGGATGAAGCAAAACGCACCTCATCCGATACCTGACAAAAGCGTTAGAACATACAGACTATGCGACATCATTGGGGCTGGCTTTGCCGGCCTCAAAATCTTTGGCATTTTGTAAAGTGGTTTCCGCAATGGCTTCTAACGCCTCTCTGGTGAAAAATCCCTGATGGGAAGTTATCATGACATTGGGGAAAGAAAGAAGTCTTGCCGTGGTGGAGTGCTCCAGAATTTCATCGGAGCGGTCCTCGAACACATTGTTGGTTTCCTCTTCGTAAACATCCAGTCCGACTCCGGCAAATTTGTGCATACGGATTCCTTCAATTAAGTCCTCCGTTTTTACCAGCGCACCGCGGGAAGTGTTTACCAGAATTACCCCGTCCTTCATCTGCTTGATGGTTTCAATGTTAATCATATGATAGGTGGAGTCCATGAGAGGACAGTGCAGGGAAATCACATCACTTTTGGCGAGCAGTTCTTCTAAGGAAACATACTCCACAAAATCTTTTAACGATTCATTCTGATATACGTCATAGGCAATTACTTTCATGCCAAATCCGTGGCAGATACGGCACATGGCGGCTCCGATTTTTCCGGTGCCCACAATACCGGCGGTCTTCTGGTAGAAGTTGAAGCCCATCAGTCCGGAAAGACTGAAGTCATTTTCACGAACCTTGTTGTATGCTTTATAGAGACGGCGGTTGCAGGCGAGGGCAAGCGCCATGGCATGTTCGGCAACAGCCTCCGGAGAGTATCCCGGAACACGCATAATGCGGATGCCGAGTTCCTTTGCTTTTTCCATATCTACGTTGTTGAAACCGGCACAGCGCATCAGGACCAGTCCAACCTTTTTCTCATGGAGAATGTTCAGTGTCTCGGCACTTACGTTGGAACTGACGAAGGCGCAGACCGCATCAAATCCAGCGGCAAGTGTGGCAGTTCTTGGGTCCAAATCAGACTTGATATAGTCCACGTCGATGTCGGGATAATTTTTTAAAGTTGCGTCGAAAGATTCTTTGTCATAACTCTTTGCATCGTAAAATAATATTCTCATCGTAAAATCCTTCCTTTCCGGCGAATGGCTTTTCTGATAGTGTTTCTTAGTTTTGCCATTGCCATACAATAAATTCATCCCTATGGAGATACAATGTTATCATAGCACATTTTCATGGATGATGACAGATAAATGTGCTACAATTAATATTGACTCTACAGTTACTATAGAGTTTAAAATAACAGCATGGAAAAAAATTTAACAACCGGAAATGTATTTAAAAATATCATATTGTTTTCACTACCCTATATGCTCTCATTCTTTTTGCAGACGCTGTACGGCATGGCGGATTTGTTCATTATTGGGCGGTTTAACGCCACGGACAGCATTACGGCGGTTTCTGTGGGCAGTCAGGTCATGCACATGCTGACGGTGATGATTGTGGGACTTGCCATGGGAACAACGGTGACGATTGGACGTGCCGTAGGTGCAAAAGAAAATGACAGGGCTGCCCGCTGTGTGGGCAATACGGTCACATTCTTTCTGACCGGCTCACTGGCGGCTATGGTTTTGCTTCTTATCTTTGTAAAACCGATAGTGACAGTCATGTCAACACCGGCGGAGGCAGTGGAGGGAACGGTGGCGTATCTGACCATATGCTTTATCGGAATCCCTTTTATTACCGCATATAATATTATCAGTTCCATTTTAAGGGGACTGGGGGACACGAAAAGTCCGATGTATTTCATTGCGATGGCGTGCGTCTGCAACATTGCGCTGGATTATTTGTTTATCGGTGCACTGGGCATGGGAACTGCCGGGGCGGCACTGGGAACCACTCTGTCGCAGACCATAGCCGTTCTGGTGGCATTACTGGCAATGCGCAGACGAAAAATCGGTGTGCCCATGAGCCGGGCGGATTTTCGCCTGCAGAGGTCCATGGTGGGCGGAATGTTAAAAATCGGTGTGCCGGTGGCGTTGCAGGACGGCTTTATCCAGATTGCGTTTATCATTATTACAGTGATAGCTAACCGCAGAGGACTGAATGACGCGGCAGCAGTGGGAATTGTAGAAAAGGTTATCGGTGTTTTGTTCCTGATTCCTTCCTCCATGCTGTCGGCGGTATCTGTGCTCGCAGCCCAGAATATGGGGGCAAAGCAGGAAAAGAGGGCAAGACTTACCCTCAGATATGCGGTATTGTTATGTGTCGGTTTTGGCGTGGCGGCAGCGGGCGTTGTCTGGTTTGCTGCCCCATGGATTGTTGGAATCTTCGAAAAAAATCCCGACGTGATACGGCTGGGAAGCCAGTATTTGAAAAGCTATGTGTGGGACTGTGTGTTTGCGGGGATTCACTTTTGCTTTTCCGGATATTTTTGCGCACTGGAAAAATCACAGATTTCTTTCCTGCACAATTCCCTTTCCATTGTGCTTGTGCGGATTCCGGTGGCATATTTCGCCTCCAAAAGATTTCCGGACACCCTGTTTCCGATGGGACTTGCCGCTCCGCTTGGGTCACTTTTGTCGGCAATCATCTGCATCACGGCATATGTATTGCTTACCCGCAGGCAGAGGGCGCATAAAACCGTATAGAGAGATTGACACGGAGAAAAATTATGGATAAAAGGAATTTGTTTTCCATTGGCGATGTATCAAAAATGTTTCATCTCAGCGTGGGAAGTCTGCGTTATTATGAGGCGCAGGGCTTGCTGACACCGGAGTATGTGGACCCGGAAACGAGTTACCGTTATTACAGTACCAGACAATTTGAGGTGCTGAATACCATCTGTTACCTGAGAGCGCTGGATATGCCGCTGTCGCAGATAGCCGCTTTTTTCAAAAACCGGGATGCGGAAGTCATGGAAGAAATGCTGCTGAAACAATGGGACGAGGTGGTGAGAAAGCAGCGGGAACTTGCCGTTGTGGAAAAGAAAATTAACAACCGCCTGCAGCAGCTTCAGGATGCCAGAAATTCCGAACTGGATGTGATTCGGCTGCAAGAGATTCCGGACTGCCGTATGGTGCGAATGGAGGGAAAACTTCAGATTCACAATTTCCTCGACATGGAAACCCCGATTCGCAAGCTGCATGCGGATGAATCGGAGGCAGTAATCTTTTTGGGAAAAGTGGGAATCGGTATCTCCCGGGAAAATCTGAATTCGTTTCGCTATGATAACTATGACTGCATTTTCTTGTGCCGGATGAGGAGGATGTCTACCATGGGCAGACAGAGCAGATGCCGACGTGCCTTTGTGTATCCATCCGGTTTTGCGGAAGCCACAGGGAGGCGCCGGCACAGTATGAAAAACTTATGGCATACATTCGGGAAAATCACTTGCAGGTGGCAGGCTTTTCCCGTGAAATTACCATGATAGATTTTGGATTTACGGACGACACGGAACAGTTTGTGACACAAATTCAGATTCCGGTGACCCCGTTGCTTTCGGCAATGCGCTCCTGAAAAGAAAGCGTCTCTTTGCGCCTGTGCAGTTGCTCCGTAAATTTTTGGGAATAAGCAATGTAAATACAATACATGTAGGGCATTCCCAGATTGGTCTCCAACAGGGAATTGACAATCATGGTTTGTAATTTTGCGCCAAAGCTGTCGAATCCGGCACTGCGGATTCCGCCGAGGAGCAGTCCGGCTTCCCAACCGAATTGTACAACAATACCTATCAAAAGAAGCCGGAGAATTGGGATTTGGACAGCTTTGTCGGACTGTTTCAGGTTGTAGAGAATCACCCCTAAGTATCCGATAAACAGAATCGCTGCCATATATCCGTGGTAGGAACCGGTGGTTCGCTCAATGATAATCGGTGCCGCATTGGGGGAAAAGGTCTGCGTTAAAAGAGGACAGCAGAACCACCAGCACAGAATCAGCAGAGACCATTCCAATAAATGTTTGTCTTTGGAGAGCCACAGCCATATCCATGTAAAATTCGTAAATCCATAACTCATGGACATCCATAACAGAACCCAGAACAGGCTGTATCCTTCGGATATGCTGCGGGAATGGCAGACTAAATGGAAAATGCCGTAGTCCACCAGCATATAGACAATCCCCATGACAAGTCCGACAAGAACAGTCATATATTTCTTTTTCCAAATCAGTAAACACAGAAAAACAATCAAAAAGGCAATGTCAAACCATATGTAAAGAGGGGAAAACTGCCGTCTTGCGATAATCTCAGCCATTTTTTCCACATTTCTGCGCACGTTCTTTGCGCATAGCGAGTTTGTGTCAAGTGCGCGCAGACACAAATCTCGTGATTGAAAAATTTTATTTTTCAATCTTGCTCCTTTGCATGAACTCTAAATTTATGAATCAAATAGTTTTCATAAAGAAAAAGGTTCACAAGCGGGATTGTCTGCCTGTGAACCATCAATTACAACGGAGTGGGTGGGATTCGAACCCACGGTACCGTTGCCGGTACAACTGATTTCGAGTCAGTCCCGTTATGGCCACTTCGATACCACTCCATATCACACGCTATCCATTTTACTTGAAAATCTTTTTGATTGCAACCCCCAAGAATGGGAGCAGGCATAAATTTTCTTTTTACTTTTCCTGTTTCGGAGGATAGAATGGGAATCAGAGACGATGTTTTGCTGTTTCATAATTAAAATATTCGTGCTAAAATAAAACCGGAACAAGTTCTGACGGAAATGATGAAAAACAGGTGAAATGCGCATGCAGATGTATGAAGTGACTGCATTATCGGAGGATATGCAGACGGAAATCGACAAAGAAATTATATTCGCGGAGGATGAGGACGATGCCATTGACCGGATGCAGGAAAAGCTGCTGGACCGGGGTGTAAAATATGGAATTTGTATGGCGTCTGAAATCTGAAAAAAGTTGTATCAGCTCCCAATATAGGGTATAATGTATCATGTAAGCAGAAAAACAAGCGGCTGCGAAGCAGACATTTGTTTTTTGCTTACATGATAACGAGAAAATGATGAGCGCGGAGCGCGGGCACTGCGAAGCAGGGCAATTTTCGAGTGCGAGGCAGAAAAACAAGCGGCTGCGAAGCAGACATTTGTTTTTAGCTTACATGATAACGAGAAAATGATGAGCGCGGAGCGCAATTTTCGAGTGTGAGGCAGAAAAACAAGCGGCTGCGAAGCAGACATTTGTTTTTAGCTACATGATAACGAGAAAATGATGAGCGCGAAGCGCAATTTTCGAGTGCGCAACGGAAAGATTGCGAAGCAGGACAAGGTTGTAACGGTCGGCAGAATGGAGGAACACATGAAGAGAATCGGAATGTTAACCAGCGGCGGAGACTGTCAGGCATTGAATGCCGCCATGAGAGGTGTTGTCAAGACACTCGCAAACAGCAAGGAAGAAGTAGAGATTTACGGATTTATTGACGGTTACAGAGGCTTAATCTACGGCAATTTCAGAATGCTTACCGGAAAGGATTTTTCGGGAATACTGACCAAGGGCGGAACGATTCTCGGCACATCCAGAACCCCGTTTAAGACCATCAAGGACCCGGATGAAAACGGACTGGATAAGGTAGAGGCAATGAAGCAGAATTATCACAAGTTGAAACTGGACTGCCTTGTGATTCTGGGCGGAAACGGTACCCACAAGACAGCAAATCTGCTTCGCGAGGAAGGACTCAATATCGTTACGCTTCCCAAGACCATCGACAATGATTTGTGGGGAACGGATATGACCTTCGGTTTCCAGAGTGCGGTGGATATTGCCACAGGCGCTATCGACTGTATTCATACCACGGCGGCTTCCCACGGACGAGTATTTATTGTAGAAGTTATGGGACATAAAGTCGGCTGGCTTACTTTAAATGCCGGTATGGCAGGCGGGGCAGACATTATCCTGATTCCTGAAATTCCCTATGACATTGATAAGGTAATTGAAAAAATCGAGGAAAGAGACAAATCCGGCTGCCGCTTTACCATTATTGCGGTTGCGGAGGGAGCTATCTCCAAGGAGGATTCCCAGCTTTCCAAGAAAGAATATAAAGAGAAAATGAAAAATTATGTATTTCCCTCCGTTTCCTATGAGGTGGCGGCGGCAATTCAGGAAAAGACCGGAAGAGAGATCAGAGTGACCGTGCCCGGACATATGCAGAGAGGCGGAAGCCCCTGCCCGTATGACCGTGTATTTGCCAGCCGTTTAGGCTCAGAGGCGGGCAAACTGATTCTGGACAATCAGTACGGTTTTATGGTAGGATACAAGAATCGTGAAATAGTCAGAGTGCCCCTTGCAGATGTGGCAGGTAAGTTAAAGACCGTTGACCCCAACGCTTCCATTGTTCAGGAGGCAAAACTGCTTGGAATCTGTTTCGGCGATTAAGATTTAGTTACGGATAACGATTGAAGGAGTGCAACATGTCATATACAGCGCTATACCGAAAGTTCCGCCCGGAGACCTTTGCGGATGTGAAGGGGCAGGATCATATTGTTACAACCTTGAAAAACCAAATCAGGGCGAACCGAATCGGGCATGCGTATCTTTTTACCGGAACACGAGGAACCGGTAAAACAACAGTAGCAAAAATATTTGCCAAAATGGTAAACTGCGAAAACCCCACAGAGGACGGCCCCTGTGGGGAATGCCGTATTTGTAAGGCAATTTCCGCAGGAGCCAGCATGAACGTGATAGAGATTGATGCGGCTTCCAACAACGGTGTGGACAATATCCGCGAGATTGTGGATGAAGTGTCCTATTCTCCGGCGGAGGGAAAATATAAGGTTTATATCATTGACGAGGTGCATATGCTTTCCATCGGAGCATTTAATGCCCTGTTAAAGACGCTGGAGGAACCGCCCTCTTACGTTATTTTTATTCTGGCTACTACGGAGGTACATAAACTTCCCATCACGATTTTGTCCAGATGTCAGAGATATGATTTTAAACGAATCAGCATAGACACCATTACGGCGAGAATGCAGGAATTGATTGATACCGAGGGCGTGCAGGTGGAAGAAAAGGCGCTTCGCTACATTGCCAAGACCGCCGACGGCTCCCTGCGTGACGCACTAAGTCTTTTGGACCAGTGCATTGCCTTTCATTTGGGAAAAGAACTGACCTATGACAAAGTGCTGGATGTGCTGGGCGCCGTTGATACGGAAGTGTTCAGTCGTCTGCTCCGAAGCGTCTTGGACAGAAATGTGCTTGGCTGTGTGGAGCTTTTGGAAGAGATTGTAATGCAGGGGCGGGAACTTACCCAGTTTGTGACAGATTTCACATGGTATCTGCGCAACCTGATGCTGGTACAGTCCTCGGATAATCTGGAGGATGTTATCGATATGTCCTCTGAGAATTTAAAGCGGTTGAAAGAGGAAGCGCAGCTTATCGAGATGGACCGGATTGTCCGGTTTATTCATATTTTTTCCGAACTGGCGGGACAGATTCGTTATGCCTCCCAGAAACGTATTTTGGTGGAAATCGCATTGATTAAGCTGTGCAAACCGGAGATGGAAACCTCGGAGGAGGCACTGATAGACCGTGTCCGTCAGGTGGAAGAAAAGGTGGAAAACGGTGTGATGGTGGTTGCGTCTGCGGATGCGGCGCAGACGGGGAATGGAGCGGTAAATGCGGTGCGCAAGCCCAAACCGGAATTACCGAAAGCTATTCCGGATGATATTAAACAAATTGTGGCAAAATGGCCGTCCATAGCGGGAAGCGCAGAGAATCCCATGCGGGCTTATTTGAAAAATGCCAAGTTAAGCCTTGGCGGAGATAACCGGCTGATGGTGGTTTTGGAGGACGGAACGCCGTCCGATTATTTCACCCAGCGTCCCGAAAACAAGGAGCAACTGGAACTGCTTTTGTCTGATTTTTCCGGCAAGGAAATTGAAGTCAACATACAGGCGGTGAGCAGTGAACGGGAATTTGAAGAGAGCTATGTGGACCTTTCACAGGTAATCCATATGGACATAGAGGAAGAAGAATAAAATCTGGAGGTAAAGAAAAATGGCAAAACGTGGTGGATTTCCCGGAGGCGGAATGCCCGGCAATATGAGCAATCTGATGAAGCAGGCACAGAGAATGCAACGTCAGATGGAGGAAGGCCAAAAGGAACTTGAAACCAAAGAATTTACGGCGGCAGCAGGCGGCGGAGCAGTCGAAGTGACGGTTAGCGGCAAAAAAGAGGTTGTCCGTGTGAAATTGTCCGAGGAGGTTGTGGACCCTGAGGATATCGAAATGCTGCAGGATTTAATTGTGGCAGCTACCAATGAGGCGCTGCGTCAGGCAGAGGAAGCAAGCGCAGCCATGATGGGCAAAATGACCGGCGGACTCGGAGGAGGCTTTTCCTTCTAATGGAACTATACAGCGGACATATCAATAAGTTAATAGACGAATTGGCAGCACTGCCCGGCATTGGCGGTAAGTCCGCTCAGCGTCTCGCGTTCCACCTGATTAACATGCCGCAGGACAAGGTCAACCGGCTGGCAAACACGATTTTGGAAGCTAAGGCAAATGTTTGTTACTGCAAGGAATGTTATACCCTGACAGACCGTGAGATTTGTCCGGTCTGTGCCAGCCCCAACCGCAATCACAAAATGATCATGGTGGTGGAGAGCACGAGAGATTTGGCTGCTTATGAAAAAACTGGCAAATACGAAGGCGTGTACCATGTACTGCATGGGGCAATTTCCCCTATGCTGGGAATCGGACCGAATGACATTAAGCTGAAAGAACTGATGGAACGTTTGCAGCAAGATGTGGAGGAAGTGATTATTGCCACAAATTCCAGTCTGGAGGGTGAAACGACGGCAATGTATATCAGCAAGCTGATTAAGCCAACCGGAATCAAAGTAACCAGAATTGCCAGCGGCGTTCCCGTGGGCGGCGATTTGGAATATATTGATGAAGTGACGCTCCTTCGCGCCCTTGAGGGCAGAGTGGAAATCTGATGCAAATAATGTCGAACATTTCTTCATTTGAGCCGACAAAGAATACTAAAATACCTCGCATACCGATGCTATATTGATACAAACGGTATGGGAGGTGTTTTTTTATATGGAATTGCCAAAAAATATTACACAAATCGGAGAATCGGACAGTCGCTGCAAAATATATGTGGAAGATTATGTCGTTTCTTATTTGAAACAGATGAACCGGCTGGCACGGGACAAGGATATGGCGGTTGCATTGTACGGTGATATCAGGGAAGAAGGCGGAGTGACCTATCATTTTACATATGGCGCATGCAAACTGACCTTCCTTCAGAGAGAAACCAGACACTTGTCACAGGCACAGCAGCAGGAGATTGAGAAGTTCAGAAGACAGTATTTTGAAAAATATACGTTTCTGGGCTACCGGATTTTGGATGGGGAAATGATTGAGGGATTTCATATCTGCGAACAGGGTATATGCCGTTACATATCGGGGTACGCCCAGTTTTATGAAAAAAACGACTGCATGCTGGCATATATGCTTGACGTGAGGGAGGAAGCCACCGCCGAGGTGGTGGACCAGTCGAAGTATGATGCGGTGAAGAAAAAACAGGAGGAGCGCAAGGCGCAGTATCAGGAAAAAAGTGAGGAGCGTCATGCGGTATCCCGCGCGGGCGGACAAGCAGAGAACACGAGGGAAAACAACGGAAACGCGCGGAATATGCGCAACATGAAAGTGGCTGCTTTTGCGGTATTTGCACTGCTTTGTCTGCTGGGGGTCAGTTCTATGAACGGTGGGAGCGGAATGGAGAGCCTACAGGTGGCGGCAAGGCAGATTGTGGAAAATGCGATGGAACAGAGGCTGCCGGATGCCTCGGATGGAACGATGCCGGAGGAAACGGCGCAGGCGGCAAATGCGGACGCACTGGTCGCGGAGGATAAGCTCAATCATGCTATTTTGCAGGAAAATGCGCTGTCAACAGCTTCCGCCCCGGAGAATGTCTTGACGCCGGAGACGGAAAACACCCCGGAAGGACAGGTCGGTGAAGAAAATGCGCCGGCAGGGGAAAATGCGCAGGGGCAGACAGGGACTCTGACAGAGGAAGGCACTGTGCCGGCGGAGACGCAGCAGACTGGAGAAATGACACAAACGTCAGAACAGCGGCAACAGGCAGGCCCGATGCAGCAGACGGGGAATACTCAGGCAACAGAAGGTGTGATGCAGGGGCAGGCAACACAGACTACTGGGACTGCATCGCAGGAGCAGACAACACAGACGGGAGGGAGCACAACTCAGACAACCGAGACTGCATCGCAGAATGGCGGGAGCATAACACAGGCAACCGGAACTGCATCGCAGGAACAGACAGCTCAGGCAACCGGAACTGCGGCACAACCCACTTCGTACAAAATTAAAAAGGGAGATACTTTGATTGGTATCAGCCTGCGCAATTACGGAACGGATGCAAAGGTTCGGGACATCTGCTCTTTAAACCAGATTGCCGATCCGGATGACATTAAAATCGGGCAGACCATTTTACTGCCCTGATAAGATTTTTCATATACGATTCCTGTGGAAATGTGTTATACTATTTTTGCGTGGCGGCAAAACGAGCTGTTTTGCCCGGCAATGAAGTTGGAGAGAGGTAGTATGGCAGATATTAAAAACTACTTAAAAGAAAAAGAGAAGCGGGAGCGCAATCAGACAAACTACAAAGAAAAAATCATGAAACACAAACTGACGGCGGTATACCGGATTTTGTTGATTGTGCTTGTACTTGCAGCGGTTGTGGCTATCGTGTATTTTCAATATAAGGGACATGTTTACACCGGTTACGATATTGTAAACACGGTTCCGAGGGAAAAAGGCTCCGAGGCGACCGATATTCGGCTGGGAAATTCTATTTTGACATACAGTAAGGACGGTGCCCACTGCACCGATGCCAAAGGGAATGTGACATGGAACCAGACTTACGAGATACAGGATATAAAAATTGCCACCTGCCAGAATGTAGTGGCGGTAGGAAATTATAATGGAAGAAATATCTATCTTGGTGATACCGGAAAGCTGATAGGAGAGGTGGCAACCACCATGCCTATCCGGAATGTGGCGGTTTCTGCGGAAGGACATGTGGCGGCGGTTTTGGCAGACACGGATGTGACATGGATTAATATTTACAATTCTGCGGGTGAGAATACCTACAGCAGCAAGACGCATATGTCCAACAGCGGGTATCCGGCGGCAATCAGTATGTCGCCCAACGGGGAATTGCTGGGAGTCAGTTATGTTTATGTGGATGCGGGAGTGCTGAAAACAAACATTGCTTTTTACAATTTCGGTCCCGTGGGAGCAAACCAGAGTGATTACATGGTGAGCGCCTATGTGTATGCGGATTTGCTGGTACCGGTGGTGCAGTTCATGGATAACAATACCATGTTTGCGGTGGGAGACGGCAGACTGATGATTTACAAAGGAGGGCAGAAGCCGACAATGGCGGCAGAATACCTCTATGACAAGGAAGTCCGCTCTGTTTTTTATAATGACAAGTATGTCGGATTGGTGTTTACCTCCGACAATTCGGAAAGCCAGTACCGCATGGACGTTTACAATACCTCGGCAGCCAAGGTGGGAAGCTACTATTTTGATATTGATTACAACGAAATCTTTTTCGGAACAGACACCTTTGTCGCATACAACGAAACGGATTGTCTGGTGATGACACTGGCAGGAACCGAAAAATATAACGGTCATTTTTCCAAAACCGTGAATCTGATGCTGCCGACAGGTTCCGCATATAAATACTTACTTGTTACCGATAATTCTATTGATACCATTCAATTAAAATAACATGAGGAGCGTACATACAAATGAATTTAATGCTGATAGCCCTGATTATCCTTTTAATCTTTAATGTCGTAAGCGGATATAAAAAAGGAATGGTGAAATCCATTATTTCCTTTGTTTCGCTGATTGTACTCTGTATTTTGGCGACGCTGATTACACAGGGAATGAAAAGCTACGTGAAAGGGCAGGTTGCCAATGTCATTGTGGTGCTGATTTTACTCAGCCTGCTGGGGATTGTTCATCATTTGCTGGGAGTGGTGTTCTTTTCCGCAAAAATGATTTCAAAACTACCTATAGTACATTCCTTGGACAAGGTACTAGGTATTGTGGTAGGAATTTTAGAAACTGTTTTGATTATTTGGACAATTTACACATTTATCATGATTCTGGACATGGGAATGATAGGACAGCAGGTCGTGCAATATACTCAGGAAAGTACGATTTTGTTGTGGTTTTACCAGCACAACGAGCTGGCAAAATGGGTGCAGTATTTGGGAGCGCAATTTCATCTTTTATAAAGAAACATACCCCGTTTGTAAGCGCTTTTTACGAATGGGGTATATTTGTGTCAAAAATTCAATAAATAGCATTGACAAACAAAAAACTCTGGTGCTATAATGAAAATCCACCGTGAGTGACAAACGTTTTCCGGTGAAAATAAGTTTGAAAAAACTTTAAAAAAGTTGTTGACAGAGCGAACGACATATGATATTA
>ERZ857629.1700-NODE-1700-length-22963-cov-2.629824_pt1 | contig 22963 bp, 21 predicted proteins | sample MGYA00519700_ERZ857629 | MGnify/ENA primary metagenome ERZ857629 (study PRJEB31778, sample SAMEA3449351) | human gut metagenome | biome: human gut; feature: human-associated habitat; material: faeces | place: United Kingdom | collected 2010/2012 ...
TTCATAGGCAACACCGCCGTATACTGGAACAGCGGCACCGGTTCGACCGCGAGCATAGGAGCATTCATGTCCTTCACCAGCGGAAACATAGCCGCCACCTGCGGCGCGGTAATGTGGAAAGGATTCGCATGCCCCGTGCGCTGCGTAGCCGAATAAAAACTATTTTACCGTACACAAAACGGGACGCGAAGATTTCGCGTCCCGTTTTGTTTTCCAGCATAATTATTCATAAATTTGCGTAAACCCGACAGCAGCATGAAGCAAGCCGAACTCATAGCACCGCTCTTCGAAATCGAAGGCTCCGTGCGCAGCATCGCACCGATAGGAAACGGGCACATAAACGACACGCTCAGAGTCGCCACCGACCGCACTTCATACATCCTGCAACGTATCAACCACTCGATTTTCGGCGACGTGGCGCTGTTGCAGCAAAACACGGTACGCATCACGGAACACATAAGAGGCATTCTTCGGCAGCGCGGCGAGAAGGACATAGACCGCAAAGTGCTTACGGTCGTTCCGACCAAGGACGGGAAAACGTTCGTCAAGGACGGGGAGAATTACTGGCGCATGACGCTCGAAATAGGCAACTCGACGAGCTACGACACGCTCACTCCGCCCCTTGCAAAGGCCACCGGCGCCGCATTCGGCGATTTCCAGAAGATGCTATCCTCGATACCGGAAGGCAGCATAGGGGCCACAATCGAGAATTTCCACAACATCGCCTTCCGCATCGGACAACTCAACGACGCCCTGAAATCCGACCCGGCAGGCCGTGCGGCCGGAGTAAGGGAACTTTCCGAAGCGCTGCTTTCGCGCAGCGGGCAGATGCTCTTCGCCGAGCGTCTGAATGCACAGGGGCTAATGCCCAAACGCATAACGCACTGCGACACCAAAGTAAACAACGTCCTGTTCGACCGCGACAGCGGCGAACTGCTCTGCGTCATCGATCTCGACACCACCATGCCCGGATACGTGCTCGCCGATTACGGCGATTTCATCCGGACTGCCGGATGTACGGCGGCGGAAGACGAGCCGGATACTTCGAAAATAGGGTTTGCCCAAGATATATTCGAGAGCTTCACCGAAGGGTATCTCTGCTCGGCCGCGGAGTTTCTTACCGAGTGCGAAAAGGACAACCTCGCACGCGGAGCCGCCCTGATGACATACATGCAGGCCGTAAGGTTCCTCACCGACTACATAGCCGGCGACACCTACTACAAAATCGCATATCCGGAGCACAATCTCGTTCGGGCCAGAGCGCAATATGCCCATCTTTTAGGCATAGAGAGCCGCCTGCCCGAAATGCAGCGATTCATCGACAACTGTCTAAACAACCTATAATCCAATGAAAAAGGTTTTCTTCGCAGCGTGCATCGCACTGCTTTGCGCCTGCACCTCGCCGCAACGAATGATAAAAACCCCAGCACCGCCGCGTCCCGCAGGGCAAAGCGACGTACTGGGCCTGACGTGCGAAAAGCTCGATACGGTCCGCGTCGGATTCATCGGTCTGGGCATGCGCGGCCCCGGCGCCGTGAACCGTTTCACGCACATAGACGGAGTGAAAATAACGGCACTGTGCGACCTGCTGCCCGAGCGGGTGGCCGAAGCGCAGAAGATTCTGGCCCAACAGGGACTGCCCGCAGCGGCCGAATACAGCGGCGAGGAGGGGTGGAAAGAGTTGTGCAAAAGAGATGACATCGACCTCGTATATATAGCCACGCCGTGGCAGAAACACGTTCCGATGGCCGTTTTCGCCTTGCAGCAGGGCAAACACACGGCCATAGAGGTTCCGGCAGCCACGAATATCGACGAATGCTGGCAGTTGGTGGATGCGGCCGAAAAGAGCCGCAGGCACTGCATGATGCTCGAAAACTGCGTATACGACTTTTTCGAACTAACCTCGCTCAACATGGCGCAAAAGGGACTTTTCGGCGAGATTCTGCACGTCGAAGGGGCCTACATCCATAATCTGGAAGAGTACTGGGATGCATATCAGGGCGACTGGCGTCTGGATTTCAATCGCAAGAACCGCGGCGACGTATACGCCACCCACGGCCTCGGTCCCGCATGCCAGCTGCTCGACATACACCGCGGCGACCGCATGACATATCTGGTAGCCATGGACACCAAGGCCGTAACCGGAGCTGCGATAGTCGAAAAACGCACCGGAGAGCCTTGCACCGACTTCCGGAACGCCGACCACACCATGACCATGATTATGACCGAAAACGGCAGGACCATACACCTGCAACACGACGTGATGACCCCGCGACCGTACAGCCGCATGTACCAGATTACCGGTACGGCGGGCTTCGCCAGCAAATACCCCGTGGAGGGCTACACGTTCCGGCCCGAGGCGGGAGAAGGCGGCGCCCTGCCCGATTATGAAGCGTTGGACATGCACCGATTCATCACCGGAGCGCAGAAAGACTCAATCATGGCCATGTACAAGCACCCGATTCACCGCCTGCTCGAACCCACGGCCCGCAAGGTCGGAGGCCACGGAGGAATGGACTACATCATGGACAGCAGACTCGTATACTGTCTGCGCAACGGCCTGCCGCTCGACCAAGACGTATACGATGCCGCCGAGTGGTCGTGCATAGGCGACCTCACGCGGATATCGCTCGAAAACGGCAGCATGCCGGTAGAGATTCCCGATTTCACGCGAGGCGGCTGGAACAAGATAAAAGGATACGAACACGCTATGGCGAAATAATAAACAGCAAAAGATTATGATACTTGATTTCGAACGGATTCCAGAATCGGTAATGGAGAATTTCAAGGGCGGCGAAAAATGCCTCTCCGCCCGCATGTTTACTGACGAGCGCAACCGCATTTTCAAGGGCAAGCTCGCAGAGGGCGCCTCGATAGGCATGCACAGGCATGAAAACGACTGCGAAATGATTTACGTCATAAGCGGCAAGGGCAAAATCGTTTCGGACGAGGGCACGGAAAGAATCGAAGCCGGACAATGCCACTACTGTCCGAAAGGCTGTGCGCACTCGCTGGTAAACGATTCGGCGGAAGATCTCGTATTCTTTGCCGTGGTAGCCGGACAGTAAAGCACACTTCCAAAAAAGAAATAACCCTGCGGCGATTGCATCAGGCCGCAGGGTTATTTTTTCATGTTACGCCCCGTTACAGAACGCGCAGCGTGAATATGAACTCCAATCCCCCCATATCGCGCAGATATGCCGAGATAGTGCCTCCGTGCAGCAGGACGGCATTCTTGACGATAGCGAGCCCCAGACCCGTTCCGCCGAGTTTGCGGCTGCGGCCCTTGTCCACTCGATAGAACCGTTCGAAAATGCGCGACAGGTGCTCCGGAGCAACCCCCACCCCGTCGTCGGCAAAGCTCATCGTAACGAAGTTCTCGTCACGCCGGACCAGAGATATTTCGATGTTCTCTCCGCCCGAATAGGCAAGAGCGTTGTCCATAAGATTGCGGAACACGGACAGCAGCATGGAATGGCTTCCCTGCATCATTATTTTGTCCGGCAGCGAGGTCGTTACCCGAAACCCGCGCTCCGATGCGGCAACGGCCGTATCGCCTATGACTTCCGAAATAACATCGACTAAATTCAGCGGCTCTTTCTCTATCATCTGACCTCCGTCGTCCAAACGTGTCAGAGTGGAGACGTCACTCAGCAGCTGCGACAGGCGGACCGTCTGTTTGTAGCTGTTCTCCACGAACGTCATAAGCTGCGCCTGCGAAAGCCCCGGGTTTCTGATTATGGTTTCCAGATAGCCCTGAATGCTGCTTACCGGAGTTTTGAGCTCGTGGTTGATATTCTGCGTGAGCTGCCGCTTTATGCGAATCTGCTCCTGCTCCTGTTGCAAAAGAATGTTCTGCTCGCTCTCCAAATCCTCTTTGGTCTGACGAAGCTGGGTGTACAGCCTCACTATATGTTTCGAAATATCGCCGAGCTCGTCATCCGGAAAAGGCATGTCTTCATCTATCGGCAGCCCCTTGTCGGCCCTGTCGGCAAAAAGCCTGAGACGGGCCATATTGCGGTCCGGATTCATGCTGAAAACATATCCGACGACACCTATCGCAACGGCCAGCGCCGCAAGAAACCACCAGAAGTATCCGCCGGCAAGAAACATATCCCCTATTCCGTAGCTAAACGGTATGCCGGATTCAACTCTCACATCCCCGAACTGCCGGAAAGCAGACACGCAATCATGCGATGGCGCTTCCCCGTAACATATCTCGGCCGAATCGCAAGACACCCTGACGCTCAGACCCTTTATGTCGTCCGCATCGTACAATCCGAGAAAATCCTCTATGCTGCCGCCAGCCGCCACCGAAGCGTACACTCCGCGGTTTATGCCCTGCAAAAACGTTTCCGCGTTACGTTCGCAGGCATCGCGCCCGCTTTTATAGCGATACGCCGCAAAGACAGAGGCGCAAAGCACGAACATGAGAACCAGCGCCCCCGACACACGCACCTTGAACGGCGTGCGGGTCTTACTCTTCGAATCCGTATCCATATCCGAGACGGGTTACGATATGCGAACCGTAAGGGGCGATTTTCTTACGCAGGCGCGTGATATTCACGTCTATGGTACGGTCGAGCACCACAACGTCGCTGTCCCATATCCGGGACAGAATCTCCTCGCGCGAATATATGCGGTTGATGTCGGAAAGCAGCAGGGCCAGAATCTCGAACTCCTTTTTGGTCAGCTGCACGGGGTGACCGTTCACGGTGCAGCGTTTTTTGGAGATATCCACCGTCAGATTGTCGAACGCGATGATTTTGTGCTGCGCATCCGCCGCCTGAACGGCTCCGCGGCGCAGGACGGTGTTCACTCTCGCGCAAACCTCGCGAATCGAAAACGGCTTGGTGATATAATCGTCAGCTCCGATGTTGAGTCCGGTCACTATGTCGTTTTCATTGTCCTTGGCCGTACAGAAGATAATAGGTACACGTGCGGTGGCTGAATCGCGTTTGAGCATCTGGGCCATCTTGAATCCGCTCATGCCGCCCATCATCACGTCCAGCAGAATGAGCTGGTATTTTCCCACGCCCATTTCCAAAGCCTGCTCGGCGCTGTATGCCACGTCCACGTCGTATCCCTCGACCTCCAAATTGAATTGCAATATTTCGCAGAGCGACTCTTCGTCGTCCACAACAAGTATTCGCGCCCTATCCATAGTAAACCAGAAAATTTTTCACTGCAAAGAAACGACAAAAACACAGTTCCGCAAACCATGAAGCACTATTTTTAACGACTTTTAACGACATTGTAATACCTGCCCGATTCGTGCCCGCACATGGCGCGGGTCCGCCTTCCGGCGGCCGGAAGGCAAAATGATTAGCTCGCGGAATGCCGTGCCGCATTCGATCGCGAAAGCGGGGCTTCGAAGCCGGAATCTATTTCACTACGAAACGATTGCGGCAGATGAAATGCGGATTCAGAAGCGACTCCTTGTTATAGGCGAACTTCGCCTGCTCGGGCAGGGTCTTGGTCGTTCCGCCCGTCTCGCTCAAAATCACTTCGCCGGCCGCAGTGTCCCACTCGTAGGTGTCAGAAGTGCGGACATAGTAGTCGATACTGCCCTCGGCGAGCATGCAGAATTTGTAGGAGCTGCCCTGCTCGACGATTTGAAGGTCGGGATGATCCCGTCTCAACTCGTCTATATAGCGCATGGTAAGCTCGTTTTTGTGCGAACGGCTGACGCCCACCCTTATCGGTGAATTGCAGCACTGCACGAGCGGCAGTTCGCGGGCCGAATCGTATATCTCCTCATAGGTGAATTCGGCCGTGCGGTCGGGCGCCACATCTTCCTTGAAAAAGGAACCGAACCCCTTTTCGCAAAAGTACATCTTGCGGTAATAGGGAACATAGATGACCCCTATGGCCGGCCGCGACGAAACCATGAGTGCGATATTGACCGTAAATTCGTTGTTGCCCTTGATGAACTCCTTCGTACCGTCGAGCGGATCCACCATCCAGAACATGTCCCAGTCCTTGCGTTCGTCGAACAGCATCTGGCGGCCCTCCTCGCTCAGCAGCGGAATGCGCGTCTGGGCCAGATACTCTTTGATTAAAGAGTGCGAAAGGCGGTCGGCAAGAGTAATGGGAGTGTTGTCGCTTTTGAGATTTATGTCGTAGTCCTGCTTGCGCGAATATATATCCAGAATAATCTCTCCGGCACGCACCGCGGCGTTGTAGGCTTTGGGCAGGAGGTATTCGCGTTGCTGCCGTGTAAGTACGAGTCTGTTGTCCATGTCGTTTATTTGGTTTGCAATTCGAAACATATCATACGTCCGTCCTGTGCGGATGCGTTTACCACTATCGGACCTTTGTAGTGCTTTCCGTTCATGTCGGTCCACACTCCTTTGGGCAGACGGACCATGCGCTGCGGGCTTTCGTCCAGCGGCGGAGCGACGAGATACCTGTTTCCCAGCATGAACTGGTTGTCGCAGTCGGCGAATCCGCTGCGTGGGAACTGGTACTCCATATGCCTGACGACAGGTTCGGCGGTGCGGTTCGACTCGGCGACCGTGCGCGAAACGTACTCGCACAGCGATGCGCGGAGCAGAAGCGTGTTTTTAAGTTGGGCGTATAGATTTTTATCCGAAATTCTCCACGGGGCATAAGGTATGCGCGGCGAGGGCATCATGGCAGCAATCTGCATGACGTGCAGCAGTTGGTTCTGGCTTTCGTATCTCCACTCGGCAGCGGGCGTATATGCCGCATCCGAGGCGACCAGCGAGGAGTTTATCACGTCATTCAGGAAGTCGTGCAGCGACGAGGCTCCGGACGCATCGCAGGCAACGGCGCAGGCAACGGTTTCATGAACCCGAAAATTTTTGCCCAATTCCCGCCACACGTTCATAAAACCGGCCGCTTCGGCGGGCGGCATTCTGGCCGTCTGCATGGCCCGACAGTCGAAACGGAATCCGTCTACACCGTACTGCGTCTCGATTCGGTGCAGGTCTTCGAGCATCTTCTGCCTCGACCGTAAGTCGGTTATGTCCACAACCGCATGTATCCCGTCGTCGCATTTGACAAGCAACGGCTCCTCGTTCCCGTCCGTCAGCAGCAGTCCTTCGTCTCGGCAGGTCACATAAGCGCGCCCCGAAGCCGGCAGATAGGGCGTTACGGTAAGCAAGACTTTGAATCCGGCCCCGTGGAGCGCATCCACGAAAGCCTTCGGGTCTGGATAGAGCGTGCGGTCGAAATCGTAATCTTCTCCGGATGTGCGCCAGCCGTCGGCCAAAACGATATATCCGGCAGGCAGGCCCTCGCGGACAATCCTGTCGGCATAATCCGAAACGGTCCGATAGTCCTGCATGCACCCTATTTCGAGTTCCGTCTCGTATATAAGGCCGGAGAACAATTCAGCAGAACATGTTCCGAACAGTTCTTCTTTCATGTTATTGTGACGGCAGGCCAGATACGCTTCCCTCAGCGTGCGGCCACCGCGACGGATTTGCAGTTTTTCGTCCGATGAGCTGACTGCGAACATCTTGCCGTCGAAATGCACCTCGACCGGCGACGAACTCCACAGGTAGCGTCCAGATGAAGATATAAGCATCGGCACCCTGCCGCAGTCCGCCGAACTTTCGGCCGTATTCACCGAGAAAGGTTGAAGAAAAGGCTCGGCCGGAGTGCGGCCGACGAAAACGCCCCACCATTTTTCCCCGCCGAGGGGTTCTATCTTGACTGTATTCTTTTCTGCCGCCCAGACCATGCCCGCCGTTATGGCGAACGCAATCAGCAGTCCGATTCGTTTTGACATCGACACTCGATAATTTTTCAGGTAGGCAAGTTAGCAAGAATTTACGACTTGGAGAAATTTTTTTCCATTAATGACCCTTTATGCGGATAAAAAGGATAGACGAACGGTTCAAGAAGCGTTTTACCGAGCGGATACGGCCCTGCAAGGCTTCTAAGGGCCGAAATGGAAAGCATTCCAACTGCCGCCATGGCCGCATAGAGCATACACAGGATGAGCAGAAGCGTGATTATCAAATCCCAGCGGCGGGCGAGTACGGACAGCAGCGTAGCCACCGCAGCGATACACAGAAGCAGGTATACGGTTATACGGGCGTTGCCTATGCGGAACGTTCCCCCGCCGGCCGGACCTGTGGCCAGCGGAGTGGGCACGGCGGAGAGTTTGAGCCCCGGAATATCGCTCAACTCTGCAAGCATGCGGGCTATGCAGTCCTCGCCGTCGGAGAATCCTCCGGTACTTATGGCGTAGTCGCGGTCTATCATCGAAATCCTGCGGCCGTATTCGCCCGCCACTATCTCCACAGCCGTGTCGCAGCCGAACGCGGCGGGGTCTATGACCGGTGCCGACACGGCGCAGACCATACCGTCCGTACAGGATTCGAACTCGGCATCCATTCGCAGGAGCGCCTCACGTGCCAGACATGTACGGGAATCTATGACCAAGACCCTGCCGAACGACGATACGGCAATGCCGCAGTTGAGCGCCACGCAGAGCGGTGCGGCACAATCGGCAATCACCAATCGGCGATATCGTCTCTGGCGCGAACGCAGAAGCATGCGGAGGGACTCGCACGGCAGTTCGGCCGAAACGGGGACGTTCACCCGCGTCATGGAGTAGCGGTGAAGCGTCTTCGGCGAATGTTCCTCTGCCAGCAAATCGGCCACGACCACCACCTCGTAATTGTCGAAATCCAGCCCCATGAGCCGCTCCAAGCCTTTTTGCGTAGGCATACCTGCTACAATAACCGAAACGCCGTGCTCGGACGAGGGAACGCCGCTGCGACCCCTCATGTTTCGAAGCACCGTGTCCTTGCGCCGCGAAAGGTTCAGCGCTCGCACTCCGAGGCCGGTTTTAAGCAGGCGCACCGCGCACCACAGCATGGCCAGAACAGCGATTACATTGACTACGACATCCATCATGACTCTATCCAAGCATTTTCTTGTACGAATTTACCAGACTCTCCATGTACCCGCCCAGACGGGAATCCGTTTCGGCCGATTGCAGCGCCGAGAGCGAACGGGTCGAGTACCCCTCCGCCGCAAGGAACTTGTAGAACCGCCGCCGCTGGAAAAACGACATTCCGGCAACGCTCTGCACGACGCATTTGCGCGTCATGGAACTTTTCATGATTGCCAGCGTGTACAGGGCGGCGTCGTGCACCGCTCCGTTCGGACTGTCGAGCTGCGCATAGAGAATATTCTGCGCCTCCTCTATGCCGAAAAAACGGATTATGTAGATACCCAGCAGTTTGAGATTTTCATTGTCAGAGCATATCATCGGCTCGTAAGCGACTGGGATGAATCCGCGCCACAGACGGAGCATTATCTCGGAGAGAACCCGATGCGACATTGCGCCCGAAAATTCGCGGACGGCGGCAATCGTCTGTTCGGGTGCGGAACTTATCCGTATAATCAGGGCGAAGAGCGACACGTAGGCATCCGGCGAATCTTCCAGACGCTTGATGCGCGGAAGCAGAGATGGTCTCGCTCCCGTAAGAGACAAAAGCTGCATGTAACGCACCCTGTTCCACGAACGCGAACGGGCTATTCGCCTGACAAGAAACGCATCCACACCGTTGTCCGTAACGATTTTGTGCATGGCCGCGCAGTCATAGCCGCAGTTCATCTCCGCGAAAGCGGCTATGGCCTCGGCCAGAATCATCTTGCCGCGCCGGCCCCTGCTCTGCGGGAACCGCACTTCGCCACGGCCGGCATCCGGACCGGACAGATACTCGGCAAGAGCGAGCAGATACGTATCCTGCAACCGGTCCCGTCTCCGCCTCCGGCTGCGTTCGGACGCCCCGTGCAGAAGAGTCCGGACAGCGGCGGCTGCATACAGAGCCGCGCATGCGACGATTATGGCGAGTACGGCCGCGTTCATGGTCCGAATCTGTTGAGGTATCGGGCCAGCCGGCCGCGAAACCGGTTCATGTCGCAAGGAAGGGAGAAAAACTGATCCACGCCGCTCTCGTAAAGGCTCATCACGCACGACTCGCATTGCGACCACGACAGTACGAATATGGCAGGAGAGCCTATGCTGCGCTCCGGTATCGTATGGGCCAAATCGCTGCCGTCCAGAAAAGGCTCGACGAAAAGCGACACTATTATGCCGTATGCGCCCGTAGCGGCCATGCGTGCGAAAGCCGACCGTGTCGGTGCCACGTCGCACTGCACTTTCATGTCGGACATCAACGTCCGCAAAACGGAGACATGAAGCCTGTCTTCTCCGGCAAGAAGTATTTTCATGACGCAATCGAAAAAAATAAAAATTCGTCGGGGTGCGGCCTCGGACGTGTTTTCTGTCAGGGAGGCAAAAACAAACTGCATGCAAAAGATGCCGGCAGTACCATAAAAAGACGCGAAATATTTGCGGCAAAGAAAAAAAGCCGTATCTTTGTCTCCCAAAATCCATGTAAACGCATTGTAATAATGTACGTAATTGTAGAGATAGCAGGTCAGCAGTTCAAGGCTGAGAAAGGTCGCAAGCTCTATGTTCACCGTCTTAAAGAGGACGAAGGCGCCTCGGTGAGCTTCGACAAGGTTCTGCTAACGGATAACGACGGTCAGGTCAAGGTAGGCACACCTGTTGTAGAAGGGGCCTCGGTAAACGCCAAGATTCTCAAACACCTGAAAGACGACAAGGTTCTGGTGTTCAAGAAGAGAAGAAGAAAAGGGTATCAGGTTCTGAACGGACACCGTCAGTATCTCACCCAGATACTCATCGAAGAAATCGTTGCTTAACTTAAAAACTGAAAAGAGATGGCACACAAAAAAGGTGTAGGTAGTTCGAAGAACGGCCGTGAGTCCGAAAGCAAGAGACTCGGCGTAAAACTTTTCGGCGGTCAGTACGCTAAGGCGGGCAACATCATCGTTCGTCAAAGAGGTACGGTCCACAATCCGGGTGAAAACGTAGGCATGGGCAAAGACCATACTTTGTTCGCTCTGACGGCAGGTACGGTGGAATTCACCAAAAAGGCCTCGGGCAAATCCTATGTAAGCGTAACTCCTTTGGCGGAGTAAGCATTTTCCTTCCGGAAAAGTTTCGGTCAAACGGAGCAGCAATAGCTGCTCCGTTTTTTTATCGGCCTAAAAAAAACCGAACGGCAGGCTCGGCGGACACGGCAGCTCGTTTCGGGAGCGGCGTGGAGGGTGCCGGATTTTGAATATACGGCCGTTTTTCGTAATATTGCATGTTTGTTCCTAAATAAAATTTATACTCGCACCCGTATGAAAGTTATGAAGTTCGGCGGAACGTCGGTAGGAGATGCCGATGCTCTCGGCAGGGTAAAGGAAATAGTGGAATCATGCACCGAAGACGCAGTCGTGGTGGTCTCGGCATGCAGCGGCATCACCGATTTGCTGCTTTCGACCGCACGCGCGGCCGCATCCTCCGACGAAAGCTACACGGAGGGCTTCCGGCGCATAGCGGACCGCCACACCCAGATAATCGCCGGTGCGGTACTGCCGCAGAACCGCGACTCCGTCAGCCGGACGGTCGGCGGCATGCTCGACGAACTTTCAAAGATTCTCAACGGAGTGTTTCTTATCGGCGATTTGTCCGACAGGACTCGCGATGCGATAGTTAGCTACGGAGAAAGGCTCTCGTCCGTCATCGTCAGCGGAGCCATCCGCGGAGCACGACACCTCGACGCCCGCACGGTCGTAAAGACGCAGCCCTACTACGGCAAGCATGCGGTGGACCAGCCTCTGACGCAGCGTCTCATACGCGAGAATCTCGGCCAGCTGAACGGTATTACCGTAATGGGCGGGTTCATCGCCTCGGATGCACGGACGGGCGATGCCACGAATCTGGGCCGCGGCGGTTCGGACTATACCGCTTCGCTCGTGGCGGCGGCGCTCGGAGCCGAAGTGTTGGAGATATGGACCGACGTGGACGGTTTTCTGACGGCTGACCCCAAAATCATAAGCAACCCCTACCTCATCGAACGCCTTACGTTCGTCGAGGCCATGGAGCTTTGCAACTTCGGAGCGAAAGTCATTTACCCTCCGACGATTTTTCCGGTATACCACAACGACATTCCCATACAGGTCAAAAATACATTCAATCCGGCGGGCGAAGGTACGCGCATCAGCTCCGACGCCTACGGAAAGCAGAGCGAGCGCAGCAAGGTGATAAAAGGCATCTCCTCGATTAACGACACGGCATTAGTCACGATTCGCGGTCTGGGCATGGTCGGCGTGATAGGAATCAACAAGCGTATATTCAGGGCGCTTTCCGATTGCGGCATAAGCGTGTTCTTCGTCTCGCAGGCATCGAGCGAGAACACCACATCCATAGGCATGCCCAATGCCGACGCTCCGAGAGCCGTGGAGGTTCTCTCGCACGAATTCGCCGAGGAGATACGCATGGGCGAAATCAACGAAATCCGCACGGACGGGAATCTGGCCACCGTGGCCATAGTGGGCGAGAGAATGCGCCATACTCCGGGCGTTGCCGGACGTCTGTTCGACACTCTGGGCCGCAACGGTATCAACGTAATTGCATGTGCGCAGGGTGCCTCGCAGACCAACATCTCGTTCGTAATCGAGCTCGAACATCTGAAAAAAGCCATAAACGTCATACACGACTCGTTCTTCCTCTGGGAATATCAGGTACTCAACATCTTCCTTGCAGGGGTGGGAACCGTCGGCGGCAGTCTGCTCGAACAGATACGCCGCCAGCAGCCGCGCTTCATGGCGGAGAACAAATTGCAGATACGCGTGGTGGGCATATCCAACTCCAAACGCTACATAACATGCCGCGAAGGAATCGACCTGAACGACTACGCGCATCTTCTGGAAAGTTCCCAGACCGTATCTTCGCCCGAGGCTTTCCGCGACCAGATACTGAGGATGAACATCTTCAACTCCGTGTTCGTGGACTGCACCGCAAGCGAAAGCATAGCCTCGCTGTACCGCACGCTGCTGGAACACAACGTATCGGTGGTGGCGGCCAACAAGATTGCGGCCTCGGGCAGCTACGACGTCTACCGGCAGCTCAAAGCCACGGCCCGCGAACGCGGCGTGAAATATCTGTTCGAGACGAACGTCGGTGCGGGGCTGCCGATTATCAAAACCATAAACGATTTGCGGGGCAGCGGCGACAGCATTCTGAAAATAGAGGCCGTGGTTTCGGGAACGCTCAACTTCATTTTCAACGAGATGAGCGAAAGCGTGCCTTTGAGCGAGACGATACGCAGGGCCTGCGAGGCCGGTTATGCCGAACCCGATCCGCGCATAGATTTGAGCGGCACGGACGTGATTCGCAAACTGGTGATTCTCTCGCGCGAGGCGGGCTACCGCATAGAGCAGCGGAACGTGAAAAAGAATCTGTTCATCCCCTCGGAGTATTTCGAAGGCTCGACGGAGGATTTCTGGCGCAGAATCGGAGACTTGGACGCAGAGTTCGAGGCGCGCCGCAAAAGGCTCGAACAATCGGGACGCAAATGGCGTTTCGTGGCGCGTATGGAGGGCGGCAAAGCCGACGTTGAACTCAGGGAAGTGGATGCTTCATCGCCATTCTACCAGCTCGACGGCAGCAACAACGTGATACTTCTCACCACCGAACGTTACAGGGAATATCCGATGCAGATAAAGGGCTACGGCGCCGGTGCGGACGTTACGGCCGCAGGCGTATTCGCCGACATCATAAGCATAGCGAACGTAAGATAAATGGCCGGACAAGTGACAGGCAGTAAAAATTCCGTTATGACAAAGAATATGCGAAAGACGATTTTGACTCTGCTGGGCGTGCTGGCGCTCGCAGAGAGTTTCGGACAGTGGACCACCAACACACTGCGCCGCAAGGACATTCCCCGCACGCCGGTGGATACCGTAGCGACGAAGCGGGACGATGTAAAGATAGTCGTCTACGCCGACAACACGTTTTCATATCTGTACACGGCAGCCGAAGAGTTGCAGCAAAGCGAAATATACCGCGAGCATTGGGACACGGCAAATGTCTTTTCCTATAAGAGCATAAGCTACCAGAGCCTGCCCGAGACCGTGGACGTGCGGCTCATCGGTTCATTGGACGAGTTCCGCGCCCCGCTGACCGGAACCATAATATCGCGTTACGGCCCGCGCGGACGGCGCAACCACAACGGCGTGGACGTGCCCCTGAAAACGGGAGCGCCGATTGCCGCAGCTTTCGACGGACGGGTGCGTTACTCGCGATACAACAGCGGCGGATTCGGCAATCTGGTAATAGTACGCCATCCGAACGGTTTGGAAACCTATTACGGACACCTCTCGCGCCGCAACGTAAAGGCAGGCGACTGGGTGGTAGCCGGCCAGATAATCGGATACGGCGGAAGTACCGGCCGAAGCCGCGGTCCGCATCTGCATTTCGAAGTCAGATACTGCGACCAGACGTTCGACCCGCAACGGATAATAGATTTCCAGAACGGCAGTCTGCGCTATCAGACCTTCGTCTTGGAAAAATCGTTCTTCAACATACGTTCGCGTGCGACCGAAGGTCTGGAAGACGGCGACGACTTCGACGTGAATGCCTTCATCGCCCAAAACGGAGGCAAGACCGACGAAGAGATAAGCGCTGCAATCGCCCAAGAGGAGAAAAAAGCCGCAGAGCCGGTAATGGCCTACCACACGGTCCGTTCGGGCGAAACCCTGTCGTCGATTGCACGGCGCAACGGAACCACCGTAGACAATCTGTGCCGCCTCAACGGCATGACGCGCAATTCGGTCCTGCGCATAGGACGCAAGTTAAGGGTAAAATAGACCGCAGGAGCTACCTCTGCCGCTCGCGGCATTCGCGCATCTTCAACTGAAAACACGGTCGCGGTCAATCGTCCGGTTGCCGTGAGTCTTGTTGTCTGACACGGGAAACGGTGTCGAAAGCCTTTTTTTCGTCTATTCAGGGAAGTAACGCATGTATTGGGTGCGGTAATACATCCCGCCGTCCTTTGCCGCGTGGGCATTCATCCTCGCACGGAAATCCTCTATCGAACGGTAGCCGTGTCCGTTCATCCAGTCGGCTATGCCGGCATTGATATCGGAGATGTATCCTATACCGTTCTTATAAAGCGCTGTGCACACCTGAACCGTCGTCGCTCCGGCCAAAAGGGAGCGAATCGCGTCCGCATGGTCATGCACGCCCGTCGAAACCGAAATATCCACGCCCTCGACCTTAGCACTGCACAGAGCCACGGTGCGAAGCGATGCACGAAGCTCGGCCGGAGCGCTGAGCGGGTCGCCCGCCGTAAGCTGCATGGTGTCGATTTGAATCTGCGGTTCGAACATGCGGTTGAACAGCACGACGCCCTTTACGCCGCGATCCCGCAGCGAGGTTATCACATTCAACGGATTGGTGAAATGCGGCGCCAGCTTGACAGCAACGGGAATCGCAGTCACAGATTCGGTCACTGCGGCGGCTATGTCCAGATATGCGGATTCGATTTCGGCACCGCTCTGCTCCGGCGAAACAGGTTGCAGAAAAATGTTGAGTTCTATGGCGTCGGCACCTGCATCTTCGAGAGCTGCGGCATACTCCACCCAGCGGCCCGATGTGTGGCAGTTGATGCTGCCTATGACCGGAATGTTCACCCGCTTCTTCAATTCCTTGACAAGGTTTATGTAACCGTTCACATAATCGCCCTCCATGTAGCGGCTCAGATACTGCTGCGCCTCGGGATAGTCGGAATATTTTCCCAGCGAGGCGGCCTGCCCCGCAATCTGCTCCTCGAAAACGGATTTGAGCACTACGGCCCCTGCGCCCGCAGCCGCGAGTTCCGCCACGGAATCGGCCGATGCGGTAAGGGGCGAGCTGCTCGCGATAACCGGACCGGACAACCGCATGCCCATATAGGAAGTCTCTATCGATTGTGCAAAGCCTTTTCGGTCGTTCATACGTTCGATTTCATTGTTCTACTCTATGCAGCATTACAATTTTGCTGCCGAAGAGTAGTCGCGCGCCCCGAAAATCAGCGACCCGATGCGCACCATGGTCGAACCGCACTCGACGGCCTCCGCATAATCCGATGTCATTCCCATGGATACGGTGTCGAACCGCTCTCCGAAAAACTCGGCGGCAAGGCTGTCTTTCATTTCTCTCAACCGCGAGAACTCACTGCGAATCACGCTTTTGTCGTCCGTATTGGTCGCAACGCCCATCACGCCGCGAAAAACTATGTTTCCGAGACGCTTCCATTCGCCGCCGCGCAGCCACTCCACGAGTTCGCCGTACTGCCAGCCCTCCTTGCTGCTCTCCGAGGAGATGTGTATTTCCAGCAACACGTCCACTGTCCTGCCATGTTTGGCCGCCTGCGCATCGAGAGCGGAGAGCAGCGAAGCGGAATCCACGGAGTGAATCATGCTCACGAATCCGATGATGTACTTTATCTTGTTAGTTTGAAGGTGACCTATCAGATGCCACTGTATGTCGTCGGGAAGCACCGCATGCTTGTCGCGCATCTCCTGCGGACGGTTCTCCCCGAAAATACGCTGGCCCGCATCGTATGCCTCGCGCACCGCCTCGGCGGGGTGGGTCTTGGATACTGCGACAAGGGTTACGCCCTCGGGCAGCGATTCTCTAAGCGAAGTTATCTTGTCTGCTATCGGCATGTCTAAAACTGTTTTATTACTTTTCCGGCTTCGGACCTGAGTTCGAATCATATTCTGTCCCGCACAAGGAAATAGTATGCGGCGAGTCCGACCCACGAGGTGCACAGTATCAGGACGGCTATCGCAATCCGCCACACGAGGCTTATGGAGGTCTTCAAGGCAAAGAGTTCCCAGATGAAATAAATTCCGCATAACGCGCCGAGCAGGTACACCACCTCCATTATAGCACCGCCCAGAGAGGTCATCAAAATGAACATTGCAAAACCGTATTTAATGGATTCGACTTTGTGCAAAATTAAGAAAAAACCGTACATTTGTCGAAAATGAGTCCGTTTATGAAACGATTTTCGATACTTTTAGCCGCCCTGTGCCTGTATTCCGCTCCCGACGCCGAGGCGTGCACCAACTTCATAGTCACGCGCGGAGCCTCGTCGGACGGCAGCGTCATGGTCACCTACGCCGCCGATTCTCATCAGCTCTACGGCGCTCTGTACAAATACAATGCCCCGCGGCGCGGATACAAGGCAGGGACGATGCTGCCCGTCTACGAGTGGGACACCGGCAAATATCTGGGTCTCATAGAGCAGGTTCCGCAAACCTACTCCACGGTCGGCAACATGAACGAAAAGCAGCTCATCATAGCCGAGACCACTTTCGGAGGGCGGTCCGAACTCTACGACAGCACCGGCATAATGGATTACGGCTCCTTGATATACATAGCCTTGCAGCGTGCCGCCACAGCCCGCGAAGCAATCGGAGTGATTGTAGATTTGGCTTCTCGGTACGGATACTGTTCGTCGGGCGAGTCGTTTTCGATTGCCGACAAAAACGAGGCATGGATTATGGAACTCATCGGCAAGGGGTGCCGCATCATTAACGGAGAAAATGCCGACAAGGGTATCGTATGGGTGGCTCGGCGCATTCCCGACGGATACGTAAGCGGTCATGCCAACCAGTCCCGCATAGCGCAGTTCCCGCTCGACGACCCCGAAAACTGCATGTACGCGCCCGACGTCATAACTTTCGCCCGCGAAAAAGGCCTCTACGAGGGGTCGGACGAAGATTTCAGCTTCTGCGACACGTACTGCCCGCTCGATTTCGGCGCACTGCGCGGCTGCGAAGCCCGCGTTTGGAGCTTTTTCAATCGTGTGGCCGACGGAATGTCGGCATACACGGATTATGCGATGGGCTACAATCCCGAAAACAGAATGCCGCTTTGGGTTAAACCGACCGAAAAGATAACGCCAAAACAGCTTTTCGACTGCATGAGGAACCACTACGAAGACACTCCTATGGATATGCGCAGGGACATCGGCGCCGGAGGACACGCCCTGCCCTACCGCTGGCGTCCGATGAATTTCGAAGTGGACGGAGTGCAGTATCTGAACGAACGTGCCACGGCCACACAGCAGACCGGATTCTGGTTTACGGCCCAAGCCCGCGGGTGGCTCGACGACCGCATCGGCGGAGTGCTCTGGTTCGGAGTGGACGACGCCGCGACTTCGCCGCTCACGCCCATATATTGCAGCACCTTGCGCGTGCCATGGTGCCTGTCGGAGAATAACGGACACATGACCGAGTACTCCGAAAGTTCGATGTTCTGGCTCGTAAACCGCATCGCCAACTTCGCCTACCTGCGCTACGACGCCATAGGGGCCGATGTGCGCAAGGCCGTGGACGAATGGGAGAACGCAAGAATCGAGCAGATAGATAGAATCGATGCGGCCGCCTCCGAAATGAAACCCGGCAAAGCGGTGAAATACCTCACCGACTACTCGGTAAACACGGCTCAGGAGCTGTTCGACCGATGGTCGGCATTGGACAAATATCTGCTGGTCAAGTATATCGACGGCAACGTGAAGCGCGAAACCGAAAACGGATTCGAAGACAACGGCTACGGGCGCAACATTCCAGCCCAGCCGCTCTTCCCGGGCTACGGCGAGAAGTGGAAACGCGCTGTTGCGGCCGGCGACGACGGAACATTGAAAGCAAAGTAGAAAAAAACACACATATATTGTTATGACAGAGAAATACGATATCGCAGTAGTGGGCAGCGGACCGGGTGGATACGTCGCCGCAATCCGCGCCGCACAACTCGGAAAGAAAACGGCCGTAGTGGAGATGGCCGACTTGGGAGGCGTGTGCCTGAACTGGGGCTGCATCCCGACGAAAGCCATGCTCAAAAGCGCACAGGTATATCACTATGCGACCTCGGCGCAGAGCTACGGAATAGATTTGGAGGGCACTCCGGTGGCAAATGCCGAAAAAATCGTGGCACGCAGCAGAGCCGTGGCCGAAACCATGAGCAAGGGCGTGGCCTTCCTGCTGAAAAAGAACAATGTGGACGTGCTGCACGGCAGGGGCGAACTGGCAGGCAAGGGACGGTTGAAAATAACCTCCGAACAGGGAGAAAGTCTCATCGAGGCGGAACATATAATACTCGCGACAGGAGCACGGCCCCGTCAGATGCCTTTCATGCCGGTGGACGGCCGCCGCATCATATCCTCGCGAGAAGCGCTTACGCTCACCGAGCTGCCGCAGAGCATGATAGTCTGCGGTTCGGGCGCAATAGGCAGCGAGTTCGCCTATCTGTACGCTTCGCTGGGCGTGAAAGTCACCGTGGTAGAGTATCTGCCCAACCTGATGCCGCTGGAAGACGAAGAGGTTAGCGCTGCCATGGAGCGGGCATTCCGCAAGATGCGCATAACGGTGATGACCTCCACGGCCGTAAAAAGCGTAACGGTTTCGGAAGAAGGCTGTACGGTAGAGGTCGAAGGCAAGAAAGGGGCTCAGACGCTCTCGGCGGACGTGGTTCTGTCGGCCGTGGGCATAAAGACCAATACGGAAAATATAGGACTGGAAACGGTCGGCATACAGACGGTCAAGGACAAGATTCCGGTGGACGAGTTTTACAGGACGTCGGTCGAAGGCATATATGCGATAGGCGATTTGGTGCCGTCTGCGGCACTGGCGCACGTAGCATCGGCCGAGGCCATTTGCTGCGTGGAAAAGATTTGCGGGCTCAATCCCGAACCGGTGGACTACTCCACTATCCCCTCGTGCGTATACACCTCGCCCGAAGTGGCGTCGGTGGGTCTTACGCAGCGGCAGGCCGAACAGGCGGGGTACAAAATCAAAATAGGCAAGTTCCCGTTCACGGCATCCGGCAAGGCTACGGCGGCAGGCCAGAGAGACGGGTTCGTAAAACTCATTTTCGACGAGGACTCCGAACGGCTGCTCGGCGCCCACATGGTCGGCATGAACGTAACGGAGATGATTGCCGAGCCTACGCTGGCCAAAAAGTTAGGCGCCACGGCCCACATTCTGGCCCGCACGATACACTCACACCCGACCATGAACGAAGCCGTAATGGAAGCTGCCGAAGCTGCGACGGGGGCCGCAATACATTTGTAGAATGCACAAGTCGGGTTTCGTAAACATCGTGGGCAGTCCGAACGTCGGGAAGTCCACGCTAATGAACGCTCTGGTCGGAGAGAGGCTGAGCATCATAACGTCCAAGGCACAGACCACGCGCCACCGCATAATGGGCGTGGTCAGCGGCGAGGATTTCCAGATAGTGTACTCCGACACGCCGGGCATTCTCCGGCCGAACTACCGGTTGCAGCAGACCATGATGCGTCAGGTGCAGGGAGCCGTGCTGGATGCCGACGTGATTCTGTACGTCACCGACACGGTGGAGAAGGACGTGCAGCAGCGCGACGGAGAGATTATTGACAGAATCAAAAACAGCGGCATACCGACAATCGTCGTCATCAACAAGATAGACCTCGCCACGCAGGAGCAGGTCGAGCAGCTCATACAAAAGTGGCACGAGATGCTGCCCGATGCCGAAACGGTCGCCGTCTCGGCACTTAATGGATTCAATGTCGGGGGACTGTTTCCGCTAATCCTGTCGCTGCTTCCGGAAGGCGAGCCGTATTTTCCCAAAGATACGCTCACTGACCGAAGCCTGCGGTTTTTCGCATCGGAAATCATCCGCGAAAAGATACTGCTCAACTACGACAAGGAGATACCCTACTGCGTCGAGATTTCTGTGGACGAATACAAGGAACAGCCGGAAATAGACCGCATATCGGCCACCATATACGTCAGCAGACAATCCCAAAAGGGCATTATCATAGGCCGCGGCGGCAGCATGCTCAAAAAGGTCGGCACACAGGCACGCCTCGATTTGGAGCGTTTTCTGGACAAGAAAGTGTTTCTGCAACTGCAAGTCAAAGTCTCCGACGGCTGGCGCGACGATGCGGCATCGCTGCACCGCTTCGGATACGAGGAGTAAAGCAAATTTTAGGGTGTTTTGCCGAAACGGAAATTATCCTTACATTTGGATTTGCCAAGTATGTTAAATGAAAATAGTATTATGAGAAAATTGAAGATTAGGGATTTGACCCTGCGCGACGGGCAGCAGTCCGCTTTCGCAACCAGAATGAAGCAGGAGCAAATCGACAGAGTGCTCCCATACTATAAAGATGCGAAGTTCTATGCCATGGAAGTATGGGGCGGAGCGGTGCCCGATTCGGTGATGCGCTATCTGGGCGAAAACCCGTGGACCCGTCTGGAAAAAATCAAGGCAGCCGTAGGCGACGTATCATTTCTGACGGCACTTTCGCGCGGCCGCAACCTTTTCGGATACAGTCCCTACACCGACGAAATCATCGACGGTTTCTGCCGCAACGCCATAGAGTCGGGATTGGGCATCATGCGCATTTTCGACGCCCTGAACGACGTGGACAACGTAAAATCGACAGTCAAATACGTCAAACAGTACGGAGGAATCGCCGACTGCGCGGTATGCTACACCATAGACCCGAAGTACCCGCCTCTGTCGCTGTGGGACAAGCTGCGCGGCAAGAAAAACCCGCAGCCCGTATTCACGGACATGTATTTTCTGGACAAAGCCAGGCAAATGGCTGAGCTCGGAGCCGACATGATTACGATAAAGGACATGAGCGGCCTTATCCCTCCGCGCCGCGTTTACAATCTGGTAAAACGGTTCAAGGACAGTCTGACGGTTCCGGTGGATTTCCACACCCACTGTACTCCCGGGTACGGTCTGGCGTCGGTCGTTTCGGCCATCGCCGCTGGCGTGGATATAGTCGATACCAATATCTGGAACTTCGCGGGAGGTCCGGCGGCACCGGCAATCGAACTGATATACATCTTCTGCAAGAAAATGGGTGTGGAAATAGACATCGACATGCAGGCCGTAGCCAAAATCAATGCCGAGCTGGCCGTCATACGAAAGGAGTTGGAGGCTTACGACGCCGTGAAGCAGATTCCCAAGCCGTTCAACCCTCTGACCGACACACTGCCCGCCGAGATAGATGCGGAATTCGACCGTGCCGTAAAAGCCGCCGTCGAGATAAACGAGGAGGCCCTGATAGAGGCTTGTCATAAGATAGAGGCCTATTTCGGATTCCCGAAACCGAACAAGGTAGTTCAAGAGGCAGAGGTCCCGGGCGGCATGTACACCAATATGGTCGCACAGCTCAAAGCTCTCAAAAACGAGGATATTCTGCCGCAGGCCATGGCGCTCATTCCGCGCGTAAGACTCGATGCCGGTCTGCCGCCTCTGGTTACGCCCACCTCGCAAATAGTCGGAGCACAGGCAGTGAACTGCGCCATGGACATCAAGAACGGCAAGCCCATGTATACTACCAAGAGCATACAGTTCGTCAATTTAGTGAAGGGCGAATACGGACATACGCCCGTAAAAATAAATCCCGAATTCCGCATGCAAATCGCCGGAACCCGCGAGGAAACGCCATACGACACCTCCAAATACCAGATGCAGCCCAACCCCGTATTGGAGAACTGCGGCGGAGTGAAACTGGCCGAAAACGAAAAGGAGGTCCTGCTTCTGGAACTCTTCCCGCTCGTAGCCAAAGATTTTCTGACCAAAACCAAATGCGAGGCGCATGCCGCAAAGCAGGCTGAAATCGAAAAAGCGAAATCCGCCGAGGAGGCTGCAAAGCCGAAGCCGGAACCCATAACGGGCCAAACGGTGAACGCTCCGCTGCCGGGTCGAGTACTGCAATACTTGGTAAAGGCAGGCGATAAGGTCAAAGCCGGTCAGGATGTGTTCATTCTCGAAGCCATGAAAATGGAGAACAACATATCGTCCGACTACGACGGCGTGGTAAAACGCCTGTTGGTCGAAACGGGAACAGCCGTCGCCAACGATGCTCCGGTAGTAGAATTGGAGTAACGCGGCGCTCCATTACTCCGAAACAAAACACCCCGTACATATTTCAGTACGGGGTGTTTCGGTTTCTGGCCCCACCAGTCCGACCGCATACGACAGGCGCTCGGAATACGGATGTCAAGACAACAAAAAGCAGGGAATGCGGCATCGAGCCTCCCCTGCTTTGTTTCGGTCTTAATT
>ERZ857629.1702-NODE-1702-length-22956-cov-3.107987_pt1 | contig 22956 bp, 22 predicted proteins | sample MGYA00519700_ERZ857629 | MGnify/ENA primary metagenome ERZ857629 (study PRJEB31778, sample SAMEA3449351) | human gut metagenome | biome: human gut; feature: human-associated habitat; material: faeces | place: United Kingdom | collected 2010/2012 ...
CTAGGGCTTATTCAAGCCTCCGGCTTTGCCGGAGGTTGTGACTATATGCCGGTTAAAAAGGAAGGAAATATCTCTTATGAGTAATGAATTGTCTTAAAGAAATCTAAAGGGAAATCATATCTTCAAAGAAAAGTGATGTTCCCTTCAAATTTGCCTTCCCTGACTCTTTTTGCAAAAGATATTCGAACAGGAAATAAAGCAATGGCCGACCGTCTCCGTAGTGGAAACAGTCGGCCGTTTTGCTTATTGAATTTTACGGAGTACAAAGTTTTCGCACCTGTTATATGATGCTTATATAATGCACTTTCTGGGGCAGGCAGCCTTGCACGCTCTGCAGTTTACGCACTTTTCGCAATCGATATAGGCTAAGAAGTTTTTAACCTCAATGGCATCCTTGGGGCATTTTTTGGCGCAAAGGCCGCAGCCGATACATCCCGCGCCGCACACCTTACGGACGTCGGGCCCTTTTTCGGTGTTTTTGCAGCTTACTGTGGGCTTTGCCATTGTCCTTATTTCGATAATGTCCTTGGGACATTCCTTTGCGCAAAGGCCGCAGCCCACACAAAGCTCCTCGCAAACGGCGGCAATACCGTTTGTTATTTTAACGGCCCTTTCGGGGCATACCTTAACGCAATCGCCGTAGCCGATACAGCCGAAGGCGCAGTCTCCGCCGCCCGAGAATATCTGTTTCGCGGCGCGGCAGGTTTTAACGCCTTTGTAGTTGACCTGTTTTTGAGTGTTGTCGCAGTTTCCGAGGCATTTTACCTTGGCAACCTTTTTTTCGGCCGAGCAGGCCGACACACCTAAAATTTCGGCTATTTTGTCGGCGGCCGCCTGACCGCCGGGAGCGCAAAGCCCCGTGTTGTCGGTCTTGCCCTGACTTAAGGCGGCGGCATATCCGTCACAGCCCGAAAATCCGCAGGCACCGCAGTTTGCACCGGGCAGCGCCTCTCTTATTTTCTGCTGCTTTTCGTCCACAGGAACCTTCATAATAACCGAAGCCACCGAAAGTCCTACACCGGCGATTATGCCGATGATCGTAACTATAAGAACCGAGGTAATTACTGTTGTCATGGGTCGTCAACCTCCTATTCCGAGAAGTCCGTTGGCCATTCCCGAAAAGCCCATAAAGGACAGGGAGGTTATGGCGGCGGCAACAAGGGTTATGGGAAGTCCTTTAAGAAAATCGGGAATATCGCAGGTTTCAAGCCGCTCTCTTACTCCCGCGAAAAGCACCATGGCAACAAGGAAACCAAGTCCCGAGCCGAATGCGTTGACAAGCGCCTGAGGATAGTTGTACCCTTTGGTAAAATGGAGCACGCAAACGCCCAGCACGGCGCAGTTGGTGGTTATGAGGGGGAGGTAGATGCCCAGTGCCTTGTAAAGGGCGGGCATATATTTTTTAAGGGCGATCTCCACAAGCTGAACAAGTGCGGCGATGACCAGTATAAATACGATGGTCTGAAGATATGCCATGTTGTTGGGAAGAAGTATCCATTGATAAATGGGGTAGGTCACGGCGGTGGAAAGCACCATTACGAATATTACCGCAAGGCTCATTCCTACGGCCGTGTTAAGCTTTTTGGAAACGCCTAAGAAGGGGCAGATGCCGAGGAATTGGGCAAGAACAAAATTTTCCACCAGCACCGAAAGCACCAGTATGCCGAGATAGTATGTCATTGCTCGTTTCCTCCCTTCTGCCCGTCGGTCGGGCTTTCACTGTTCTCTTTTGAAGTCTTTTGATCGGCCTGTGCGTCTGCGGCGATTTGTTTACCATCCGCCGAAGCGGCGTTATCATCCGATTTTTCATCTGTTTTGTCGGCCGCTTTATCTACTGCTTTGTCGGTTGCTTTATCGGCCGTCTGAGCGGTGTTATCAGCCGATTTATCGGTCTCTTTTGCAGCCGCTTTTTCGACCGATTTTGCGGTCTCGGCCTTTTCGGCTTCTTTTTTGCCTTCGCTCACACCCGCGCCTTCGCCGTCACAGCCAACCTCGGCCGCACCGCAGCATCCCTTGGCGGGGCAGTTTTCGCATCCGATTTGTTCAACGGGCTTTTTGCCATGCTTTTTGGAAATGGCGCTGACAAGAGCAACCATCATTCCGAAAACGAAAAATCCGCCGGGAGCCATAACAAAAATCAGCATCGGGGGATTGCCCACCGTGTGTCCCAGCACCGTTCCGCTGCCCAAAAGCTCGCGGATAAATCCCATAAGAGAAATGGAAACGGTAAAGCCGATACCCATTCCCAGTCCGTCGAGAGCCGACAAAAGCACGGGATTTTTACCCGCAAAGGCCTCGGCACGGCCGAGAATTATGCAGTTAACGACTATAAGAGGAAGGTATATACCGAGGGTTGCGTTAAGGGCGGGCAAAAAGGCCTGCACAAGCATCTGCACAATGGTAACAAATCCTGCGATGACCGTGATGTATGCGGGGATCCTGATTTTATCGGGAATGACCTTGCGAAGAAGGGATATAACCGTATTTGAACATATAAGCACCAGCGTTGCCGCAAGACCCATTCCGATGCTTCCCGAAAGTGTGGTGGAAATGGCAAGGGTGGGGCAGGTTCCGAGACACAGGCGAAAAACGGGATTTTCCTTTAAAATGCCTTTGGAAAACTCCTTAAAATATTTTCCCATTTCAGTTGCCTCCTTTTATGCCGTCAAACTTGTCTAAAGCGTCATTGACGGCCTTTGTGACCGCCTTTGAGGAAAAGGTGGCACCGGTTATGGCATCGGCTTTAGCCTCTTTCGACTGGCCGGTATACTGGGCGGTAAAGCTTTCGTCGCTTCCGACCTTCTGACCGATACCGGGGCTTTCATCGGCACACCCGGTAACGGTTACACCGATAATGCTTCCGTCGGCGGCATTTACGGCGGTCATGACCTCAATCTTGCTTTTATAGCCCATTTCCTCGGTTATAAAAACGTATGCGGCGGTCTGTCCGTCCTTTTGGGCCGAATAGGTGTTTTCCTCGGTTTCGGTAAACTCTGCGCCGGGCACAAGCGACTGCATGGCCTCGGCCATAGAATCGGCCTTGGCCTTTTCGATCTTGTCGGCCGTGATGAAATTGGTCAGCGACAAAAGCAGCGTTACCGAAAAGCATATTACGGTTAAAATGAGGGCGGGAATAACTATTTCTTTTTTGTTCATTTTTCCTCCCCCGCTTTCTTTGGTTTAACAAAGCCGAAGGGCTTAGGAGCGGTCAGCCGCTCGATGTGGGGAACAAGTATGTTCATAAGAAGAATGGCCATGGAAACGCCCTCGGGCATATTGCCGAAAAGGCGGATAAGGGCGGTAAGCAGGCCGCAGCCCACGGCATATATGATTTTGCCCTTTGTGTTTATGGGGCAGGTGGTGTAGTCGGTGGCCATAAATACCGAGCCGAGCACAAGGCCGCCCGACATAAGGTTATAAAGCACGTTCTGTCCGCAAAGGCCGGTTACGAGGGCGGTGGTGCCCATAAAAACAAGGGGAATAACGGGAGAAATGACCCGTTTTACGCAAAGGTATATTCCGCCAAGCAGCAGTGCCGCAATGCATACCTCTCCGAGAGAGCCCGGGCGAAGTCCGAAAAACATATCACGGAAGGAAAAAGGCATCTGCTCTCCGCTCGAAAGGAAGGTCAGCGGAGTGGCCGAAGTGGCGGCGTCGGCCGATTTAAAGGCCAGAGGCATAATCCATTCCTTAGAGGTCATTTCGGCGGGGAAGGAGATCATCAGCACAATTCTTCCCACCAGTGCGGGATTGACGAAGTTTTGTCCGATTCCGCCGAAAAACTGTTTGACGATAACGATTGCCACAAAGTCTCCGATAACGACCATCCAAAGGGGAATGGTGGCCGGCAGGTTAAAGGCAAGCAGCAGTCCCGTTACAACGGCCGAAAGGTCGCTTATGGTGTTGTCCCGTCCGATAAGACGGCGGAAGCCGTATTCAAAGCCCACGCAGGCCGCAACCGAAAGGGCGGCGATAAGCAGTGTTCTCGGGCCGAAAAGCACGGCCGACATAACAAGGGCCGGAAGCAGGGCGATTATAACGTCGAGCATTATTCCGGTGGTGGTTTCGCCGCAATGAAGGTGGGGCGAGGAGTTTACATTAAGCTTTTTTCCGCGAAACATCAGTTATCCCCCTTTTTATAAATTTCCTTGGCAAGCCGCATATACTGGACAAGCGGCCGATGTGCCGGACAGGTAAAGGCGCAGCTTCCGCATTCCATACAGGTCAGCACTCCCGCCTTTTCAAGAGCTTTTATATTTTTAAAGCGGGAATATTTTTCGATGGCGGTGGGCAGCAGTGACATGGGACATACCTCTCCGCACCGTCCGCAGCGGATGCAGGCCGTTTCCTTATAGCGCAGTGTGGAATCCTTGTTTGCACCAAAAAGGATTATGGCGTTGTTTTGCTTAAGCACGGGGATCTGTCCGTCGGATATGCACAGCCCCATCATGGGACCGCCCATAAGCACCTTGGTGACCTCTCTTTCGGGCTCGCCCACAAAGTCTATGACCTCGTCGACAGTGGTTCCGATGGGCACTATGACGTTTTCGGCGCTCTTTTTAAGCACGGCGCCGTCCACCGTCAGCCGTTTGCTGACAAGGGGCATACCGGTGGTGATATATTCGTAAAGCTTGGAAACGCTGGTGATGTTCATAACGATACATCCCACATCTGCGGGAAGACCGCCCTGGGAAATCTTGCGTCCCGTGGCGGTGTAAACAAGCACCTTTTCAGCGCCCTGGGGATAATGGGAACGGAGCTTCATAATCATGACTCTGTGTTCTTTATCCCGTCCGTCACCGGCTATTTTTTCGAGTTTTTCGATGGCGGCGGGCTTGTTGTCCTCAACGGCGATAATTATCTGCCGGGGCTTTAAAACATCAAGCAGCATAAAAACGCCTTCCATAAGGCTTTCGCTGTTTTCGATGGCCTCGCGATAGTCGGCGGTGATGAAGGGCTCGCACTCGGCGGCGTTGATTATGACCGTGTCGATGGGCTTATCCTTATTGGGGGTGAGCTTGATGTAGGTGGGAAATCCCGCGCCGCCAAGTCCCACAAGACCGGAATCGTGAGCCGCCTTTAAAAGCTCGTCAACCGTGGTAACGGGGTGAGGTTTAAGCTCGGGATCGGGGGTCATAAGCCCGTCGGAAGCGATAATGACAGCATCGGTTTTAACACCCGAGGGGAGCTGTATTTTTGTCATTCCCTCGACAGTCCCCGAAACGCTTGAATGTATGGGAGCAGATACATACTTGTCGCTGTCTCCCACCACCGATCCGACAAACACCTTGTCGCCCTTTTTAACGGTAGGAAGACATGGCGCGCCGATGTGCTGCTGCATGGCGATATACACCTTGTCGGGAGGCGGCATTTTAACGGTGGCCTGCTCGGCCGTAAATTTTTTGTGGGGTGCCTTGACCCCACCGTGAGCGTGTTTTACAGGTTTAATTGCGTCGTACATTTTTTGGCTCACAAGCAATCCCTCTTTTCTCAAAGCATTTACCCTATGAAAAACCGATTGTACGATTTTCCTGATTGTTTTTTGCTTTTTTGACGGGTCAAAACCCTGTAAAGGCCAAAGGCCAAGACAAGGCCCGATTGAAGGCAGCGCCTAAAAGCATCGCCAAATCTAACCCAGTTTATTATATTCTAAAACGCCCTTTATGTCAAATAAAAAAGACAAAACCGCCCGAGAATTCTCCTCAAAAGACGACTTTGCCTTACATATTGAATTATATTACTCAAAATCCGACTTGTCAACAGGCAAATTATTCATTTTGTTTAATTTTTTGAATTCGCTGCGAATAAATGCAAAGGTCAGAATTCCCGTTAACGCATCGGTAATCGCCGCCGACCAAAGCATATATTTGACCGACTCGGTGCAAAGCCCCAGTACCGTTATGGCCGGCACGAAAAAGACCACATCCCTCACCACCGAAAGAGCCATAGACTTAAACGATGCGCCTATGGACTGCAGAAAAATCGAGTTTGCCTTAATAAGGCAGGTTAAAAGCACTGTCACAAGATAAATCCTTAGGCAAAGGCGGGCGTATTCGATGTAAATCTCGCTGTTGCCTCTGCCGAAAAGGTCGACCACAATGTCGGGGAAAAGCTGAAAAATGATCGTTGCGGCAATTCCCACCGCTCCGCAGCTGATCATAATTTTTTTATAGGTTTCCTTAACGCGCCCGATATTTCCGGCACCGAAGTTGAATCCCACAATGGGCTGCCCGCCCAGGGCTATGCCTATGCAGATCGACACGACTATTCCGAACACCTTCATAACGATTCCGATGACCGCAAGGGGAATGTCGGTACCGTAAACGGGATCGTTTATCTTTCCCACGAGATTGTTGCACACCGTTATGATTATGACAATGGAAATCTGTGTGATAAGCGAGGAAATGCCCAGCAGGGCAATGCGTCCGCAAAGGGCAAAATCAGGCGTTATCGACCGTATTGAAAGATGAAAGTTCTTTGATTTGAATAGATAGCCCACAGTCAGCAAAAGGGTGACATACTGGCCGAGAATTGTGGCGATGGCCGCTCCCTTGATGCCCATATTAAAGGTGAAAATAAAAATCGGGTCGAGTATTATGTTGAGCACCGCACCCACGGTGGTGGCCGCCATGGCGTAACGGGGAGCCCCGTCGGCACGAATGGCCGAATTCATCCCTTGTGCGAACATATACGCCGGGAATCCGAGAATGATTATGTCATAATAATCCTCGGCATAAGTTCTCCCGGCCGGGGTGGCACCGAAAAGGGTTAAAAGCGAATCCTTAAAGATAAATCCTGCCGCCGTTAAAAGGACCAGCAGAATTATCTGCATTAAAAAGCCGTTTCCGATGCTTTTTTCGGCCGTTTCATAATCCTTTTTGCCGCGGCAAAGGCTGAACATAGCCGCTGAGCCGTCGCCCACAAGAAGACACAGGGCAAGGGCAATGAGTGTAAATGGATAAACTACATTTGTGGCGCCGTTGCAAAGTATGCTGATGCTTTGACCGCTTGCGGCATCGATTCCGCTTATGTGTCCGATATAAATTTGGTCGACAATGTTATAAAATGCGGCCACAAGCAGCGAAATGACGCAGGGCACGGCAAAACCGCGAAGCAGCTTTCCGATTTTTTCGTTTGCAAGATCAAGTTGTTTCATAAATTTCCTCCGATAATAAAAAAACCGCAAGTCCCGACAAAGCGTCCGGACTTACGGTTTAATTGTGAAAATTAAATTGCTCGACTGTTTGAAGCTATTATGTTGTGCCCGACGAAAAAATCCTGCCTCTCAAGGAGTTCCTTTCGTCGGGTGCGACATCATTTTAACACAAACAAAATGAAAATGTAAGTGTTTTTTTGATGTGCTGTGATTTTTGCCCTGCGGCGGTCGGGCGGCTTCGGTTTTGCCACCCGGGATCCGCTGCTGCCGACGGCCTATCCGCAGATCATTCCGAAAACCTTGGACAGCACAACGATGATAACCAGCGCGATAGGATAGGTTGCGGCGTATGCCGAGGTTACATCGTCGGTTCCGGCAACCGAAACAAGGGTGCCGAGAGCAGGTGTGGAGGTCATACCGCCGGTGATGGAGCCGAGGTTGTTGAATATGCTGAGCTTGAAAACATATTTGGCGAAGATAAAGCCGATAACCATAGGCAGGGTGGTCATTATAACACCGTATACAAAATAGATGGGCTTGAAGTGGGTGATGAAGTTAACGCCTCCGGGAACGCCGGCGCCGATAAGGAAGAGCATAAGACCGAGCTCACGGAAAACATTAAGGGTGTTTTTGGTCATATGCATGTCGATAGGCCCGAGATGTCCGAAGTGGCCGATTATAAGGCCGACGATAAGCGTGCCCCCCGAAGAGCCGAGGGAAAAGTTGATTCCGGGAATTTTGATTGTTCCGAGAATAATGCCCAGCGCCACGGTGGTCATAAAGGGGAAGAAATCGAGCGCATCGAGCTTTTTGAGCTTTTTCTTGGGCTCGGGGATTACAACGGCGTTGGCTGCTTTGAACTTTTCTCTTTCCTCGGGAATGTTGACTTTAAGAATACGGGGAATAATCTGAACAAAGAAAACCACGCCCAGCACGCCGAAGATGTAGGCAATGCCGTAGCCCGAGGTAACCTGCTCCTCACCCGCGGCGAAGGCCTCTTTTGCCGAAGCAAGACCGGGGGTGGAGGTGAGAGCGCCGGTAAGAAGACCGATGGCCATAGCAGGCTCAACACCGAGCGCCACGCATATTGCCATTGCGACAAATCCGGCAAGGATTATGATAACGCCCATAAGGATATAGGACATTGTGCTGCTCTTGTTAAAGCTGCGGAAAAACTTGGGTCCGGCAATAAGACCGACTCCCGAAACGAACAGCGCCGTTCCGATGTTTGAAATAAGCGAAAACATCTTTTTAATGTCGCCGCTCCAAAGGGTGATGTCGGTTTCGCCGACAGTGAATGTGCCGACCTTGCTGGCCAAAATTCCGAAAAGCAGGGCGACAAGAAGAACTCCGGCGGTGCCGAGGGAAATTCCCTTTATCTCAAGTCCGCCGATAAGGTAGCCGATTGTGGCTATAATGAAAACAAAAAATAAGGTGGTGAGCAAGCTGCCCAGAACCGAGCCGATATAAACCATATTTTTTTCTCCTCTGAAACTTTCTTTGCGCGGCGCCCTGCAAGGGGCAAGCTGCCGATTGCCTGTTCCCAAGGGGAATTTTCCGTAAGGCACGGGAATTTCCCATAGAGAACAGGTCTGCGTGGTGCAGCGCTTAGGTTTTCGGTCATTTGCCGGCTTCTCACATTTCGACAAATGCCGAGACCGAAGCAGGGTTTTCCCCCGCTTCGATCGTAGCAAAAATAATTTAATTGCCCAAATTAAAATTATTGTTTTCTTGCGTAATCGGGAAGTATTTTAGGCGATTTGACCTCGGTTTCAATACCGGCTGAAGCGAGTTCATTCTCAAATCTGTCGATATGATCAAGGGTCAGGCTGCCCACCGTAACGCTCTTTGCCTTTTCGGAGGCGTGCTGTCCTGCGTTGCGTCCGAAAACGATAACGTCAAGCAAGGAGTTGCCCATAAGACGGTTGCGCCCGTGAATTCCTCCGACAGCCTCGCCGGCCACAAAGAGGTTTTCAACGCCGCTCTGTCCGTCGGCCGAAATGTCGATACCGCCGTTCTGATAGTGAAGGGTGGGATAAACAAGAATGGGCTCCTTGCGGATGTCGATGCCGTATTTGCCTAACATTCTCATCATGGCAGGGATTCTCTTTTCGATGGTTCCCTCGCCGTTCTTGAGTTCGATCATAGGAGTATCGAGCCATACGGCCTTGCCCTGGGGAGTGGTAACGCCGTTGCCGCGGTCGGAGCATTCGCGGATTATCGAAGCGGCCGAAACGTCGCGGGTCTCGAGAGGATGCATAAATACCTCGCCGTTAACGTTAACAAGCTTTGCACCGAGGGATCTTACCTTTTCGGTAACAAGTGCGCCGAAGATCTGCTCGGGGAATGCAGCGCCGGTGGGATGATACTGAAGGGTGTCGGCATAGAGCAGCTTTGCGCCTACGCGGTATGCAAGCACAAGTCCGTCGGCGGTTGCGCCGTAGTGGTTGGAGGTGGGGAAGCCCTGATAGTGGAGACGTCCTGCACCGCCGGTGGCGATGATGACGGTTTTTGCCTTAGCAACAAGAATCTCCTTGGTTTCCATATTCATAAGAACAGCACCTGCGGCCTTACCCTCATCGTCAAGAATGATCTCGATTGCAACGGTGAAGTCGACAACGGGAATTTCGCGGTTTAAAACTTCGTCGCGGAGGGTTCTCATAATTTCAGCGCCGGAATAGTCCTTTGCGGCGTGCATACGCTTTCTGGAGGTGCCGCCGCCGTGGGTGGTGATCATGGTTCCGTCGGGAGCCTTGTCGAATTCCACGCCCAGGTCGTTGAGCCACTGAATGGCCTCGGGAGCCTCGTTAACGAGCTTGTAAAGCAGCTCGGGCTTTGCGGCAAAATGTCCGCCGCCGAAGGCGTCGAGATAATGCTGAGCGGGGGAATCGTTGGGCTTGTCGGCGGCCTGAATTCCGCCCTCTGCCATCATGGTGTTGGCATCGCCGATACGGAGCTTTGTAACGATCATAACCTTAGCGCCGTTTTTGTGTGCCTCGATAGCGGCCGAAGAACCTGCGCCGCCGCCGCCGATGATGAGCACGTCAACATCATAATCGGGGCTCGACAGGTCGGGGCGGTTGTCCTTAATGCGGCTGTGTCCCTGAAGCAGGGCGCAAAGCTCGGTAGGAACCTTCTCGCCCTTGTTGGGGCCGACCTTAAGCTCGCGGAACTCTTCCTTTTTATAATCGGGATGATAGGTGGCAAGGAGGGTATCCTTTTCCTCGGCTGTCATTCTTCTGGGTTCAAGCTTGGTGTTTTCTTCACGTGCAGCTTCAACCTTTTTTATGGATGCTTCAAAATCGCTGGGATACATAGTTTTACCTCCTTATTTCTCTATCTCGCGGTTGTTATAGAGCTCTTTCATTTCCTCAATGGGCTTCTGCATAAGTCCTTCGAGAAGCTCCTTGAAGTCGCCGTTTTTGATTTCCTTAACGCGGTCTTCAAGATGCTGTGTGTGAGGAGCGAGGTATTTGCCGTTGATACGGCGGGCAAGCATGGCCACCTGAGGATGGGAGATGCCTGCGGGGCAGCGGGAGGAGCAAACGCCGCACATAACGCAGTCGAAGGACTCGTCGGCGCATTTGTCGAACTCTCCGCGCTGTGCATAGGCGATGTACTGCATAACGTTAAGTCCCTGAGTACAGCTCTTGGTGCAGGCGTTGCAGCCGATGCAGCTGTAAATCTCGGGATAAAGCTGCATCATAATTGCCTGAGTGGGGGAAACCTTTTCGATGTCGTAAACCTGCTTGATGAGGGGGAAGAAGGGCAGGGTTGCCACATACATATTGTCCTCAACCTGGGTCGAGCAGGCGAGACATACCTTAAGCTCGCGGTCGCCCTTTATGCGATAGATGGTGGCGCAGGCGCCGCAGAAGCCGTTTCGGCAGCCGCAGCCTCTAACCAACTGATAGCCGGCATATTCCATTGCGCCCATAATTGTAAGTGATGACGGGACTTCATATTTTTTGCCCATCAGGAAGACATTGACCATTTTTTCCATATATTTAAACCTCCCTTAATACTCGTCGGGCAGCTCGTCAAGCTGGTCACAGCGGAAAACAGGACCGTCCTTGCAGACATATTTGCTGCCGATGTTGCAGCGGCCGCATTTTCCGACGCCGCATTTCATTCTAAGCTCCATGGTGGTAAAGACCTGAGTCTTGTTAAAGCCAAGCTCCATAAGTCCGGCCAAGGTGAATTTGATCATAATGGGAGGACCGCAGATGATGACGGTTTTGTTGGTGTCGAAGCCAAGCTCCTTGACGTAGTTGGGAACAAAGCCTACGTGGCCGTCCCAGCCCTCCTGCTCACGGTCGATGGTAAGCCAAACGTTAAAGTCGGGCTCGTTCATCCATTCGTCGATGATCTCCTTGTAATCCACGAGATCGTCGGCGCTTCTCGAACCGTAAACAATGTCGACCTTGCCGTAGTTTTCTCTGTGTGCGCGGACATAGTTGATGACCGAGCGCAGAGGCGCAAGACCGATACCGCCGGCTACAAAGAGCAGATCCTTGCCCTTGAAAGCCGATTCAACGGGGAATCCGTTGCCGTAGGGTCCGCGGATGGTGATTTGCTGGCCAACCTCCATCTGGTGGAGCCAGGAGGTCAGGCATCCGCATTTTTTAATGCTGAATTCCATATATTCCTCGTTTGTGGGGGAGGAGGTTATGGAGAACATGGCCTCGCCCACGCCGGGGATGGAAAGCATAGCGCACTGCCCGGGGATATGTTCAAAGCATTTGCCGCCTTCAAGAGCGTTAACGCGGAAGGTTTTAACATCGGGAGTGTCTATTCTTACATCGGTAACAACGCCGATATGGGGAATGAGAGTTTCATTTACTGCCATTAGTTTTTACCCCCTAACCTTTTAATGACTTTGGCAATGTTCATGGAGATGGGGCATTTTGCAACGCATCGGCCGCATCCCACGCAAGAATAAAGTCCGTCGTTGTTGGCCGGATAGTAAACCAGCTTGTGCATAAATCTCTGGCGGAAGCGCTCGAGCTGAGTTTTTCTGGGCTGGCCGCCGGCGGTTTTGGTAAAGTCGGAATACATACAGGAGTCCCAACAGCGGAATCTTGTGATGCCGTGGCCGGTGTCGAAGTCGCGAATGTCGTAGCACTGGCAGGTGGGGCATACGAAGGTGCAGGTTCCGCAGCCGAGGCAGGCTTCCGAAAGAGAGGCCCATTCGGGGGAATTGAATTTGTCAAGCAGCACATCCTCGCTGCCGAAGCCGTCAAGAGACAGACCGTTTAAGGGCAGCTTTTCGCAGATTTCCTTGGTGGCGGCCTTCTGGGCTTCAACCTCGGCGGTGTCCGCATCCTCAAAGAGAGCGGCAATCTTGCCTTCAAGAGCCTTGCCCTTTTCGGTCTTTCCCTCAAAGAAAAGTCCGTCCTCGGTGAGGTAGGTTACGGCGTCGCCGCAGGGCTCGGTGGGGTCGATGCCGAACACGCCGCAGAAGCAGGTCTCCTCGGGAGCCGAGCAGGCCATGGTAACTACCGTGCCCTTGTCTCTGCGGGATTTATAGTAGCTGTCCACAGGATCGGACAGAAAGACCCTGTCGAGTACATCAAAGCTCTTTGCATCGCAGGCACGTACGCCGAAGATAACAAAATCTCTGGTCTCGTCGCGAAGGTCGACAATCTCGATCTTCTTTCCGTCCATCTTAAAGCCCATAAGGTTTTCGGTCTGGGGGAAGAAAAGGTCCTTGGGGGAACGGTTGGTGTGAAGCTCGTCGAGGCAAACCTCTGCCCCCTCGCTCCATTTAAAGAAGTCGATCTTTCCGCTTCTCTTTATGGGAAGATAAAGCTCGTCGCTTTCCGAAATCTTTGCAAAAAGCTCGGGAAGCTTTTCTCTGTTTATTTTAAGCATCAGTTGTCCCCTCCTTTGTCCGAAACGACGGTAGGCTCGACATCCTCTTTGGTGAAATTGGTGAGAGGAGTGCGGGGTTCGTCGGCAGTTTCGCCGGCCTGAAACTCACCGTAGAAGGTGTCGATATCCTTGATGAATTTGCGGTTTAAAAGGTGGAGAGGAATGTTCTGGGGGCACACCCTCGAACATTCGCCGCAGTCGGTGCAGCGTCCGGCCACATGGAAGGCGCGGATGATGTGGAACATATTTTCCTCGAAGGAATCAACCGCCGCCTTTTGGGAAATTCCCGAATCGGGGTTGTCGAAAACGCAGTTGGTGCAGGAGCAGGCGGGACATACATTGCGGCAGGCATTGCAGCGGATGCACTTGGAAAGCTCGCCTCTCCAGAACTCAAAGCGCTCGTCGGGGGTCATGGCCTCAAGCTTTGCAACCGTGTCGAAGCGGTCGCCCTTCCAGGAATCGTCGATTTCTCTGTCGACGGTGATCATTTCGTCGTATACAACATGGCTCTTGCGGCAAACGGTGCAGCGGTCGAGCAGAGCGTCTCTTCTGGCCACCTCTTTGTCGCCGTAAAGGGTGTGTACGGTCAGTGTGTCGCCGTCCTCGTCAACCGAGGTGATACCCTTAATGCCCATATCACGAATTTTTTCGATGTCAAGCTTTCCGCCGCAGAAAATACCGATGACATAGGTCTTTTCTCTGTCGATGCGGTGCTCCTTCAAAAGCTCGTTAAAGCTGTATGTGTCGCAGGGCTTGAGGAAAACGGCAATCCTGCCGTCCTTTTTGGTTTCGTTAATGAGGTATTTGCTGAGGTTTGCACCGCAAAAACCGCTGTAAACGAAATCCGAAAGCTCGTCCTTGGAACCGAAAACGGCGGGGGTAGGATCGTAGAAGAATTCTCCCGCTTTCCAACCCAGCACCCGATCTACGGTGCCGTTTTCAAGGAGTTCCCCGGCTTTTTCAATCATTCTGTCAAAGATTTCTTGCATCTCAGGTCCTCCAATCTCTTATTAGGTCCAAGCTCGGTAACGGTTTTAACAAAATCGTTCATAACGGTGGAAAATCTTACGCCCTCGGCAGCCGATACCCATTCGACGCGGGTGCGGCCTCTCTCGATTCCGAGAAAGTCGAGCATACCGAAGAGCAGGGTCATACGGCGGCGGGCATAATAGTTTCCGGTGGTATAGTGGCAGTCGCCGGGGTGGCAGCCGCACATGATAACCCCGTCGGCGCCGCGCTGGAAGGCGCGAAGTATGAAAATGGGGTTGACGCGGCAGGAGCAGGGAACGCGGATTATCTTAACGTTGGCGGGATAATTCAGTCGGTTGGTGCCTGCAAGGTCTGCACCGGCGTAGGAGCACCAGTTGCAGCAGAAAGCCACGATTTTAGGTGTGAATTCTTTATTCTCTATTTGCATATCGCATCTACCTCCGCCATAATTTGTTTGTTGGCAAAGCCCTTGAGGTCCATTGCGCCGGACATACAGGCGACCGTGCAGGCGCCGCAGCCCTGACAGACGGCCTCGTTGACCGATGCGACCCTTCTGGTCTCGGTCTTGCCGCCGCCCAAACGGAATTCCTTATCGATGTAGGTAATTGCGCCGTAGGGGCAGACATTCGCGCAGGTCGAACAGCCGTTGCACATCATTTCGTTGGAATGGGCAACGCAGGGGTTGCAGGTCAGCTTATCCTTGGAAAGCAGGCCGATGACCTTCGCGGCGGCGGCCGATGCCTGAGCCACCGTTTCGGGGATGTCCTTAGGACCTTGGCAAACGCCCGAAAGGAATACGCCGGCGGTGGGGCTTTCGACAGGACGGAGCTTGGGATGGGCCTCGGTGAAGAAGTCGTTTGTGTCCATGCTGGCGGTCAGCATGGTGGCTAAAGGACGGGCGGATTTGTCCGGCTCAATAGCGGCGGCAAGCACCACCATATCGGCCTCGATCTTGATCTGCTCGTTCATAATAAGGTCGGAGGCCTGAACGGTCAGCTTTCCGTCGTGGGGAGCAACCTTTCCGACCATGCCCTTGATGTAGTGCACACCGTATTCTTCAACGGCGCGGCGATAGAACTCGTCGAAGTTCTTGCCGGGGGTACGCACATCGATATAGAAAACATAAACATCGGTGTCGGGATATTTTTCGCGGGTGAGCATTGCGTGCTTTGCGGTATACATACAGCAAATTTTTGAGCAATAGCTCTTGCCCTTGCTTTCGTCGCAGCGGGAGCCCACGCACTGTACGAAAACGATGGTGTGGGGGTGGGTTTTGTCGGAGGGACGAAGCAGCGTGCCGCCGGTAGGTCCTGCGGCGTTCATGAGACGCTCATATTCGAGAGAGGTGACAACGTCGGGGCTCTGGGAATATGCAAATTCGTCGTATTTGTCGACCTTAATGGGATTAAAGCCGGTGGCGGCGACAATTGCGCCGTATTTTTCCTCGACAAATTCGTCCTTCTGGGTATAGTCGATAGCCTTGGCCTCGCAGACGGTGGAGCACAGTCCGCATTTGCCGTTTTTAAGCTTGAGGCAGTAGTTGGGGTCGATTCTCGCAACCTTCGGAACGGCCTGGGCAAAGGGAATGTAAACAGCGGTACGGTTGTCGAGTCCGAGATTGAACTCGTTGGGCACCTTCTTCATGGGACATTTTTCGGTGCAGGCTCCGCAGCCGGTGCAGATGTCCTCTTTGACATAGCGGGCCTTTCTGCGGATTTTGACCGAGAAGTTGCCCACAAATCCCTTGACCTCTTCAACCTCGCTGAAGGAGTATATTTTGATTTTCTCGTTCTGGGCGGCTTCAACCATTTTTGGGGTCAGAATACAAGCTGCACAGTCGAGGGTGGGGAAGGTTTTGTCTATCTGAGCCATCTTTCCGCCGATTGTGGGGGATTTTTCGACAATGTCGACCTCGTATCCTGCGTCGGCAATGTCAAGAGCGGTCTGGATACCGGCGATACCTCCGCCGATTACAAGAGCGCGCTTGGTAACCGGGCTTTCGCCGGCGGTCAGGGGAGCGTTGAGATGCACCTTCGCGATGGCGGCGCGGCCGAGAATGACCGCCTTTTCGGTGGCGGTGGCCATATCCTTATGTATCCAGGAGCACTGCTCGCGGATATTGGCTATTTCCACCATATAGGGGTTTACTCCAGCCGATGCGGCGGCCTTTCTGAAGGTGGCCTCGTGCATACGGGGGGAGCAGGAGCAGATTACGACGCCCGTAAGACCGTATTCCTTAATGGAATTCTTAACGAGGTCCTGACCTGCCTGAGAGCACATATATTGGTAGTCGGCGGAAAAAACAACGCCGGGCTCTTTGCCGAGAGTTTCGGCAACCTTTTTTACATCGACCGTGGCGGCGATGTTACTGCCGCACCAACAGACGAATACGCCTATTCTTTGCATTGCGCTTTTCCTCCTTACTTACTGTATTTTCTCATGGCGCTGACGATGGCCTGCTGAGGCAGATCGTCATTAAGAAGCGCGGGGATTTCATCCTGTTTCATGTGGTTCTGACCCTGCTGGCGGATGACCGCAAGACGGACGGCTTCGACAAATTTCGCCGGCTCGACGCCTCTGGGGCAGCGCTCAACACAGGCAAGGCAGGAAAGGCACATATAAAGGCTCTTTGAAGCCATAAGCGGCTCAACCTTGCCCTGTTCGACCATAGCCACGAACTGATGGGGATGATATTCCATTTCGTCATATGCGGGACATGTGCCCGAGCACTTGCCGCATTTCATACATTTGCGGGGATTGACACCGGCAATGCGTGTTATCTCCTCAGAGAGCTGTTTATTCATTTTCGGTGCCCTCCTTTACGCCGAGAGCCTCGGCAAGAATTTCGGTGAAATATTTGACCGGAAGGCCGTTTTCACTGTTGTGGTTAAGGTTATACATACAAAGGGGACATGCGGTAATGAGCATTTCGGCTCCCATTCCCTTTGCCGACTCGTTGATCTGAGCAACCTTTTTTCTCGGAAGAGCTTCGTCCTCCATGGTCACATAACCGCCGCAGCACTCGTTGCGGTAGGGGTAAACCACGGGAGTGGCGCCCAGCGCCTTGATGAAATCCTCGATAATGGTGGGATTCTCGGGGTTGTCAAAACCCATCTCCTTACCGGGACGAAGCAAAAGACATCCGTAATATGCACCGATCTTTTTGCCCTTTAAGGGATTTTTGACCGCTGCCTTGAGCTTGTCGAAGCCCACCTTGTCGCGGAGTATCTCAAGAAAATGATAAACCTCGGTTTCTCCGTTATAGGGAGTGTCAAGGGCAAGATAGTTGTTTGCCTTGAGATTCATATTTTCGTCATTTGCCATAGCGTCGTTTGTGCGCTTGATGACATGGTGGCAGGCCGAGCACATTGTGACCAGCGCCTGATTCTTGTCCCTTGCGGCAACCAGCGCTCTGACCGAGGAGAGCTTGGGAGCGATCTCGTCGCTTCCCATGGGATAAACGCCGCCGCAGCACTGCCACTCGGGCAGTTCTTCGAGCTCTATGCCGAGAGCCTTGGCCGAAAGTCTTGCATATGTATCAAGATCCTTTGCCTTGTTTCTCAGCGTACAGCCGGGATAGTAGCTGTATGTCATAGCTGAAAATCATTCCTTTCCCTTTTTTTAAAAAGCTTTAAAAGCCGCGGGGCGGGTCGCCCCGCGGAGTGTTGTCTTTGTTTATACCTTAGATCTTAAGACCGCTGATAACGTTCTTGAGGCTGTCGGCGCTCTTCTGGAGGAGAGCCATTTCGCCCTGGGTCAGCGGGGTGGGAACCTTGCATTTGATACCCTTGTTGTTGACGATGGCGAGGGTGGACAGGCAAACGTCGCTGATGCCGTATTCGCCGTTCATCATGCTGGTTACGGTAAGGGAGGTGTCAACGCTGGAGAAAATGCAGCGAACGATCTGAGCGGTTACTATCGAGACGGCATAGTAGGTTGCGCCCTTGTTGGCGATGATGGTGCCGCCGGAATTTTTAACATATTCCCAGATCTTTTTGCGGTCGACCGGCGGAACTGCAGGCTGATCGTTGAAGAAGCAGTCGTGATACTGGTTGATGTTTATGCTGGAAATGGTGGATATCGACCAGGGAATGAAGGAGGTGTCGCCGTGCTCGCCGAAAACGTATGCGTGAACGTTTTTCTGGCTGACGTTGTAGTATTCCGAAAGGCTGGTGCGAAGACGGGCGGTGTCGAGCAGTGTGCCCGATCCGAGCACACGATTTTGAGGGATACCCGAAACCTTGGTGAAAACATAGGTCAGAATGTCGACCGGGTTTGCCACGATGACATAGATGGCATCGGGAGCGTATTTTGTAATCTTGGGAGCGATCTGCTTGATGATGTCGGTGTTGATTTGGGAAAGCTCAAGACGGGACTGGCCTGCCTTACGGGCAACGCCAGAGGTGATGATAACAATGTCGGCACCCTTTGCGTCGGCGTAGGTTCCGGAGTAGACATTGGAGGGATTGCAATATGCGGTACCCTGGCGGATATCCATTGCTTCACCGAAGGCCTTCTTTTCGTTGATGTCGATGAGGACGATCTCTGCCGCCGCACCCGTTACCGTAAGGGTGTAGGCGATGGTTGCGCCGACGTGTCCGGCGCCGATGACTGCTACCTTGCTGCTCATAAAATCATTCCTTTTCTCTAAAAAAAATAGGTTTTTACCACTAACAACACCCAGGTGTTGTAAACTTTGGTATAATTTGCTCAATGCTTTATAAACACGCAAAGGACGGTCTCCCGTCCCTCGCAAATGCTTTATTTCATATAGTGAACCTTGGGTTTGACCGCAGCGGCCTGTTCTTCCTTAGCCTTGTTAAAGTCCTCTTTGACCTGGGTAAACATATTGTTGCCCTCGGTGTCGATGGAAACGATCAGCGGACCGAATTCCTTAACGCGGCAAATCCACAGAGCCTCGGGAACACCGAAGTCCAGCCATTCGACGTCTTCGATTTCCTCAACCTCTTCGGCGGCCATAACGGCGCATCCGCCGGGCAGTACGCAGTGCAGTGCACCGTATTTTTTGCAGGCGGCGGCAGTGTTGTCTCCCATTCCGCCTTTACCGATGATAAGCTTAACGCCGGTCTGCTCGATGAAATCGGCTTCAAAGGCCTCCATACGCATACTGGTGGTGGGGCCGACCGATACCATAGAATATTTGCCGGTTTTCTCGTCTTTTTTAACGATAGGGCCTGCGTGGAAAATGGCATTGCCTGCAAACTCATATTTCTCGGGGATAATTCCCTCGCGAACGCGGCGGGCGTGACCCGAGTCGCGGCAGGTGGCCATCATTCCGGTAAGATAAATCATATCACCAACGCGAAGATCTTTAATGTCTTCGGTCTTTATGGGTGTAGTAATAACTTTCTTTTCCATTTTAAATTTTCCTTTCGCTCAAAAGTTATGCTCAGATAACGGCGCCCTTGTGGGTGATCATATCGCAGTTGCCGTCCTTATCGATGGCGAGGGTGGCGCGGCGATGTGCCCAGCATCCGGTGCTGACCGAGACGGCGAGGGTGGCGGGGTGACGGCAGATGGTCTCGACATTAAGGCCGAGGAGGCTTTCGCTTCCGCCAAGACCTTGAGGACCTATGCCGATTTTGTTGATTGCATCGGTAAGGATCTGCTCAAATTCCGCAACCTTGGGATTGGGATTGTGGCTTCCGACCTTGCGGAGCAATGCTTTTTTGGAAAGGTGGGTGGCGGTGGTAATACATCCGCCGATACCTACGCCGATGGCGAGAGGAGGACATGCGTTAACGCCTCTGTCGGTAACAATGTCAAGTACGAAATCCACAATGCCTTCATATCCCTTTGCGGGCATAAGAACGGCCGATTTACCGGGAAGGCTGCATCCGCCGCCGGCAAAGTAAACATCCATTTCGATCTTGTCCGAATCGGGGACGATGGTCCACTCGATGTAGGGAACGCCGGTTCCGACGTTTGTACCGGTGTTGTACTCGTCGAAGGTCTCAACGGCGTTGAGACGAAGGGGAGTCTGCTGTGTGGCCTTTACGACCGCCTGGTTGATGACATCGGTCAGTACGTTAAGGTAGGGACTGAATGCACCTGCGCGGACATAAAGGTGGACAATGCCGGTGTCCTGACATGTGGGGCGCTTTACCTCGACGGCACGCTTCTGGTTGCCGATCATAATGTCGTAAAGGGTAATTGCGCTGGGTTTTGTTTCGTTATCTCTCATTTCCTGGAGGCGCGCCATAACGTCATCGGGCAGGCGGATAGACGCCATACCGACGAAATTGGCCACATGCTGAATGAGCTCATTTTTCTGGTTTTCGGTAATCACAATCATCATTCCTTTAAATTGGTATGTTGAACCTTTGCCAAAGATTAAAGAAAATAAAAGCCTAAACTTCGACAAATATATTACGTTAGAAGTGTACCACAATGCAAAAAAAATTGCAATAGCGAAAGTGTTATTTTTTTAACAATCTTTTATGTTTTTTAGTAAACACTACTATGTATTTTTTATATACCCTCTTGAAGAAAGAGGGCGGCTGTGCTAAAATGACGGTGTGCGCGGGAGATATATTCCCTTTGTAAGAACTTTTTTCCGTTTTTGGAAATGACCATAATGACCCGGCAGCGATTAAACTGCACTTTGGCAGGTAATATATACATTATGATACAATCCCGCGGCACAAACCTGCAGCACAAAGAAAAATCAACAGCAATTTTAAATTGCTGAAAACAAAACATTTTTTACAAATAAAACACTCTTGAAAGGAGTCTTTAATATGACGCTTGTAGCACCCTCGGTGCTTTCGGCCGATTTTGCAAAACTGGGAACCGATTGCGACAGAATGAAAGAGGCAGGAGCCGACATACTTCATTTTGATGTTATGGACGGTATATTTGTACCCAATATTTCTTTTGGTATACCTGTTTTGAAGTCCCTGCATAAATATACCGATATGCCCATAGATACCCATCTGATGATAGACGAGCCCCACCGCTATATCGAGCAGTTTGCAAAGGCCGGATCGGATTACATTACCATCCATTACGAGGCCGAAAGCGACATCGACAGCACCCTTGATATGATTAAAGAATGCGGTGCCGTTCCCTCCGTTTCCATAAAGCCGGGTACCGATGCAAGGGTCATCTTTCCCTATCTCGAAAAGGTGGGAATGGTGCTTGTTATGTCGGTGGAACCGGGATTCGGCGGACAGAGCTTTATGCCCTGCGCTCTCGGTAAAATCACGGCCATCCGAAAGGAATGCGACCGTCTCGGCCTTAAAGATATGAAGATAGAGGTCGACGGAGGCATAGGCCTTGAGACTGGCAAACCGGTCATTGAAGCGGGAGCCGACGTGCTTGTGGCCGGAAGCGCTCTTTTCGGCGCAAAAGATCCCAGGGAATTTGTTAAAACAATAAAAAGCTTTTAAAAAACGGTGGTTAGACACTGTTTGCTTAATTTTAAAAGGAGTCCTTATCATGAATATACCCTTTTCTCCTCCCGATATAGGCGAGGCGGAAATTGCCGAAGTGACCGATACACTTCGCTCGGGCTGGATAACCACAGGCCCCAAGACAAAGAAATTTGAAAAGCTTATAAAGGAATATACCGGCGCGGCGGGATGTGCCTGCCTCAATTCCCAGACCGCCTGCGGGGAAATGACCCTGCGGCTTCTCGGGGTGGGCGAGGGGGGCGAGGTCATCGTTCCCGCTTACACCTACACCGCCACGGCAAGCGTTGTCTGCCATGTGGGAGCCACCCTTAAAATGGTGGATGTAAAGCCGGGCACCCTTGAAATGGACCGCGAAAAGCTCGAAGCCGCCGTAACCGACAAGACCAAGGTCATAATCCCCGTTGATGTGGCCGGAATTATGTGCGATTACGACAGCATTTATGAAATCGTCGAGCGGAAAAAGGCCCTTTTTACCCCTGAAAACGACATCCAAAAGGCCATCGGCCGTATAATCGTTATGGCCGACGGCGCCCATTCTTTCGGAGCGGTCAGAAACGGTGTAAAAAGCGGAAATCGCGCCGACTTCACTAACTTTTCCTTCCACGCCGTCAAAAATCTCACCACCGCCGAGGGCGGGGCGGTCACCTGGCGGCACATCGACGGAATCGACGACGGGGAAATTTATAAAAAATATATGCTGCTTTCCCTCCACGGCCAAACCAAGGATGCACTGCACAAAAGCGGCATCGGCGCCTGGGAATATGACATCGTTGAGCCGTATTTTAAGTGTAATATGACCGATATTATGGCCTCTGTCGGCCTTGTTCAGCTTTCCCGATACGAGGGACTGCTTGCCCGCCGTCAGCAAATAATCGCAAAATATAACGCCGCCTTTTCCGACGACAGGTTTATAACCCCCGCCCACAGAGGAGAGAATTTCTGTTCCAGCGGGCACCTCTACCTTCTGAGAATAAAGGGCATCGATCATCAGAAGCGGTGCGAAATTATCAACAAAATGGGCGAAAAGGGTATTGCCTGCAATGTTCATTACAAGCCGCTCCCGCTGCTTTCGGCCTATAAAAAACGGGGCTTTGACATCGCAAATTATCCCGAAAGCTATAAGATGTACGAAAACGAGATTTCCCTTCCCCTCCACACACTTCTCACCGACGAGCAGGTGGATTACATCATTTCGTCCTTAAAGGAGATCGTAAAATAACCGCCTTCCCGTTTGCCGCAGCGCAAAACAGACCGACGGCCTTCAAATAATCAAGCAAAAACAAGAAGACCTCCTTTGATGCAGTTTGAGTATCAAAGGAGGTTTTATTATGCAAATGTACATTTAAAAAAATTAACTTTATAGGGTGACAAATTAAATCTGCCGGGTTATAATGTGAAAGACCTAATGAAAATTAAATACTGAAGGAGAAGTGCATATGCTAAATCTTGCCAAGGGATATAAAATATATGAGCCGGAAAGATTGAAAGAGGAATACGAAG